>JAABUS010006254.1_pt1 | contig 14661 bp, 22 predicted proteins | sample 5560161 | NCBI WGS metagenome assembly JAABUS01 (sample SAMN10711885, study PRJNA513376) | rock metagenome | isolation source: Antarctica rocks | place: Antarctica: Victoria Land, Trio Nunatak nord | collected 2016-01-04 | reverse complement strand
CTCCCCCTCCCTCCTCTCCTCCGTCTCCTCGGACTCGCATTTCCGCCTCTTCGACCTGCGCACCCCCTCCTCCGCCTCCAACCACCTCACCCTCACCATCCCCCTCCACGCCGCCCCAACCGCAGGCCCCAGCGCCACCCGCCTCCAGCAGACCACCCCTCCCTCCGAAGCCCTCACCCACGACTGGAACAAATACCGCTCCAGCACCTTCGCCGCCGCAGGCGTCGACCGCTACATCCGCACCTTCGACATCCGCGCCCCGGGCCAAGGCCCCGTGACGCTCTTCGCGGGGCACGAGTACGCGGTGCGCAAGGTGGCGTGGAGTCCGCATCTGAGCGACGTGCTGCTGAGCGCGAGTTACGACATGACGTGCCGGGTGTGGACGGACGCGGCTGAGGGGATGAATAAGGGTCCAGATGCGGGAGGCGGAGGGGGGGGGTTTGGAGAGGAGATGGGTAGGATGGGCCGGCATACAGAGTTTGTGATGGGTGTGGATTGGTGCCTTTTTGGGGCGGAGGGGTGGTGTGCGAGTTGTGGGTGGGATGAGAGGGTGGCGGTTTGGGATGTTAGGAGTGTTATGGGGCCTGGAGGAGGGGAGAGGTAGGGGAATGGGTGAGGCCTTGTTGAAGGGGTGGGGAAGTGAGATGGCGTTCTTGGGAGGATTGGAGTGTTTGGGAGTTGCTTGCAGAAGCGGAAAGGTTCTATATGGTTTTCGTGTTACTTTGTTATGTGCGAAGACTGTATGAATGCCTTACATGAGCTTACATGAGAGCTTCGGGTCTTTGCCTGCTCTCTGACCGCTTCTACATGACCCGTAATGCTAAAAATCTGCTCGTTGGCAACTGCATCAGTGAGCTTTATCGCTGGATTACTTTGTCTCTCAAGACCATATTCTTCCGGGCATCTCACACGACGGCACCAGCAATTTCGCTCGGCACCTCTTGTGAAATCCCATCTCCTGCCACTTCCTTACAACTCTCCAACCAAGTCACTCAACGCTTTGCCGCTTTAGCAATGGGCCGTCACTGGTCATTCATGCCATCGCCATTCCGTCAACACGTTGTTCCCCACTAAAAAGCACACCCAGCCCCTGCGATCAGCAGCCTGCCAGCGCCTGAGATACAAAGAAATCTAGCAGCAATTGCATTCGCGGTCTATTAACGCACTGTCTGTCTGAGCTATCGTACACATTCGATCAACGTAGTTTTGGTTGATTCCCAGACCTTCAAGCTTCATTAAGGTAACCGGTGTAAATAATAAAGCCCCATCTCTCTGACCCTTGCTGCAGTTTATCTTTTGAGCCTTGCTGCGATGTATCTCTTGAGCTCGCTGCAACGTACTCATTACCTTCGATCGTCTTCACCATCTACCGGCAGCCATCCTCCGCTTGCACCTTTTGCAGCGACGTGCGGCACAGAGATTGCACACGAGGGTGTAGTTCGCTTGGACCTGATGGCAACCGTGGCACTCCTGGTTGGCTTGATTGTCCTTGCGCCATTGCTGGTGGGGACAATTAAGTTCCAGACCCCATTCGTTATGACCTGGGGGTAGCACTATAGGTGCAACAGGCGGTAAGGCCGGTTGATGTGGTCGTGGTGGCTGGGGACGCTGGGCAACGGGATGTGGGTTAATCAGACGCTCGTTAATGACGCGATCGTTGGTTGCAAGCTGCCCATCTCGTATCTCAAAGCCTTCTGGCAGCCCGTCGGCAAGGAACAGGTTCTCAAGTGCTTGGATTTGGCGTGCGACGTCTGCCTCGCGATCTTGCGCTCCCGCACGGCCTTCACCTGGATCATCGATAGCAGCCCGGATTTGTTGCTGTTCGCGACCGAGATGTAATCCTTGGAGACGACGCGCTGCTCCGTCCATTTCTCTGGCGTGCCTCATTCGCTCTCCTATCGCTTCTAAAGCGGCAGGCCCTGGTACGGGTACTCTCACAGCTTCTGGCCGTCGTGGCTCGTTTGCTTGTGGTAGTAGATCAGCGATATCCATGCGGTCCGGCCTTTGAGGTCGATTGAGCTGCCCTTCGTCCTCACCAGCTCTACGACGGGCGCCGATACGAGCTTGTACGATGTCGTTAACGCGATCGGGGTTCGCCGGAGGTCGGATCCAATCTGGATCTGGGAAAACAGCCACTCGTGCAGGTACAGGTGGATTAGGATGAGGGCGAAGTGGAAGCTCCACTCTTTCGGGGTGCTGTGGCCGAGGTTCAGCTCCATCCGGCGCGAAATGCAGACGAAGATTCTCCACCAGTGCAGGTAAATCCCACATGGCAGCAACTTGGGGTCCCACCACTGGCCCCAATATATGCTGGATTCGTTGCACATTGAATTCTCCACGGTCTGCGGCCTCGTCGAAAGCGTCCCAGAGATCGTCTTCCAGAGCTTGGCGAACTTCTTCGGGTATGTGGGCATGGGGATCTATGAGTTTGGAGTCAGCATTCCGTCCCTAAGTTAATGGACTGAGCTTATGGGCATGTCTTTGGAGCGAATGCTGCTTAGACAGACATATATCAGAGCTCATTGATCAGCTCAGAATGAGGAAAAGATGCTCCGAAGTCATAATTTACCTTCGTCCATAGCCCGTTGTGCTGCGGGTAGGAAAGCTTCATCGAACAAGGGGCAATGGCAAGTCCTCCATCGCTCGCCACATTTGTAGCAGAACTCTTCACCGCAGGTACCTTTCTGGAGTCAGCATTCCGCCTTTGAGTCACTTCATGCTTAAATTGAGGCAAAAGACATGATCAGATACGCAAATGTCGGCCAAGATGATCTGCAGGTGTAACTTACATCTGTATAGTTAGTCAGCAAAGCCAGCAACGCGAAATGCTGTTTAGGCTTACATTATGTGATTACAGCCCGCAGTACGTTCGATCAGTCGCCTGCACTGCGAACATTGCTGATACCCCTCTTGTTGTGCCGTTGCCATGAGCGTTTGGACTGCTGGATCGTCCGGACATTCTGATTCATCTTCATGGAGCTTTGCTCTGCAGTACGCGCAGGTGGTTTTTGAACACGCAACGCAGGTTGCCACGTTGTTGTGAATATGGGTTGGAGAGATCCAGGCAGAACACGTCGACTCGTAACAGTAGACCCGATTGGGTGTGCTGAACTCCTCCTGTATGGACTCATAGGCCCTCACGACGCTATGAAGAAGGAAGATCCTGACGCTCGCAAGCTCGATCGGTCCGTGTTCGCACGCTGGTGGAAAATTTGCTTCGCTCATTGCAGCACTGTCGAAGCGGTCGTTTAGGCATTGCCTGCAGTAGTGATCTCCGCAAGGCAATGTGACCAGATCGACTGGATGAACAGTTTCAAGGCAGACGACGCATTCCTGTCCTGATCCAGCCATATTGGTGTCACTTAAATATAAAGCTGCGTCGAATCGCGCGACAATCGCGTAACAATGTGTCAGTACGTTGACAGACTAGGTCCTCGGATGCCCAAAAGTGATCTCGATAAACCGTTAATCTCTTGATATCTCAACGGCCAGAATGATCATAAGCAGGGTCTTCTTACATGTAAAGATATCGATGAACGAGTGTGTACCTGGTTGATGTTGGCTGATGTTCGCGTAGTAATAGTTGATCTCGATAATTAAGCACCAGTGGCCATCGTATGGACCGCCCGGACTGGGCATAGAATTTGCAGGTGCTACCCCGAGTCAAGTGTTGAGCCACAAGATCGGCAGCAGCGACGGATAACAGATTAGAAGGCACTCATAGGAAGGCAAAGTAGCGTCTTCCAAGAATAAGCACAGGAGACCTCTGTTACTCCTCCTGCGGACCAATGTTGCATAGATAATGGTGTGGGGATTGTCAGCGGATTTGAGCGAGCTAGCTCATGAGCTCTTTAGCTTGGGAACGCAGGCATCAGCCAAAGATCACACCCAGCTGAAATCCAACAGTCCACAAATTTTCACGAAAACCATGAGACAGAAATAAAAGCGTACAAGCTGCGGTACCACGCAACTTTTTCATGCTGACAGAGATGGTGAATGTTCTCTGATCCATATTGATTCACACCTTAGGACAAACAGGGACACCTTGATCATAATTTCATGAAAGTGTGAACTTCCCATGGTACTATGCCTTGCCATCACATAACCTCATGACAGATTTACTAAGGCATATTAATCTGGTATCTTGTCCCTGGGAGATGAGACCCAACAAAAGCACACCCTTCTTTCTTTGAGCTCATGACTTTTCACCGACTGATGAGTTGACTAGAATTATTACTTTGACCCGGCTGACAGACAGGAGACGACATACCCTGCCGGCAGCGCTAAACGCGGCAAGCGTCTATTCTGAGTGCTGCCATTGGCTCTGAATACCTATTCGAAATGGAGCCATTCGAGGTCCCAATGTTCTCTTCTAGGAAATCGACTAGATACATGGATCTTGACATAGGCTCAGACACCTTTATGAGGATGCCTCCTTTTCCTAGGCATGCTAGGCACGGAACATTGTATGTGGGCTGATATGGGCTGCCATGGATGCCTTTATCTCATCAAAAAGACGTCGTACGGATACTCCGTATGGCGAGCTACGAAGCTACCATTCGAATCCGAATTCTACCAAAGACGAAGACTCCGAAACGACTGATATGAAAATTGCCACTTTGGCCTCACTCTTCCCAAGCCTAGATCAAGGGGCTCTGCTTGACTTACTGATCTCAGCCGATGGCTCCGTAGACGAGGTCACCCAAATACTACGGCAATCGCCAGATTCAACATCACCTCGGAAAAGATCTGCGGTCGGCAGTGGTGGTATAGGCTATCAGGCTTCTCTGGAATCATTCCGTACCCCTGACGGCTCCCCAAAAGCTATTGCTGGAAAGCCAAAGTCTCGAACGAGAAAAAATGCAACACTACATCTGTACACCCCTGATGATATTGCGGCCCACACGCCATGCTCCATCATCCATAATTTCTTACCCGCTAAACAGGCCGATGCATTGCTCAAGGAGCTGCTCGAGGAAGCCCCTACTTTCGGTCGGCAATCCTTCAAGCTGTTTGATAACGTTGTGCAGAGCCCTCACACTGCATGCTTCTACGTTGACAATCACGAAGAACAGGCAAAACAGAGGACTGAGTACGTGTATAACGGGAGCTACCTGGAAGACGTTCGTGAGATTACTTCTCAAATGCGTGCAGTAGCTCCCATAGTACAGGCCGCTGTCAATGAGGAGGTCTTAAAGCGGATCAAAAGCCATTATCCGGAAGGTAAGAAGCTCAAGTATCAATCACCGGATCTTTGGATACCTAATGCGGCTTTCGTAAATTGTTACAAAGGTGGTGCGGAGAGCGTAGGTAATGAATTTCAGAAGGAATTTATGACGGAAAGGAGTAACATTGATTGTAGGCTACCACACCGACCAGCTGACATACCTTGGTCCTCGTGCTGTTATTGGTAGCATCAGCCTAGGAGTCGCTAGAGAATTCAGAGTCCGCAAGATAGTGCCCACTGAAGCCGGATCAGCTGAAGGGAAGAAAGGACCACAGCAAGCGGATGCTCAAGGCCAAATAGCAATCCATCTCCCTCATAACTCATTGCTTGTCATGCAAGCGGAGATGCAAGAGGAATGGAAGCACAGTATTCATCCAGCTTCAGTCATCGATCCTCATCCGATTGCCGGTAACAAACGTATCAACATCACCTATCGAAACTACCGTGAAAGCTTCCACCCAAAATACACTTCACGATGCAAGTGCGGTGTGGCCACAGTGCTGCGTTGTGTCATGAGACAAAAGGAAACCCGAGGGCGCTATATGTGGATGTGCTATGCAGGCTACACCGCAGGCCAGCAAGGGTGTTCTTTCTTTGAATGGGCCGAGTTCGACGACAATGGCGAGCCGCCGTGGGCACTGAAACCTCAACCTTGAAACCAATGATAGGGATAGCAGGAAGTGGAAGTTCATCTCTCAACCACCAACAAAATTAAAATTTCCGCCCCCCACTTCAGAAGTCGTCAGCCACGAGTTACGTATTAGGTATGTCCCTACACGCAACCTCAGTTCCACCAAAAGCTCACGCTAAAGCTCACAGTCAAGCTCCGAACGTAATGCCACCATCCAACCGGAATATACAGACACTCGCCTTCCTGCAAGATGGTCTCCACATATCTAGCACCCCTGAACAGCGGAAAGCTCTCATCAAGCTCAGTCTCGTCCCCTTCGGCATCGACCTCACTCGTATTACTCATATCCACACCGCCCTCTTTACCTCTCGGATATAGCTTATCGTTCTGATCGGGATTGTAAAGTCGGACGTACTTCTTGCCCACAACCTGGCACAGGATGTTGTAGTACGGGTCTGTATGCAGTGGGGACACCGTGCCGGCGGGGCCAAACCAGGCATTAAGAAGGGGCTCGGAAAGGTGTGATGGAGGCTCTTTGATGATGTCCTTAGACACAGGCGGAGGATTGCTGTAGCAGTAATCCGGGATCGAGATGTCATTCCGCAGCGACGGGATTTGAGAGAAGAGATCATGTTGTGCCAGATAGCCAATTCCACCCTTTGCAAGCTGCCCCAGTTCCTCCCCATCATTCTCAGGCTCATGTCCATTCGCCATCTCTCCATCTGATTCCTTGTCCACCTCGCCAACGCCCCCCTCCCCCATCTCCCCCTCCCCCTCTATCTCCACCCCTGGCATCAAAAACTCCTCCACAAACTCCCCAAACCTCACAATCCTCTGCCCCCACCCCTCATCCGTATAACTCCTCCCCACCTCCACAGGCACCAGCCTCCTCCCGCCCATCGTCCTCTCCAGCAAATACCCCGGACACCGCCACGGCCGCTCATGCAGCGCGGGCCAATGCTCCAGCGCATGCCTGATCTTCAACGGGCCCATCTGCCCCGCGAGATGCTGCTCGAAGTCCCGCAGCGGGAGGTTACTCACCGAGGAAATGGGATGGCCGATTTTCGGAATCTGTTGGGGGTGGGGGGATGGCGGGAAGGTGGTGGTGTAGGGCGAGGGCGCGGCGGAGGGGGAGAGTCGGCGGCGTTTATGGCGTGAGGCTCCCTCGGAATCATTGTACATAGCATCCCCAGCAGAGAGCTTGCGGTGTTTACACTGCCGGCCCCCGTCTGCGTCAGAGAGATAGCGCTGCAGCGCTCCAAGCAGCGTCTCGATCATGTCCCGCCTGCCCTCCGCGCCAGCCATGATGATGGCCATATCCAAGAGATTCACAATCTTCTGCACCCAGTCCGCGCCATCTCCGTCGCCGTGTCGCCTCGGTACTGCAGCGCCATCCTCCAGCACTGCGCCCTCGTCTGGGGGTCTGAGGCCGAGTTCTTGCTGCGTCAGGCGGATGGCGTGGATGATGCTGGCGTCGACGAAGAGACGGCGCCAGCAGGGGGGGACTTGCGCGTAGGGCCAGGTGTAGAGCTGGGAACGGGCGAGGCGGAGGAGGGAGGAGGGGTGGGTGGGGAGGAGGGCGAGGATGGGGGGGCTGCAGGCGGAGAGGGGGTCGGTGGGGGAGGGGGGGAGGAGGAGGGTGGAGAGGGAGGTGGAGAGGAGGGGGGAGAGGTGGGGGTGGGGGGACATGCTTGGTGGGTGGCGTTCTGATGGGGATGTGCTGGTGTAGGGAAGATTGGGGTTTTGAGGTATTGATTGAGGAGATTGAGTCTCCTAGGGGAAGTTGTATGTGGATATGTGGAAGAAACGTTTTCACGGTTACACAACTAGGTTTGCGTGCGTAGATGGATTGGTCGCTGAATCGTCGAATCAGACTTGGACTTCTTGATCAGGAAATGGTGAGTTCGACATTCGAGCATAGGGAGTTATAATATCGAGCGGTTTTGTGGATGATGCTTGAGCCTACTTTATGTACATCAAAGCTGCCGAACAATCTCCAGCATCCTAGCATAGATACAATAAAACGCATCCGAATTCGTCTCCAAGCCAAACACCATCGCAAAAAGGCAAGACACACACTGCGAAAGGGGTATCCAGTAATTGCTCACAGAAGCGTCGACGGATCAACACCTCGACACCCAGTGAGGTAAGAAGTATAGTGCCAGCTGCTCTTGCCAAACAGAGGAAATGGTATCAATAAGAATCTCGACATCGAGCCCCGCCCAAATTAGAAATTAGATCTTAAGTATATGTAGATAGTAAGGGGCATGTCCAACATGGCTCAGATATAAACGTGAAATCTCCCATTAGATAATCCTGGCAGTGAAGCTAATCGCTCATAGAGCCACTATGGCGATGGCGGCAAGGACAGTCAATCCAAAACCTGCCGTAGTGACGTGGATGTTGTACGCAGCACCTGTCGGCTTCACGCTTTGTACGACAAGAGACTGCGATGGCGTGCTGGTAGCATTGACTGAGCTTGAAGCACTCGCGGAGGGCAGCGAGGACGTTGCATTCTCCACGAACGCGTGGGGCTTGTACTGAAAGCTGAGATGCGTTGGTGCAACATATTCATGTGATTGAACTTTGGAGTAAGTACTGGACGCCTGCGCAGTTGTACTGGGTGCTGCGCTACTGCTCACTGGCGGTGGTGGTGAGAACGAGGACGTTGATGAGCTGGATGATGATGGAGAGGAGCTGCTCGACGCTGGGGTTGAGGGAGAGCTGCTCGACGCAGGGATTGAGGAAGAACTACTCGACGCAGGGATTGAGGAAGAACTACTCGACGCAGGGATTGAGGAAGAGCTACTCGAAGGCGGTGGTGCTGAGCTCGATGATGGAGTAGGCGTAGGGGTCGGAGAAGGAGTCGGAATGGGCTTGGGCGTGGGCGTGGGCGTGGGCGTGGGCGTGGGCGTAGGTGTGGGAGTAGGCGTGGGACTGGGAGTCGGTGTTGGGTTTGGTGTCGAACTTGGCGATGACGAGCTGCTGGGGGGTGGTGGAGGTGGAGCAGCAGAGCTGAAATGAGGTGTATTTGGGGACTGTGGAGCTCCTCCGGCACCACTGGCACCGCTGCTCATTCCCCCTTCGAATACGACGAAGTTGGCGGTGGCTCCTTGTGGCACGGTCACGACGCAGAAGTTCGCGCCGCCTGCTCCATCGGTGTTGGTCCCATCCATCTCATTGACTGAGTGCTTAGAAGGATCGATAGCACAGGGAAGACCATTGCAATTACCATCACAAACGATCTCAACGCCCCATGTGGGCATCTCGTTCCGGAAAGGGGTGGCAGGCTCAAGGTAAATTGGATTCCAGGCGAGCTTGATGAATGTCTCACCAGACTCCACAGTGTTGGCGCCTGCGACATAAGGGCTCCAGTTCCCATACGGGTTCGAAGAGGAACCCCAAACGCAGGCTTCCTCAGTTGATACTCCCGGCGGGTTGATATAGAAGTGTGCAGCGGTTCCGGCCCAATAGCTTGGACCTGGAACCGCGAGTTGTGCCCATGTTTCGATACTTGTTGGTATCAACATTGCTTCGTTGCCTGGCAGTACCGTTTGGCAGAAAGCGACGTTGCCGCTAGCTTTGTTGGTACACCCAATGTTTGCAGTACCGTCCATACAGTATGGTTTATCTGGAAACGGCTTATGAATGTTGCCATTGTTGTCGCAAAAGAGCCCGCCGTTCATCGACGAAGGATAAGTGTATGCGGTAGCCTGAGGATCCCATTGCGCCATCACCTGGCCCGGAGGGCAAGCGTACGGACAATAATGTCCGGGCTCACAGCACTGATTCGGACTCATGGCCCATCCACCGTTCTGGTCATTTGGAGTGACTACGACCAGTCCCGCATCGGTTGGAAATTGACATTGTCCACTTCTCTTTTCAACATTTGCTGCCCTGATCTCCACGACCGAATCGGTCTCTGCTACCGACGTGCGGAGCCCCTTGCTGCGGTGGTGCCTGTGCTCGAGCGCGTTGTGGTGCGAGTTGCCATGCTTTGCGGATGCAGAAGTAATTCGGATTGCGAGCGCCGCGCTGATTGCGCCGAATGTCGAGTACTTCATTGGAAGGTACTGATCTATGGACGGCCAGAATCCGCCGGTATCGTATTATCTCTATATGCGCTCCTGGCCAGTATTCCAATTGCGACTTGATACCTGTGTCTAGCTACCAGAAGATAGCTTTAGACCTGGCTTTCCAGAGCTTGTTGGCGCTATCTGATATTGCAGGGCGATGACTGTTATAGATAGGTCTCCTGGAGGTACAGAGCAGCGCAGTAAAGGAGTGACTGAAGTGAAAATTGTAAGGAACGTGGAGCCGCGACAGCAGCAGAAAAGTCAAGAAGCGACAATGAGGGAGGTGTGGGAGAAGGGGAAAGTCGAAACAATTTGCGGCAAGATGAGTTCTTGCGCCGCAACGCAGACGGTGCGACTGCAACGAGGCTCACAGACCCAGCCATCACGCAGAAGGTGGAGATCAACCAGGGTTCATCTCCGTGTCGAACAGAGGCGGCAACAGGAAATGAGCTTCTGCTGCCGACATCCTTGTCGCCAACCAATTACCTTGCTGTGCGATCACGGCTAAACCATCTCGTACCTGGCGCTATTCAGCGCTATAAAGAAGCTTGACTGAAGAGTCAAATAGAAGTACGGGGTAATCTCCATCCAAATGCGCCTGCCAATCATCCATCGGTCTCGGCCTCGGCCGAACTGTCGAAGCTGTAGGTTCCATTATTGACATCTCCAGCTTTGAGTGAGATGCCCGTGATCTCAACAATAACCTCCTAACGATCGCGTTATTCTTCGACTTGATGCCTCACGACCAATGACCCTTGCTGCCCCAGAGGAACCGGAGCATTCTCCCATTTTGGCAGCCGTGGAGAGGCGCAAGTGGGACCGAGTTATTTCACGCCAAGAGCGAAGCTACTCACACAAAGCATCTCGACTATCGACCAGCACGCCTTGGAGATCTGCAACTTCATCATGATATTAAAATGACAACGATCATCGTCGACCCAACTCCCCAGAATGTTCCCAGCAATGAGCAATGGTTCACTTTTGACGATTGAGTTGGAAAATTGTGTGGTGAAGAAGAGTTTTTCACGCTTCCAACTTTCATGAATGTTCATCGAGGAATCATTGAATAAAGTACTTACTGCACGCACAGCTACACTCCTTGACTGTCCGCAGCACAGTCGAACCACCATCCGTAGATCATCGATGACTTCGCTAGTTGTTTGGTTCAATAGTTCGCTCCGAAGTGTCCTGGTTCGGGATCTCCGAGTAACCATTCTCAGGAAGTCCCACCACCGGATGTTCACGAAGATACAACGTTCACCGAGGATAGTATGTCAAGTTTTCGAAGCCCAGCATGAGCTTTAAAACACGGTCTTTGCGACAATGACACGAAGAACCACTGCTTGATCGGCTGTAACCCGCAGTCAACGGCAAGTATAGTCTCATTGTTACACTGTTCTTCTTATCTTTCAAGTCTTCAGTACGGCCGAACTGTAAATCCTCCGCGGTCGAACGATTCGGAGAGCGAGTTTAACAGTTGGTGGTAGGGCTCGAAGCATTGGAGTTCGAAACAGCAGGGATTCCATCTCATCTACTCTTCGCGGGGCTCGACGAGCGTTCGCTCGCGTATAATCTCCTGGTTTTGAAGCGGTGGTGGCGGTCTACTCGACCAGCGAATGAAGAGACCATTTCCTGGACCTTAGCAAGGATTAAGCATGCCACGCCTCATACGCCTCCATTAGACCTCTCAGTGAGTGACTTGGGGCAACGCATTGTTTTGACGGTTTGCTTCTTCACTGCATTGGTCGATCAATCCAACGTCATCCCGTCAATCCGTTCTTCCATTGCTACCAAAAAATGTGTGTACCGCTTTTTGCCGGCGTATTGGACATGACCAGGCATCAGCAATCGCTCGACCTAATGTGCGTGAGTTTATTGCCATTTTGATCCATCGCATATCTTGAGAAGGTGCATGAGCGGATCCGTACAAGGTGGGTTCCCCGTAAGATCTCTTTCAGCGAAAGCATCGTCATGTCATTCCTTGCTCATAGATGTGATTTCTATTTTCCTGCAAGCCGTAACTTCGGCCAAGGTGGGGTCTGTGTTTGCCGGGCGGCACGGGCGCACCCTTTCGGTTACAAGTACTTTTACGGTTTTACCCTCCTGATCACACCAGCGAACAAACCTTTCCTTTTGAACGAGCAAATTACTCTGGATCCACAAGTACGAGGCACAATGATCGACACTTACTTTACAGACCGAGGAACTGTGCGTCATATTCGTCCCTAGCATGCGGCATGTATGTGGGATGGTGCAAGACCAAGCACGCACAGCAAAGTCGATCTGCACACTTCTTCGCCCCTCCTTCCAACCGAGCTTCTCCAGACAGCCTTCAACACGCTCGTGGATGCACACACTTCAATTGTTTCTATATAGAATGCTTGTGGATGGCTTCTTAGCGTTCGGCTGAGGGCACTTGCGACTGCAGCAATGGCTTACACAAACGGAATGATGGGTACTTGAGATCCTCCAGTGATACTCCTACTACTTCGTTTGCAAATTGTGCCGGTATCCTTTGGCATGATGGGCTCGAGCACAAAGCGATCGATTGACCTAAGGCACGATCCAGGCATCGCTCAACTGGTTATCACGGTTATCTTTACTCTCCTGGCCGTTATCGCAGTCATTCTGCGATTAGTCTCCAGACGGTTGTCGAAGGCGAAACTTCAGCTCGATGACTATATCATCATTGTTGCCCTAGTACGCGCGTGAGTGAATTATCTTTGTTACACGCAGCTCACAACTGGTAGGTAGGCATTTTGCACATCGCGGCAGCTGTAATTGTTGGTATGTTGGCAGTAATCTTGCCTGGCGCTGGCTTGCTGACTTCGAAGGTGTTACTGCTGGGGGAGCAGGCTTACATGAGGATACGCTCTCTAAAACGGAGATCAAAACGTACTGGAACGTGAGTACTTCGTGGCCTAGCACATCACCGAACATAGTCAACATGCTCGTGCTAATAAGGCGTTTCGCAGTCGGTATTCATAATACTCCTGACGTGGCCAGTCGTTCAGTCCACCATCAAGATATCTGTTCTTCTCTTCTACGTCCACGTCTTCATCGTCAGACCGTTTCGGATTGCCGCTTACTCTCTCATGCTGATCTGCTCATTGTGGTGCGTTCAACAACTGCTTGCCAGCTTGCTGCTATGCAAACCTGTCGTCTTCAACTGGGATCGTAGCATACCGGGGGGCCACTGTGGGAACGTCAAAGCAAATGGCGTCGCCGGCGCGGCGATTAACACTGCGATCGATATTGCGACCGTGTGCCTACCCATGCCGATAATTTGGGGCCTACATCTACCGACCAAGAGCAAAATTAGCTTGTCCTTCATATTTGGGCTCGGAGGCCTGTAAGTCCATTCCCATGGGAGAACCCATCAGGGCGAAGCTTATAACGCGTACCAGGGTATGCATTATAAGTCTAGTCCGACTTAAAGCCCTCCTCACCGACTTTTCTGAAACGGACGGTACCTATAGAAACAGCCTCCCAACTACCCTCACCCTTGTCGAGTCAACGCTAGGAGTTATCAGCGCCTGTCTCATCGTCATGCGTCCAATCTTCGGCCGGTTCTTTCCCGATCGCCTCAAATTTACAAAAAGAGGTGACGGGTGGTCAGGTCCTACCACTTCAAATATGAAAAAGCCGAAATCGCACAGACAGAAGAAGAAAAGCCCAGTGGACACGAACGGCATCTTGGATGGGAAGTTTGTACGGCTCGACGAGTATCCTTACGCCCGGCCTCCGCTGAGGGGAAAAGATGGGATAGCCGAACGAGCTATTGCTCTTAAACCCATCCCTATCGTAAGCCAGACGCATTATAAAGATCGTGATGTCGAGGCCCAGTGAAAGCTACTTTTCAAGAAGGGTCGAACGCATCGTGATAGGCGTCTGGTTTGGAAGTGACAGTGGATATTGATACCTCGGGGAAACATGGATTGGATGGGCTAGGAGTCACGTTAATGCCGTCGTCGAATATGGGCGATTATATTGAAGGCCTCGAATCTAATGATGGGAACGATGCTGAAAAGATCCTGGGATGGAATCTAGTATATATCTTCCGTATCATTGAGCAATCTTTATGTCTGCGAGGTGGTGCTGCACGGCTTAGACGCTTCATCCATACAATATCCAGGAGTCAGAGCATCCTATATGTACACGACCTCTTTCATGAATCCAGTCCTAGGTATCGAAGGCTGATTTTCACGGCATGACAAAAACATCATTGGCGAGATGTGTCGTGATTTCGAACCTAGTCGTCCTCTCGAAAGTTCTTGCCGGGGCATCGAAAAATATCTCAAACGTCAACTCCAGGTCACCCTCCATTATTACTTAGGGTTTGCGAGTCCCAGATAGGAAAAACAAGCGAATGGATTCTCTGAACCGTCCTCTGGCCTCTTATCCACTGCCCTGATCTTAACCCATTCCGCGTCGACGCCAATTGCACTCCGTTCTGCCTTCCCGTTCCCGATGGAAATTCAAGCCCTCTCCCCTGAAATCATTCAAGATACCGAAACCCCTACCACCTCCGACTCCATCCCCGCCGACCTCATCACCCCCACCTTCAGCTCCACCTGCATCGGTACTCCTTCCCCCCTACATCCTCTCTAACCCTCTCCCCCCCCACCTCCTCCCCAAACTTCCCCCCCCCCACCACCTCACTAACCCCCCCCTCCCTACCCTCCAGACCTCATCTCCGCCCCCCTCTCCCCCCACATCCTCTCCCT
>JAABUS010006253.1_pt1 | contig 14662 bp, 9 predicted proteins | sample 5560161 | NCBI WGS metagenome assembly JAABUS01 (sample SAMN10711885, study PRJNA513376) | rock metagenome | isolation source: Antarctica rocks | place: Antarctica: Victoria Land, Trio Nunatak nord | collected 2016-01-04 | reverse complement strand
GGCCGATCAGAAGCGCGACATCTTCTACAACAACGCCGTGCGGTTCCTGCGGTTGGACGAGAAGCGGCCCTAACCTCGCCTGTGTCGTGTGAACTGTTGGCGAGACTTTTCAATTGCTCCCTCTGAAGGCCGCCCCACATCAAGCCGAGGTCGCGACCGCCCGAACGAACCCCGGCGGCGACTAAGGAGCTCCGCGCGATGGCCTCTCCCGATGGAACGAGCGGACCGACGAGCCCTTCCGGACTCTCTCCGTTCCTGCGCGCCTGGAGGATGGCCCTCGCCCGATTGCGCTTTGTCGCGGTCTTCGCCGCCGTGTTCCTGGTCGTGGGCGGATGGGAGACGCTCGGCGGCTACTGGGCGCGGCTCACGGCGGTCGCGACCTCGACGGCGACGATCTCGTCCGACACGGAATACTTCTGCCCGATGGACCCCGGCGTCCTGTCGGATTGGCCATCGAAGTGCCCGATCTGCAACATGACGCTCGTCCGGCACAAGCGAGGCGAGGCGACGCCCTTGCCCGACGGGGTCGTCGCGCGGATGCAATTCTCGCCGTATCGGCTCTGGCTGGGAGGCATTCGCACCGCGTCGGTCGATTATGCCCCGCTCGCGCGCCAGGTCGAGGCTCCCGGCACGGTCGCGTCTGTGTCGAAGGACGGGGCGGAGGTCGAAGTCCAGTTCTTCGGGCGTGAGCTCGTCTGGGTCGGGGTAGGCGCATCGGCCGAGGTCCGGCCCCTGGGCGAGGGGATGTCGCTCTCTCTGCCCGCAAAGGTCAAGGACATCCCGCCCGGGCCCGTCGCGGCGGGCGAGACGGGGCGGGTCGTCGTGGAGGTCGCCGGCGGGACGGGAGGACTCCGGGTCGGCGATCCTGTCCGCGTCGGGGTCCGCTCTCCGATCGAGCGGTCCGAGCCGTTCCGGAGCCTGCCGACGGTCCCGCCGCCCTTGCTCCCGGGGGAGCCCCGTCGGTTCTATTCCTGCATGGAGCATCCGGATGTCGTCCGCGACGCGCCGGGGCGCTGTCCTCGCGATCAATCGGGACTCATGGCCCGCGAACTCGCCGCCAACCAGCGAGTGCTCTGGTGGTGCCCGATGCATCCCGATGTGACGACCGACCGCCCGGGAACGACGTGCCAGGCGTGCGGCGGGATGGTCCTCGTCCCCCGCGTGGTCTCCTATCGACCCCCGGGTGAGGTGCTCGCCGTCCCGAGCTCGGCGGTGATCGAGGACGGGACGCGGACCCTCGTCTACGTCGAGACGGGCGCGGGGATGTTCGACGCCAGGGCCGTCAGGCTCGGCCCGCGCTGCGGCGATCAGTTCCCGGTTCTCGGCGGCCTGGAGCCCGGCGATCGTGTCGCCTTCCAGGGGGCATTCCTCATCGATGCCGAGACCCGACTGGACCCGAGCCTGGCGGCCGGCTATTTCGGCGCCAGGGGATCGGCCTCGGGCCGCGAGAGGGCCATCGCCCCGGCGGGATCGGGCTCCGGCGAGGACTGGCTGTAAGGCTTGGTCGCCGCCGATCGGCCCCGGGCCCTCCGCCAGAAGACGTGCCCGGTCACCGGCAAACCGCTGGGGTCGATGGGAGTGCCGCCGAAGCTCGCGGTCGGGGGCCGGGTCGTGTTCCTCTGCTGCGACGGCTGCACGGCCGCGGTCGAGGGCTCGCCGGACAAATACCTCGCGAAGTTGCCCCGCGAGGATGCGGATGCGGAGGCCCGGCCGTGATCGATCGGATCATCGGCTGGTCGATCCGGAACCGGATCCTCGTCGTGCTCGCGACCCTGGTCATGGCGATCGGGGGCGCCATAGCCGCCTGGATCGCGCCGGTGGATGCGATCCCGGACCTGTCCGAGAATCAGGTCATCGTCCATGCCGGGTGGGCCGGTCACGGCCCCGCCGAGGTCGAAGATCAGATCACGGCGCCGCTGAGCCTGGAATTGAACGGGGTCCGGGGCGTGAAGGCGATCCGCTCGTCGAGCGACTTCGGCGCGGCGACGCTCTGGGTGATCTTCGACGACTCGGTCGACGTCCCCACCGCGCGGAGGAGCCTGGCGGAACGGCTCGCCGCCTTCGACATGACGGGACGCTTCCCCCCGGGGGTGACCCCTCGTCTCGGGCCCGACGGGCCGTCGACCGGCCAGATCTTCTGGTACACCGTCGAAGGGCCGCGTCACGACCTCGGCCGCCTCCGGGCGGTCCAGGACTGGTACGTCAGGCCGCAGCTCGCGGCGGTCCCGGGCGTCGCCGAGGTGGCGAGCGTCGGCGGGATGGCCCCCGAGTTCCAGGTCGAGGCCGACCCGACCCGGCTCCGCCTCCACGGGGTCGCGCTCATCGACCTGATCGCGGCGGTCTCCGCCTCCAACGGCTCCGGCGGCGGCGGCGTCCTGCACAAGGGGAATGCCGAGTTCGTCGTCCGCGGCCTCAACGGGATGGGCGATCGCGACGGCTCATTCACCCCCGAAGCCGCGATCGAGGACTTGCGGCGGGTCGTCGTCCCCACGCTCGGAGGCCGAACGGTCCTGCTCGCCGACGTCGCCTCGGTCGCGCTGGGCCCTCAGCCTCGGCGAGGGGCACTGGAGAAGGACGGGGTCGAGGTCGTCCTGATGGCGAATGGCGAGAACCCCCTCACGCTGACCCGTCGCCTCAAGGCCAGGATTCGCGAGATCGCCGGCGGCCTCCCCGAGGGCATGAAGATCGTGCCGATGTACGACCGGACCCCGCTGATCCTGGGGGCGGTCGAGACGGTCTCCTGGACGATCCTCGAAGCGATGGCGACGGCGTCCCTCTGCGTCCTGATCATCCTCAAGCACGCGCGGGCCGCGCTCGTCGTCTCGCTGACGCTCCCGCTCTCGGTCCTGGCCTCGTTCGGCCTGCTGGAGCTGCTCCGACGGCTCGGGATCATGGACGTGCCGATCAACGCGATGTCGCTGGCCGGGCTGGCGATCTCGATCGGGGTCATCGTCGACTCGGCGATCGTGATGACCGAGAACGTCCTGCACACGCTGCACGGGCGGTTCGGCGATGATCGCGTGACCGGCGACGTCTCGGGCCTGGTCGCATCGGCATGTCGTCAGGTCGGCCAGCCGATCGTCTTCTCGATCCTGATCATACTCCTCTCCTTCCTCCCCGTCTTCGCGCCCGGGGGGCTCGAAGGGAAGATGTTCCGGCCGCTGGCGATGACGAAGACCCTGGCCATGGCGGCGTCGGGAGGCTTGGCGATCACCCTGGTCCCCGCCCTCTGCTCGATCCTCGTCCGGGGTCGCGCCCGCCGCGAGACGGATAGTCGGATCGTCTCCTCTCTGATCGACGTGTACCGCCCGGTCCTCGACTCCCTGATCGACCGCCCGGCCCCGTTGCTCTGGCTCCTGGCCTCGACATTCCTGGTGGCCTCGGCGGCCGTCGGCTCGCGCGCACTCTTCCTCGGCTCGATGGCGGGCGGGCTCCTCGCCGTCGGCCTGACCGCGACGGGGGCGCGGGGCAAGGCGTTCGGGATGGCGACGCTCGTCCTCCTCGGCCTCGTCGCCGATACGAACGTCGTCCCACTCGGCCGCGAGTTCCTCACGCCGCTCGACGAGGGGATCGTGATGGACATGCCGATCTCCGTGCCCCGGATGTCGATCGCCCAGGGGATCGACGACATGAAGGCGCGCGACATGGTCCTCTGCCGGTTCCCCGAGGTCGCGATGGTCACCGGCAAGCTCGGCCGGGCCGAGACGCCGACCGACCCCGCCCCGCTCGACATGATCGAGACCATGGTCGAGTTCCACCCCCGCGAGTTCTGGCCCGCCAGGTCGATCGGACCGGAGGTCGCCGCCCGCCAGGTCGGGGCCGTCGTCGCCGAGATGGCGAGGCGAGGCCTGGTCGACGCGCCGGACCGGGCGATCGAAAGCGAGATCGTGGCGTCATGCCACAATCTCTTCGACGCGCAGATGCGCGAGTATGCCTATCAGCGAAATCGAGAACTCTTCCGCTCGTCCGGCTTCGAGGAGGTCTCCTGGCGGATGGACGGCCTCTCGGCCGAGGCCCTCCGACGATGGCGTTCGCATGCGCGCTCGACGTCGAGCTCCGCGAGCGAGGCGCGGGACTCTTGACGAGACTGGCGATCGAGGAGACCCTAGCCCGTGCCGTGCCGCGGAAGTCGAGCCTGTTCGATTATATCAATGAATTGAAGCGCCTGAGGTCGTCGCCCGTCGCCGGGGCCCATCATCCGGCGGGAGGGCCCGGCCACGCCATGTCGCGCACGGCCGCGACTCCCGCCGGGCTCGCCCCGGTCCCCGAGCTCGACGTGCTCCAGGAGGAATTGACGGGCACCTTCGCCCGCGGGCTCATGCTCTGGCGGAGGCTCCGCGAGGACCTGATCGGGTTCGGGGGCGAGCTCGACCGCGCCGTGCCGATGCCCGGCTGGACGAACGTCTGGACGATGCCGATCCAGAACCGCGTCGACATGCTCTCGACGGGCGTCAACACGACCGTCGGCATCCGCGTGGTCGGCCGCAAGCTCGACGACGTCGTCGCGGCCTCGGTCCGGATCGCCGACGTCGTCAAGGCCGTCCGAGGGGCCGTCGACGTCGTCGCCGATCCCGTCCGCGGCAAGGGCGTCATCGAGGTCCGCGCCGACCGCGACCGGGCCGCGCGGCTGGGCGTCGGCGTCGGCGAGATCAATGCCGTGGTCGAGGCCGGCCTGGCCGGGAGGGTGGCGACCCACCTGGTCGATGGCCGCGAACGGACCGCGGTCCGCGTCCGCTATGCCCGGCCCTATCGCGAGGACGAGGAATCCGTCCGCGGCCTCCTCGTCCGCTCCCTCCCCCCCGGCTCTCCCGGCCCCGCGCGCCTGATCCCGCTCTCCGAAGTTGCCGAGGTCCGCGTCGTCGACGGCCCCGCGACGATCAAGGGCGAGAACGGCCTGCCCCGCAACTACGTCCGCCTCAATGTCCGCGACCGCGACGTCGCCGACTTCGTCGCCGAAGCCCGCCGGGTCATCCGCGAGCGCGTCCCCCTCCCCGAGGGCTCTTTCGTCGAGTGGACCGGGTACTTCGAGCACGAGCAACGCGCCCGGAGGACGATGCTCGCCGTCGTCCCGATCGTCCTCGCCCTGATCTTCGGCCTCCTCTACTGGACCTACCGCGACCTGGCCGACGCCGCCCTGATGATGCTCGCCGTGCCCGGGGCGGTCGCCGGTGGGGTCGTCTTCCAGTGGCTCCTGGGCGCGAAGTTCTCGGTGACGAACTGGGTCGGCTACATCGCCTGCTTCGGGATGGCGACGGCCACGGGCGTCATCATGCTGGTCTACCTGCGCGACGCCCTCGAACGCGCGGGCGGGGTCGAATCGGTCGACGCCGATGGCCTCCGCCGGGCCGTCCTCGAAGGCGCCGTCCACCGGCTCCGTCCCAAGCTCCTCACCGAGGCGACGATCCTCGTCGGCCTCGCCCCGATGCTCCTCGCGGGCGGGGTCGCCGGCGAGGTCATCCGCCCGATGGCCGCCCCCGTCCTGGGGGGCATCCTCGTGGCCGACGAGATCATCGACCTGTTCCTGCCGATCATGTTCTACCGGATCCGCCTGAGACGGCTCCGCCATCCTCGGCATCTCGACGCGTCCCGGCCTCCTGCGGTCGCGCCACCGTCGATCCTCGTCGATGGCGCGGCCGTTCGCGGGGGCCACGAGCCAGGGGCCTAATACGCATTCCAGGAAATCTCTGCACCCGCTCGGGCCCGGGGTACTATCTCGGTCAATGGAATGACTTCGCTCTCAACATGCACCCGGCTCTGGAGGCCCGTCCCACCGACGGGCAGGAACTTCCTGGATTGCGTATAAGAGGGCCTGGAGGTCGCCCCCTCACTTCGGGCGAGGGGGAGGTCGGCGGAGCCATCGGCCGGGATCACGACCGCCGGCACGGCCCGTTCGACCGCCGTCGGGTCGATCATCACCGGCGCCGTCGGTAGGCCGTGGAAGGCACGGTCGACGGCCACCTCCAGGGCGCCCAGATCGCCAGCCGCCTCGCCCTCTCCTTCAGCCGAAGCAGCCCGATCCCCGAGGCCAGCATCAGGACGTTCAAGATGAGGGCCGTGCCCATGTCGGTCCAGGAATAGGCCCGGATGACAGGGCTATCCATCTTGCCCATGATGGCCTTCAGGTCGGGCCCGGCCGGCTGTGGCCGTGCCTCGATCGCCTTGATCTGCCCCCGGATCCGCCCCTTCTCCTGCTCGGTCCCGGCCGCCTGCTCCTCCGCCTTCAGCGCGTCGAGCTGCTGCTTGCGCGCCGCCTCGACCTTGGTTTGGGCCTCCCGGACCGAACTCTGCGCGAACTCCATCAGCATCGGCGCCAGGAGCGTCATCCCGATCTGGATGTCGACGAAGAGCAGCACGAGGCTGGCGAAGATGATGTTCAGCGTGCCCGTCGTCTTCGGCAGAGACGTGTTCGGCACGGCATATCTCGGCGGAAGGGCGTTCGACATGGCCATCGCGGCTCCCAAGTCCTCGGTCGCTTGAGAAATGGGCCGCCAACGGCCCGTAGGTTCATCGCCTCGCCGCCCGAATCATTGTCAAGCTCGTCGGCAGACTCGGCCTGGATTCGAGGTCCGAGGTCGATGTCACCGACGTCGGGCCATCGTCCGACGGCCACGGCCCGACGTCCCGATCGGGAGTGACCTCGCATCCACTTCCGGCATGACGCCCGGCCGGGCCGGTGGCCCCATCGGCGCCGAGACAGGGCCCCGCGGAAGCGGTTCGATCTGCCTCCCCATTATGGGGGTGGAACAGACGAGCAGGGAAATGGTCGAACCTGAGATCAGCACAGGCGTCGCCCGCCTTTTCCCGGAAAGTGCAGACCCCTAAGCAAGTCAGCGACATCGTGGGAATGGTTGGACCAGGCCTCCCGATGGTCGTTCTGGCCGTCGGTCCACCTTGACGGAGTCATACGACCCGGTCAAACATGCACCTGTTGAGAGGAATAGACGACCGAAGCGACGTAACAGATTACGGCATTTCGGTCATCTATTCCCGTCCAGGGCACATTAGACGACAATTTCGGCGTCTACTACTGGTTAGGTGGCGGGAGGCACTAGGAGATGGCGATGCGTGCGACTTGGGCTATGATCGTGGCGACAAGCCTATCACTGGCCGTAACTCCTGCCCCCGCCGAGGAGCCCTTGAGGGACGGATGGAAGAAGGTGGTGCCCGTCCCCAGCCCGCTCTTGGGCGAGGGCGATCAGTATGTCGTCTGGGTCGAGCAGGGTTGGCTTCAAGCGCGGCGGCAGACGGCGGCGGGCGAGATCGATTGGCAGGTCGTCCTGGCGCGTGCTACCGACCCCAAGCCCCCAACCGTCTCAGCACCGCAGGGGACGTTTCGGTTCGAGGTCTCCTATCGCGAGGGACGCTTCTTCGTGCGCGAGGACGTTAACATCCTGCGATGCCTGCGCGAGCACAAGCCGGACGATCCGAAGGCGTGGCCAGCCGTGCCGTTCGAGGCCGAAAAATTTCGCCAAGGGCCGGGCGGGCCGGGCCTCGGCCTCTGGTACGACGAGGCTTGGGCCTTCGCCGTCGCTCGCCCGAATCAAGACAAGCCCGACTGCCTGGTGCGCGTGGCCCCCTCCGCCCTCGGCGGGGGCACGGGTTTCGAGGGGATCAAGGACTCGCCACTGGCCCGCGTCGAATACGGCGAGAACTGGGTCATCGATGATGGCGATCTCCTCGTCGCCCAACGCACGCTGGCGGCGCTCTACAAGGTCGAACTGAAGGTCGGCGACGCAGCACCGCCATTCACGGCGAAGACCCTCGACGGCAAGCCGATCGCCCTGGAGGACTACCGGGGCAAGTACCTGCTGCTCGACTTCTGGGCGACCTGGTGCGGCCCATGCATCGCGGAGTTCCCGCACTTGGAGGCGATCAACAAGGAGTTCGGTAAGGACAAGCGGTTCGCCATGATTGGCCTGAGCCTTGATGATGAGATCGACGCGCCGAAGAAACTCCTCACCGCCAAGAACCTTTCCTGGCCCCAGGTCTTCCTTGGCAATGCGTCGGAGAGCCAGGTGGCCAAGGATTACAACGCTCAATCAATTCCGCTCATTCTTCTCATCGGGCCCGACGGCAAGATCGTCGCGCTGGGCCTCCGAGGCGAAGCGATCACGGCGGCCGTCGCCAAGGCCCTCGGCACGCCCTGAGTCGGGGGGGCCAAAGGGGGGGGCCAAAGGGGACGTTCCTGATTCTCGTCGCTGACAGGGCAATCCAGGCCATTTCCATAGCCTAACCAACGGTTGCAGCGGACCCGCTGCGCGGGCCGCTGAACCTGGTTGTTAGGCGGCGGGAAAGCGCCCGGCACCCTTGCCACCTACGATCAAGCTCGACCGGGCTACGGACCAAAGCAATGGCCCAGTTTCTGACGTTCGTCATCGGTTCGAACGCCCCCGAGGGGACGTTCGAGGTCACCGGGGTATTCGATGAGTCCTGGGGCTTCTCCCTCCTCCAGGGCCCTAGCGGCCGAAGTCAGTTCGGGACGATCAGCCTCATGAACGATCGACTCCGGGTCCACTGGAAGGGGGGTATGAACGAACCACCGTTTCAACCTGCGGTTCGCCGACACCAACGCGGACGGCTACAGCTTTTCGGGGGGCAACCTCGGTCAGACGGTGGCTCAGACTGCGGAACTGCGGAACACGCCACACAACGGCTGATCGTCCGACGGGACGGCACTCGGTCGGAGCACCTCGACCGGCGTGGCAGCGGTCCGCCGCAGCGTCGCAGCGGTGGTCTCGCACGTCTCTTGCATCGGCCAGGGGTTGAAGTTACGCTGGAATCATGATCCTCATCCGCTTTCCGAACATCGAGTCGAAACGCCGGGCCTTGGGGAGCCTGGCCGGGCGGTTCGCCTTCAAGAGCTGGGCGAGCGGGGAAATGCTCGTGCCGGAATCCGCCTTGCCGTTCCTCGCGGTCCAAGGCGTCGCATTCGCTGTCGAAGGGCCAGCCACCTATGAGCAGAACGGTCCGGCGTTTCGAGGTGCTGCTGCCCCTGCGGTTCAATGATGGCACGCCCGTTCCCGACGACTTGGTCGCCGACACCCTGGTCGAGTTAGAGGAGCGGTTCGGTGCCGTCTCCTGCGAGACGCAAACGATCCGCGGGCACTGGTGATACAAAGGGCAACCCTTCCGCGACGACCTGATCCGCGTCTTCGTCGATGTCCCGGATGCGTCCGAGAGTCGCCAGTTTTTCGTTGAATACAAGGAGCGGCTCAAGGTCCGGTTCCAGCAACTCGACATCTGGATGACGACCTATTTGATCGAAGTGTTGTAGTCGGAAGACCCTGGGTGGTAACCGCCGTTGTCGGCCCGATGCCCCGCCTAACCCGGCGCTGCAGCGGACCCCGGCCACAGGGGCGGTTTCTTCGAGTGCGGATGTCACCGGGAGTGGCCAGGTCCGCTGAACTTTGTTGTTAGGCGGCTCCCTTGCCGAGTCCGCTGCGGCGCGTTAACTTCGTCGTCATGGACTTCGTGCTGCTCGGCGATCCATCCGACGTCGAGACCATTGCCGTCAACCTTGGCATTCGCGAGAACGCGGACTTGAAGGCACGTTACGGAGGCCGGCGCTGGAGGAAGCTCAAAAGGCATCGCCACGGTTCGCTTGGCCAACGGGAATGTCCTCAGGGCCGAGGTCCATTGGTACGAGGCACACGGCGTCGGCCGGCGGAAGCTGAAGGTCAAGCGGCTCCTGGACTAATCCTATGCCCGCCATAAACGCCGATCCGAGTTTCGCCGTCTGCGTGGCCAACGACGGCTGTGATGACCTGTCGATCGGCATGCTCTACCGCGTGCTCCCCGACGCCGCGGCCTCCGTCGAGGGCTTGGTGCGCGTCGTCGACGACTCGGGCGAAGACTACCTCTATCCGGCCGGCCGGTTCGTCTCGGTCGCGGTGCCGGAGGCCGAAGTGCCGCGCCTGCTGGCCGCCGCGTCGGCGCACGTCGTCTAACCTCGCGCTGCAGCGGACCCCGGCCACGGGCCGCGCCTTCTGCTTCGTCCATGCTCGCGGGTCCGGGTCCGCTGAGCTGTGTCGTTCGCGTGAGCGGGTGTTCTCAACCCCGGACACGCCATCCATCGGAAAACCCGCGCACGAAATGACCTCTCTTCACTCCTTACAAGTGTGAGGATCGGCATCATGGCTCGGACGCGGGGTCGGTGACGTGCGAAAGCGCCAGCCTCCGGGCATCGGGGCGTTCGCGCCCGAGGAGCTTCGGCGGCGGGGGGACGGCGTGGCCCGCCGCCTCGAGCCCGGCGACGTGGATCGTCTGGGTCGGGAAGGCGATCTCGACGCCCAGCCGGTCGGCCTGCGCGAGGATCTCGCGGCTGAAGTCGTCGCGGCAGACCAACTCGTCGGTGTAGGTCGCGACGCCGAAGTAGACCTGCACCAGCAGGTCCACGCTGCTCGCGCCCAGGTCATGGATGTGGATCGCGACCTTGTCCTGACGGACCTTCGGGTGGCCCGAGGCGAAGGCCCTCAGCCCGTCGCGGAGGGCGATCATCCGGTCGGGGGGCGTGCCGTAGGCCATCGAGACGAGCAGGCGGAAGCGCCGGCACGACCGCATGGCGCGGTTGTCGATCAGGGCGGCGGCCATCACCGAATTGGGGATCGTCAGCAGCGAGTCCTCGAACGTCCGGACCCGAGTTGAGCGGAGCCCGACGATCCCTTCCATGCCCTGGATCGCGACGTGCTCGCCGATCCGGAAGGGATGCTCGCCGATCAAGAGGAGCGTGCCGAAGAAGTTCTTGAGCGTGTCCTGCATCGCGGCCCCCGCGAACGTGCGGAAGGTCGTCGCCGGGTCGGTCCGCCCTTCCGCCAGCTTGGCACGCGCCTCCTGGGCCGCGCGCTGGCCGTGCGAGGAGAGCTTCCGCAGCTTGCCGATCCGGCCGACGGTCCCCGCGTCGAACCGCCAGCGGCCGTCGGGTTGGCGGGCCAGGACGATCGGCAGCCCTTCCATCTCGTCCAGGACCACGCGGTCCTCGTCGGGGCGTTCGGGGATGCTATACAGCGGGATGGCCTGGCGGTTGAGGACGAACTCGAGCTGGTGGGCCAGCAGCGCCGCATCGCGCTCGCGCATCACGGGGTCGAGGCCGTCCAGGTCGAGGCAGTCGATCGCGTTGACGATCAGCCCCGGCGCGCGGTTGTAGCCCGTGATGGCGAAATAGAAGGTCTCCAACGTCTTGCGCGGTGAAGTACGGTCATTCCACCGCGCGATGTCGCCGATCCTCGCGGCGGCCGCCTGCGCCTGGGCGGTTTCCTCGGCGAGGACTGGTGGCAAGGGCGGTAGGGGCGACGACCCGAAGGCGAGCCAGAGGAGCGTGAGCGGATGTCCCTCGATGTGGATGAGCATGGGGCCTCCCTGCCCGGCAAGGCTGGACTGGACGACGCGGCGGGCGGCCTTCGATCGGTCACTCGTCGAGTCGCAAGGGCCGCCCGTCCTTCGCGCCTTCGAGAGGGAGTGCGTACCCCCATTCCGCATCCCATCAAGGCAGATCGCCCGCGGGCCTCGGGCATCCCGCCAGGGATATTCCCAGTTCAAACCTAAACCGACGTAACCTCCTTGTTGGAGTTACGTCGGTTATGGCGGCTTGCCAAGGTCGGGCCCGGCTGGATGTAACCTCCTTGCTAGGGTTAGATAGGTTATGACGGTTTTCCGAAGGCGTATCCGACCCGATAAGCGGGACGCCCGCCGTCGCGGTCGGCCAACGACGGCGATTGCTCCGGGTCGGGAGATCGTCATGTTCCCCGCGTGACCCCCACAACCGGGTCAATGGCCAGATTATTCTCTTGTTTTCGTTTTCCTGCGCGTTATCCGCTCGGATACGATGGAGACATACTGTTCCAATCGGTATATGAAACGGAGTCCTGGCCTGCTCATCACCTCGGCCGGGGCGGGGCGGGATCGGCGGTCTCCCTGCATACCGAGGTGCCCATGCCCCCCCTGAGCGAGCGCGAGCAGCGTCGCCAACGCATCATCGCAGGTTTGCGTGGCCGCGACCTCCAGAACGTGGTCGACGACCCGGCACTCCTGGCCGACATGAGGGCCGAGTCGGAATCGACCGACGGGGACAAACTCGTCCCTCGCGACCTGATGCGCCAGCTCGACGCGGTCCGGGCCGACCGGCCGGCCCACTCGCCCATGGGCCTGTTCTTCAGCACCGACGACGTCATCATCGTCCCCGGGTTCATGGGGAGCGACCTCTCCGACCTGAGCCCCGGCGGGCCCGGCCTGATCTGGGTCGATCCCAAGCTCGTCCTCGACGGCCGCGAGCTGCTCGCCCTCCGCCTGGCCGGGTACGTGAAGGACCGCCCCGACCGGGACGCCGACAGCTCCATGAGGATCGGCTCCCGAGGCGCGGTGCCGCTGATCTACCAGGGCCTGAAGCTCGACCTCGAATTGAGGCGCTACGACGTCCGGATCTTCGGCTTCGACTGGCGGAAAAACATCGAGGAGGCGGCGACACAGCTGGCCGACCTGATCCGGGAGCGGGCCGGCCGCGGGTTCCGGCCGCTCCACCTGATCGCGCACTCCCAGGGGACGCTGGTCGCCCGCCGGGCGCTCCAGGGCCTCGGCATCGACCTCGCCCGCCGGCTCGTCAGCAGCCTGGTCCTGCTCGGCCCGGCGACCGGGGGGACGTTCTCCGCGGCGCTCGCCCTGGCCGGCTCGCACGAGACGATCGAGGCCGTGCGCCGCTTCGGCGTCGACGTGCCGGATGGCTTCACGGCGGCCCTCCAGTCGATGTCGGGGCTCTACCAGCTCTTGCCGTGGCGATCACGGCGCGTCGAGGGCGTCCCGCCCGACCCGACCCGCCGGAACGAGACGCTCCTCGAGTGGCTCCGGGCGAACATCGCCGAGACGCCGGCGGAGAAGCCCAACGCGTTCAATGCCCCGGGCTTCTGGAAACCCTCCGGCATCGACGAGGACCGGCTCGCCGCCTACTTCGGCTGGGGGGAGCGGGTCGACGCCTCGTTCCTCAACGACCGGACGACCATCATCCTGGGGGACCGGGACACGGTCGGCGGGGTCGCGTTCGACGGCAAGCGCCTGGTCGCCGACCCGAACCGGACGGTCCAGGGCGATGGCACGGTGCCCGATGCCCTGGCCGTGATCCACGGGGTCGCCCGGGTCTACAAGGCGCGTGGGACCGAGCACATGATGCTGCCGGCCACGCTGTCGGTCATCGGCGCGGTGCGAGATATCCTGGCCGGCCGGCTGCCGCTGCCCGCCCAGTTCGCGCCCGGCGCCCGGAAGAAGGCCCTCGCGGCGGTGGAGGGCCCGGCGACCACGGCCGGGAAGACCCCCATTTCCCTGTACCCCTACCTGGCCGAGCCAGACGCTGACGAAGTGGTCAAGCTGATGGACGTGCCGGCCCCGTCACCGGCCGCGGCCCGTCGACTGAGGACGCGCGGCCGGATCGCGACCGGCGCCCGCGGGGGCCCCGCCGACGCGGCGAAGGCGCGGGCCGCCGGGGCGCCCGGGGAGGGCAAGCCGTCGCGAGAATCGACCGATGAGATCGGGGTGGCTACCCCACAGGAGCGCCAGCTCCGCGTCTTCTCCTTCGACCCACTCTTCGCCACCGAACTCGACGCCCTGGGGGCCGAGTCGATCGCACTCGCGATCCCCTGGGACTTCGCCGACGGCGACTCGCTGCGGCCCGGTCCCGTCGGCGAGTATCTCGAGGTGATCGACTACGACCCCGCGAACCGGTGCTTCTACCCCCCGGTCGACCTGAACCACCCCCACGTGCTGGCGCAGGACGGGGTGCCCCTCTCCGAGGGCGACCCCCGGTTCCACCAGCAGATGGTCTACGCGGTCGCGATGAACACGATCCGGGAGTTCGAGAAGGCCCTGGGCCGTGTGTCCCTGTGGTGCTCGCGGATGCCCCGGCTCGAGGCGGACGACGACAAGGCCGGTCGCCCCGACGACGACGCCCACGATGCCGTCGCCGCGCCGAAGGCCGACGACTCGGCGACGCCCAACGGCAAGGCCGGGTCCCGCGACGAGGGGGGCCGCCCTCGCGAGGACGACCCCGAGGTCGATGAACTCACCGCCGAGGAGCTCGCCGAGATCAACTGGCGGTACGTCCCGCGGCTGCGGATCTACCCGCACGCGCTGCGCCAGGCGAATGCCTTCTATGACCCGGCGCGCAAGGCCCTGCTGTTCGGCTACTTCAACGCCGAGGGGTCCGACGTCGGCCGGAACCTGCCCGGAGGCACGGTCTTCTCATGCCTGTCGTTCGACATCATCGCCCACGAGACGACGCACGCCCTGCTCGACGGGCTGCACCGCCACCTGATCGACCCGAGTAACGGCGACGTCTTCGCGTTCCACGAGGCATTCGCCGACGTGGTCGCCCTGTTCCAGCACTTCTCCCACCCCGACGTGCTCAGGCACCAGCTGGCGCGGACCCGAGGCGACCTCGGCGGCGAGGGGATGCTCGGCGTGCTGGCCGCGCAGTTCGGCGAGGCGCTGGGGAAACACGGGGCGCTGCGCAGCTACCTCGGCGAGAGGGTCGAGGACCCCGCCACGGGCGAGCTCACCTGGCGGTCGGTGACGCCCGACCGCTTCGCCCTCTCGAAGGTCACGGAGCCGCACGCACGCGGGGCGATCCTCGTCGCCGCGCTCTTCCGGGCGTTCGCCAACATCTACGAGAACCGGGTGGAGG
>JAABUS010006251.1_pt1 | contig 14667 bp, 14 predicted proteins | sample 5560161 | NCBI WGS metagenome assembly JAABUS01 (sample SAMN10711885, study PRJNA513376) | rock metagenome | isolation source: Antarctica rocks | place: Antarctica: Victoria Land, Trio Nunatak nord | collected 2016-01-04 | reverse complement strand
GAGTCCGAGGCCGATCCGTTTATGGACGTATTGCTCCGAGAGGGTCGCGACCTCACCGCAGAAGGTCGCGCCTTCGTTCTTGAACAGATGCGTATCGCCCGCCGCATCTACGGAGACAGAGATGAATAGATGTCAGGGGCTGTTATGAAACCAGCAACAGCGGTCCGCGTCCGTCGACTGATCGAGGAGTTTGCGCTTCACGACCTCGGCGCCCCCGTTGATCTTCGCCCGGTCCACAACGTCTATGTTCCGCATGTCAGCGACTTGGAAGCGTTGGCCGGAATCCCAGCTTTCGCCATTCGACCACCTGATCTCGTCGCCACTTCCGACCGGCCGGCGTTGATCTACCTTGACGCTCGGCTTGATGTTCCGGAAACCCGATTGAACTACGCCCACGAAGTCGGGCACGTCCTTTGTGGGCACGCAGGGAGTCTCCCACACCTCGATCTAGGTGAATGGTGGTATGACCGAGACGAACGGGAGGCGTGGCAAGTGGCGAGCCGACTCCTTATTCCATGGTCGGTGCTTGTTTCCGGCTACACGGTCTCGGACATCGCAATGATCTGCGAAGTGCCGGAGTGGCTCGTCGAAATGTACCCACGCTAGGAGGGATCATGCGCGCCTCCCAGAACCGACCTTGCCAGGTATGTGGAGCGGCGATCACTGCTCGCCAGCGGTTCTGTACGAAGTGCGGCTATGACACCGTTTCGGGCCGGCATACGCGAAAGGGAGCGACAGTTGAGGATCGGTCCGTTGCCGTGATGGCCATGCGTGCTAACCCCAGCTTCCGAGCAAGTCGCCGCCGGTCGCACCGATGCTTGGCGGTCATTGCGAGTCTCGTCTTCATCGTCATGCTCGCAGGTACGTTTGTTCCCGACGATCCCATAGAAACGATGCGGCAGGCCCATCATTTCGGGGAGTGGCTACGGCAGGCAGTTGCCCCATAACAAGGGAGACGGAACGATGCGGTGCCTAGGACGCCTGTTGTTGCTTTTCGGCTTTGCCGTCGCCGTCGTCATTGTCGTCGCCCTTGTCGCGGTCAACGGGAGCAAGGACAAAGGCAGTGACGCGCCGGCAGGCGGCGTTCGCCCGGCGCCGTATCAGGTGGCACGTGACGACGACGTGTCAATCGCTGGCCGAAGTCGATACAACGTCGACATCGTCATGGACCCTACCGAAACCGACGCCGCAGTTCAGGCCGGACTTGCAGACGCAGTTCGAGATGGCTTCAGTCGCCACCCAAACGCCAGCGTCATCGTCGTCTTTGCCCATTCCGACCAATCACTCGTGAACACCGGAGCCGATGTGGGCCGGGCATTCGCCAGCACCGATGGCGGCGGTCTGGGTGGCAGCAACAGCGGGTTGCTCGGTCCCGACGCAGAAGGAATCATCCAAGTCGAGATTCACAGCATGAGCAACGATGCCGTTCAGAGCATGACGAAACTATGACCGATCCCCTCTTCGCCGCCTGCCGCGGTCCACCAACCAGCCGAGCACCAATGATCGGACGACCGGGACGGCTCACCAACAGGGAAGAGACTACATGCAACGGATCATCGTGGCGACAGCGCTGCTACTCGGCATGGCGCTCGGATTGTTAGCAGTCGCACCGACGACGGTGTCGGCGGCTGACCTGGACTGCAAAGACTTCGGCAGCCAAGCGGAGGCCCAGACGTACTTCGAGCAGGGCGGCGGATCGCCGTCCTACAATTTCAACAATCTGGATGCCAACCATAACGGTCAAGCGTGCGAGGACTTCGGCTACAGCGGCGGTGGAGGTGGTGGCGGTGGTGATACCGGGACGGTGGAGCAGCCGCCCGTCGACAACTCCGCTCCCGTGACCGAGGACACTGGGACGACAACTGACACGACGACGGTCGACACCAGCGTCGGCGCTACGACCGACACGACGACGACGACGACCAGCACCACGACCGCAGCGACGACCTCACTCCCGAGCACCGGGGTCGGATCGACCACTTCCTCGTCGATCACCATGACGACCCTGCTGCTGGCCCTGTTCGCCGTGGCCGCACTCGTCGTCGGCACCGCGGGCCTGGTTCGCGGGCGCCGCGGCTAGCGATCAGCCGCACGCAATGATCCCCGCCCGACAGCCCGGCGAGGCCGGACCGAAGGGACGGGGATCATTGCGCACACCCATGCTTTCCCGGCTCATCAAGCCGATCACAGTAGGCTCCGGGCATCCCTGAAACCAGTCGTGGCACCCGACCGAGGAATCGAACCTCGCTTGCCGGTTTTGGAGACCGGCGCCTTCCCAGATGGCTAGTCGGACTTAGGTGAGGGCAGGAATCGAACCCGCATTGCCAACGGCGACTGTTTTACAGACAGCCTGAGCGACCACGCTCACCCGCACCGTCAGCCTCCGGGACATCGTCGAGGGGTCGCCGGAGGAATACGAACATAGTCTAGCAGCGAGGTCAATCTATGCCCGCCGCCCGCCGTCGCCAGCGCCCCGCAGGTACCCCAGAGCGCTGGCTGCTGTACTGCCGTCAGTCGGACACCGACGGCGACGGTCGGGACAGCCTGAGCCTGGGATCACAGGAGGACGCGCTGCGATCCGCCGCTGCCGAGCGCGGCGCCGTCGTCGTCGCCGCGATCCGCGACGCCGACCTCAAGGGCTACCAGGACGAGACCCAGCGGCCCGCGCTGGCCGAAGCCCTGCAACGAGCAGACGCCGGCGACTACGACGTCCTGGCGGTGTGGGACCTGTCCCGCCTGGCTCGCCGGCTGAGCCTCCAGGAGCGGATCGTCGACCGGCTCGACGCGGCCGGGATCCGGCTCCACTCCCACCGGGAGCCGCACGCTTCGACGCCGCTGTTCCGTCAGGTCGTCGGCGCCTTCGCCGAGGAGCTGACGCGGATCATCTCTGGCAACGTCCTTCGGGCCGTGCGTGAGCGCATCCGGGCCGGACAATGGCACGGCCCCGTCCCCTACGGCTACCGGTTGGATGACGCCCACCGCCTCGCGATCGACGACGACCTCGCCCCCTGGGTCGTGGCGATCCACGAGCACTACCGCGACGGCTGGGCCATCATGGAGATCGTCCGCTGGTTGATCGCGCAGGACGCGCCCATCCATCCCGTCGCCGGGCCCCGCCGTCACGACGTCGCGGGCTGGAACTGGCGTCGCGTCCATCGACTCCTGACCAATCCAATCTCTGGCGGTTTCCGCTTGGTTGACGGCGTCCTTATCCCCGACGCACATCCCGCCATCATCCCCCCTGCCCTCTTTGCCCTTACCCAGGAGCGCAACGGTCGAGAGACGGCGCCCGGCCAGCGCCGGGCCCGGTACGGGCGACAGAGTGCCGTCGAGTCCTTCCTGCGTGGCGGCCGGCTGTACTGTGGCTGCGGCCGGGCGATGGGAGCCAATGGGCGCCAGGCCCGTCAGGCCGAGCGGTTCATGTGTCGCGGCCTCCGATGCATCGGCACCGGCTATCGGTCGTGCGGTCAGACGCCCAGCAGTATTGGACTCGCCGTCGCGGAGCGGATCGTCCGGGATCGCCTCGCCGCCGACCTCGCCACCATTCGAACGTGGCGAGAGATCGGGCCTGCCATTCGTCGTACCGTCGCCGCTGACCAGCCCGACACCGCACGAGAACGGCGCGACCTCGAGCGACGCCGACTGACGCTCTCCGATCGGCTTACTCGTGCCCGTGAGCTGTATGTGAGCGGCCGGGTCGACCTCGCCGCACTCGATGCGATGCTCGTACCCCTCAACGACCAGGCAACGACGCTCGCCGCCACCATCGCCCGTTTACCCGACCCTGTCACCGCCGTGGACGAGCTGCGCGATCTCGCGGTACTCGCCAGCGAGTGGCGCGACCAGATCCCACGCGCTGATATCCCAACCATGACGATGATCCTGGAACGGCTCGAGGTGGTGGCGCACCTCGATGCGACGTCCCCTGACCGAATCCGGCTCGCCTATGGCACCGGTCTGACCGCGTTGCTCTCGGCATCCCAAGTCATATAAGCGACATTAGCCCCCGACTACTGGCGCAACTACACCGTCATCGGTGACACCGGCCGGATCGAGAACTTCGGCAACGGCGGCGCCGGAACGACCGTCCGCGTCTACGACCGCAGAACCGATCGCTGGGCGCCGGACGAGGCGTCGATCCTTCCCGTGGGACCTGACGGAAGAGGTCATGGTGGTGCCGACCCAGCTATCGTCGCCGAGTTCCTCCGCTATGTCCGCGATGGCGGAGCCACCGAGACGTCGCCCATCGCGGCCCGCTACGCTGTCGCGGCCGCCTGTGCGGCGACCGAGTCGATCCGCTCCGGCGGCGGCATGGTTGAAGTCCCACCGGTCGCGGATGGTCTTGACTCCCCCGCTGGCCGATGACGGCGGGATGAGTTTGCAATGGAGGCGCTAGATGCCACCCATGCCAAGATACGAGCCGATCAGCATCGAGGACAGGACGCGGAACGGGTCACGGGCGAATTCGCCGGGAACGCCATCCTGGTCTGGCTGAGCCGCGGCGACCCGTTCCCAAGTCAGCGCCCGGGCGATCCGGGCCAACCAGCAGGCCAGTTCCAGCTCCTCGATGAGCTCGGGCAGCGGCGCGAGGTCGGTGAACGACTCCAGGTAGGCATCCCGCGCCGCGAGCAGCCGGGGGTCGTCGAGCGCGAGACCGTAGTAGTCCACCAGCACACCGAGGCAGACGAGCATACTGGTGAAAGGGTGGGCAACCCCACTGTCACCCCAGTCGTAGAACCGGAAGGGGTCGCTCTCCGACGGACCGAACCGGATGTTCTCGGTGTGCAAGTCGTTGTGATCGAGCGAGACCAGGATCGCTGACCCGGCCAGCCGGCCGCACCCGTCGATGACCGCCGGACGCAGCGCCGCGGTCCGCTCCCAGAGTTGATGATCTTCCTTCGTACCGTGCCGATCGACGAATGTCCAGGTCGCGACGAGCATCTCCTCGAAGACGTCCGGTAGTGAGGCCAGCCGCATGTCGCGGACCCCGATTGCGAGCATCTCCTCGACACGCGGGACCAACGCGCGCTGCAACGCGGCGTAGTCCGGCAACGCCCGCGTGATGACGTCGACAAGCGTGTCGACCGAAGCCCCCTTCGGGACGACGGGCGGTCCGGCGTCACGCAGCAACAGCCAGCCCCGGTCCGTGTCGACCGCGATCGGATGTAAGACGAACCGGGGAGCCGCGTCTACCAGGATCCGGTACAGCGCCGACTCGTAGCGCGTGTCATGGCCACCGGCCTTGAACCAGACTGGCCCGGCGGTCGTCGGTGCCATCAGCACGGTTCCCCACGGCTGGACCCGGGTCTGCTCGACCGCTCCAGTCCGACGGATTCCGTTCGCCGCCAACCGCTCATCGAGCCAGGCTACCGCCGACTCCCGCCATTCCGGCGTAGACCAGACGGCAACGCCCCGGTCCATCCCCGGTCTCGCTACCATCTCATCCTCTTCCGGCTCCAGATTCGTATTGATACGAGCGTCCGCCGACGTGCGGAATCGACGGGGGTCTGGAGACGGCGGCGGAAACCACCGGCAAATCCAGGTGACGGTTTGCAACTCCGAACGCGATCAACGACGACCTACCAACCGCGGTGACTACCCCTTGAGGCCGGAGAACGTGATCCCGGCGATGATCTGGCGCTGGAAGATCAGGAAGGCGATCAGCGGGGGGAGGCTGGCGATCGCGAGCGCCGCGACGATGAGGTTGAGGGACTCCGACTCGCTCAGCCGGTAGAGGGCGACCGAGATCGGCTGGAGATTCGGGTCGTTCAGGACCAGCAGCGGCCAGAAGAAGTCCTTCCAGGAGTTGATGAAGGCGAAGATCGAGACGACCGCGATCACCGGCCGGGACAGCGGCAGGACGATCTGGATGAAGACCTGCCAGGCGTTGGCGCCATCGAGGATCGCGGCGTCGGTCAGGTCCTGCGGGATCTGGTCGAAGAAGCTCTTGAGCAGGAAGATGTTGAAGGCGCTGACCGCCGATGGCAACCAGACCGCCCACCAGGTATCAGCGAGGCTGATGCCGAACAGGGGCACATCGAGCACGGTCAGGTAGCGGGGAATCAGGTAGGCGTCGGCCGGGACCATCAGCGTCCCGATGAACATGATCAGGATCACCCGGCCGAAGATGGGCTGCAGACGGGACAGCGAGTAGGCAGCCGTCGCCGCGACGACGATTTGGATCAGCCACGAGCCCAGCGCGAGGGCGACGGTGTTCCGAAAGTACAGGCTGTAACGCAGGCTGTCCCACGACTCCTGGAAGTTGGTCCAGCGCCACTGCTGCGGCAGGAAGGTCGGCGGCGACCGGAAGATCTCGGTCGACGTCTTGAGCCCCCCGAGGAACATCCAGACCAGAGGAACGACGGTTGCCAGCGTCGCGAACAGCAGCACCCCCAGCAGGATGGCGTAACTCACCCGGCCACCGGGCTGGTGGCGGGACAGCGGCGAGGTCAACGTCCGTTCGGCACTCTGGTCACCACCGCCACCACGCGGCAGCCGGAAGCGACGGGACGTCGGGGCGGCAAGGTTCATCGAGACTGCTCCGGTAGCGTCACGTCGACGGCATCATTGGGCGAAGCGCCGCGTGAGCCAGAGGTAGACCAGCGACAGGACGACGAGCACCGCGAACAGGACCAGACCGATCGCGCTGGCCGCGCCGTAGTTGCCGTACTGGAAGGCATAGCGGTAGAGCAGCAGCATCACGGTCAGCGTGGCGTTGGCGGGCCCGCCGTCGGTGAGCACGAACGGCTCGGTGAAGACCTGCATCGTGCCGATGATCTGCAGGATCAGGGTAATCAGCATGACGAACCGCATCTGGGGGAGCGTGATGTCCAGCAAGCGACGCCAGAGCGAGGCGCCATCGACCTCGGCCGCGTCATAGAGCGTCGACGGGATCCCCTGCAGCGCCGCGAGGTAGATCAGCATCGTCGCCCCGGCGTTACTCCAGGTCGCGAGGATGACCAGCGACAGCATGGCGGTGTCCGGGGACTGCAACCATGGCTGGGGACCGATCCCGATCCAGCCGAGGGCGGTGTTGGCGAGTCCGGACCCGGGATCGTAGATCCATTGCCAGAGGAAGACCGAGACGATCGGCGGGAGGACGACGGGCAGGTAGAACGCCAGCCGGAAGTAGCCCTGCAGGTGCCGGGCTTCGTTGATCGCGACGGCCAGCACGAAGGGGACGAGGTAGCCGAACAGGAGGCCGTAGAGGGCGAACTGACCAGTGTTGCGCCATGCCTGGAAGAACAGCGGATCGTCGAACAGGACTCGGAAGTTGGCGAACCCGACCCACTCGGCTGGACGGACGAGATCGACGCGCTGGAAGCTCAGGATCAGTCCCCGGACGATGGGGTACCACGAGAAGAGCGCGAAGAGGAGCAGGGCCGGAAGCAGGAACGCCAGAGCGGTCAGATGGCGACCGGCGACCGCACGCGCCGAATTGGTCCGGGATTGCCGTGTCAGCCCTGAGATCGAGCCGGTTGCTACACCCTCGCTCACTCTCCGCACCTTCTCTTCTGGATTGCCGACCCGCCCTGGACAGACCGCGTCGCGCCCGGCCCAGGACCGGCGACCACGGCTGCGCCACACGGCAACAGCCAGAGGTCACCGGCGCCCGATGGGACGGCGACGCTAGCCGGCGTTGATCGGGTCGAGGACCTGGGTCTGGAACTGCTGGGCGGCCTGGTCGAGCAGTGACCGCGGGTCGGCGCTCTCGTCAGTGAGGATTGCCTGAACGGCCGCGTCGATGGCCGCGTACAGCTGCTGCGTCTCGATCGGCGGCTCTGCCCGCAGCGCGAGACCCGCAGCGCCCTCGACGAACGGCCGGTAGTTGTCGACCGGCGCGTTGCTGTACTTGTCGAAGACGGCCTGGCGCTTAGCCTGGAACTCACCGGTGAAGATTGGCAACTGCGGCCATCCGATCAGGGCACCCCGCTTTTGGTCAGCCTGCAGGCTAGCCTCCAGATTGGTCAGGTCGAACTCCCGGAACAGGCTGAAGTCGACCGCGGCCGCCAGCACCTCGGGGGAAGACTTTGGATTGAACATCCAGACCGTGCCACCAGCCAGGGTAGCGTTGCCGCCGTTTTGCGGCAGAATGCTCAGGCCAAACTGGTTGATGTCGGCGTCCGCGAACGTATCCCGGATGTACGGCAGAGAGTCAGCGGCCTGGACGCACATCGAGACTTGCCCAGTCGCCATCAACTGGCGGGTGTCGTTCTGGTCCAGCAACTGTCGCTCCGGCATGGACTTGTCGGTGTAGCGCATGTCCTTGAGGAACTGCAGCACTTCGACGCCGGTATCGTTGTTGAAGATGGCCGTGTACTTGCCGTCCTGCTCGCTGATCACCTCGCCACCGGCGGAGTACATCCAGGCCACGAAGTGCCAGCCGCCCTGGTTGTTGGAACTGGTCTCGACGAAGCCTGCCCGGCCATTGGCCGTGAGCGTCTTCGCCGCTGTCCGCAGCTCGTCCCAGGTTGCCGGCGGCTGGTCCGGGTTGAGGCCGGCCTCCGTGAAGTGGTCACGGTTGTACAGCAAGCCGAGGAGATACCCGCCGAGCGTGAAGCCGTACAGTTCTCCGGCTCCATCGCGCACGACGGCGAGGGATTCCGGCGTGAAGCTGGAGAAGTACGGCCATTGCTTCAGGTAGGTGGTGACGTTGGCAGCCTGCCCGCGACCGATGATGCCCTGCGGCTCGGTGTAGGCGGCGACGAAGGCATCGGAGAGCGTCCCGGCCGCGAGCCGGGCCGGGAAGGTCTGCGGGTCCCAGGTGTCCTGGGATGCCTCGACGGTGATGTTCGGGTGAGCCTCCTCGTAACGGGCGATGGTCTGCTCGAACGCCTTGACCGCCTCTGGCTGATTCTCGGCAGGGGCGTTGTTGGTCGTGATCGTGATCGCCGCATCCTGCGCCGCGGACACGGTCGGGTTTAGCAACGGAACGGTCGCCGCCGCGAGCCCCAGCGCCCCGCCGTACCGGATGATGTCGCGTCGGGAAAGATTACCGGATGCGGGAGCGAACGTCGTTGCTCGTCCACGGGGTCTCTGGCTGGTCATCGGTCTGTCTCCTCCATTGGAGCCTGAATCTGAGGCTGGCGCCCGGGCAACTTGCGATGTTGCCATTTGGCCTGACCGGGATTATACGCAGCCAGTGAGCAGCTGTCTTGGCCCCCGGACCCAACGTCACCACGTTGGAGTTGGTCATCCAATCGAGCCGACTGCGGCATCGTCCACCCCCCCCATACCGGACGATGCAACCGCCTGGACCCCAGAAATCGAACGGCTCAAGCCGGATCGAGAAGGACGACCCAAGTCACCAGCCCGCGACTGCTGGTGACCAGGGTGAGTCAGTTACGACTCCGAAGGGGAAGACGACAATTCAGTCGATCGGCTTCAAGGCGGCGAGGATCTCGGCCCGACGCGGCTCGAGGAACGGCGCCAGCACGACCTTCTCGCCCAGAGTCGCCTCATCCTCGTCGACACCGAAGCCTGGCCCATCGGTCGCCAGCTCGAACAGGACGCCGTTCGGCTCGCGGAAGTACAGGCTCCGGAACCAGTAGCGGTCGACCTGTCCACTGTTCGGCAAGCGGTAGTCGTTGAGCCGTTCGCTCCAGGCATCGTAGGCGTCGTCCGGCACCCGGAAGGCAACGTGGTGGACGCCACCGGCGCCCTGGACCCCTTGGGGCAGGCCCGGCCCGACGGCGACGTGCAACTCGGCGCCGGCGCCGCCCGGCCCCATCTCGTAGACGTGGACGGTCGTGCCCTCCCCGTAAGGGTTGGCGTACTCCCGGACCGGCCGCATGTTCATCGCCTGCCGCAGGACGGTGTCGGTCGGCGCCAGGTTCGGCACGCTGATCGTGATCGGTCCGAGGCCGCGGATCTGATGGACGGCGGGGACTGGGCTACGGCCCCACGGGTGACTGTCGCCCTCGCCCCGGTCGTCGATCAGCGACAGGCGCTGCCCCTCAGGGTCCTCGAAGTCGATCAGCCAGCGGCCGTCGCGCTCGGTGACGTCGGTCGCCCTGATACCGTGTTCCGCGAAGTACGCCCGCCACCAGTCCAGCGTCTCGCGGCCGGCCACCCGCAGCGCGGTCCGGACGATCGAGTTCGTGCCGCGGCGCTCACGAGGGACGGGCCAGTCGAAGAAGGTCAGGTCGCTGCCGGGGCTGCCCTCGGCGTCAGCGTAGAACAGGTGATAGGCGCTGACGTCGTCCTGGTTGACGCTACGCTTGACGAGCCGCATCCCGAGCGTCCGGGTGTAGAAGTGGTGGTTGTCCCGAATCGCGGCCGAGACGGCCGTCAGGTGATGGATGCCGATCAGGTCCATTGCCAATCCCCTCTGTTCGATGGAGCCAATATCCAGTGTGGTGTCGAGGTCGAGTGCATCAACAGATCATACTAGCGGCTCGCCCAGATTACTTACTTTATATTAGCATACGCTCGGCTGTCTTCTGACTGGAGCGCGGCTCTACTGTCGCGGACACGGCGACCGCACCGCTCGTCTATGATCCGGCGAGTCAATCTTCCGTGGCGGGCCGGTGACTACCGTCCACCGGCCCCGCCACCACTCCGAACGGGGCAGCTGCGATGAACGTGTTCATCTCCGTCGACATCGAGGGCATCTCCGGCGTGGTCCACGCCGACATGATGATGCCGGGGCAGACCGAGTACGGCCGCGGCCGCCGGCTGATGACCGAGGACGCCAACGCCGCGATCGAGGGCGCGGTTCGGGCGGGCGCCGATCACATCCTGGTCGCGGACGGGCACGGCCCGATGCGCAACCTGCTGGTCGAGGAGCTCCACGCCGCCGCTCACCTGATGACGGGTAGCGCCGACGCCCGGCCCTATTGCCAACTCGAAGGTGCCGACGAGATGGCCTTCGACGCGGCGCTGTTCGTCGGCTACCACGCCATGGCGAAGACGTTCCGGGCGATCCACCCGCACACGATCGCCGGCGCGGTCGTCCACGAGCTGCGCCTGAACGGCGTCCCGCACGGCGAGACCGGTCTCAACGCCGCCATCCTCGCCTCACTCGGCATCCCGACGGTGCTGGTCACCGGCGACGAGACGACCTGCGAGGAAGCCCGGACGATGCTGGGGGATGGCATTGAGACCGTCGCGGTCAAGCGGGCGACCGGCCGCAACGCCGCGATCTGCCGCCCTCTGCTGGAGGCCCGGACCGACATCGCCTCCGCCGCCGAGCGGGCACTCGGTGCGATCGACACGGCCGTACCCTACCGGCCAGCGTCGCCCTTCCGGATCGAGGTGGACTTCCTGACCATGCCGCAGTGCGACCGGGCGTCACGGACGGCGGGCGTCGAGCAGCTCGGCCCCGTCACCATCACGGTCGCCGGCGAGCCGACGCCATGGGAGCAGTACCGGATCCTGTGGGCGGCCCTGCGCTCCGCCCTCTACGAGCCCGCCTCGTTCCTCGCCTGATCTTGCGGTACGGACGAGCTCTTGGATCCAGGCCCGGGCCGCCAGGAATCGCCTACCGGACCATCCCGCCAAAGATCAGGTCATAGGCCAGGTGGGCCTTGTCGGCGCCACGGAACTCGAATTCGAACGCCTCGCTACTGGCCCGGAGTTCCATCTTGCTGCTGCCGAAGAAGCCACGGCCGGTCAGCAGACCACTCTCGTCCTCGGCGGCAATCGACGTGATCCTGCTGAAGGGGATGGAAACCATGGACTTCGTCTTCCGCGCGAACGCTGTGTCATAGATGATCACGCGGAGCGAGGTCACCCCCAGGAAACCCGTCCCGCCGCCCTTCATGTCGAAGACGCCCAGGACGTGTTCGCCCGGAAGCCGAGCTGCCTCGATCTTCTGAAACTGCTCGCGCTTGTCGAAGTACGGTTCGCTCTGCATGGTCGTCATCTCCCGTGAGGTCCTGTCGTCGCTCGACGTGATGACGTTCCCAACCGGTATCTGGAAACCGACAACCTGGATGGATCCAGGAGGCCCGTTCGGCGTCACTGCGAGCGCGCGCGGCGGATGCGGTACCGTTCGGAGCATCACGCCCGAACCGCTACCGAAGGACCGCCTTGCCGGATGCCGAACCAGCCCATCGTCTTCTCGGCCGACCCCGAGTACTTCGTCGCCGCCCAGCGCGAACTCTCCGTTGCCTTCCCCAAGGCCGCCATCGAGCGGCTCGGTCCGGACCTCGGGCGGCTGACCGGCGGACCGGCCGAACTCACCGACATGCTGGACGCGCTGCGGGAGCAGCCGGTCGTCTTCGTCCGGCACCTGATGCGAGAAGTGGCGACGCTGCCGCTGGCCACGGTCCGGCGCGACAAGCAGTCGGCCAGCCGGGCGGTACTCGATCTCGTTCCGGGCGGCGGCGCGGTCGGCCTCCAGATCTGGGCTTCAGGCGAGTCGAAGCTGAGCTACGGCAACGAGGAGCTCTGGCACCATCTCGCCCACGAGCTCGGCCGTCGCGACGTCGCGGTCAGCCGGTCTGGCGCTGACACGACCCTCGGTCTGGCGATCACGGGGGCTGGGATCCTGGTCGGTCTGACGCCCCGCCTGGAGGGTTATGCCGACTGGCCCGGTGGCCGAATCCGGCTGCGGCGCGACGAGGGCCAGGTCTCGCGGGCGGAGTTCAAGCTGGAGGAGCTGCTCGCCCTTGGCGTCGTCACGTTGCCCGACGATGGGCTCGCGGTCGACCTCGGGGCGGCGCCCGGCGGCTGGACGCGGGTCCTGCGGCGGGCGGGACTGCGGGTGATCGCCGTCGACCCCGGCGCCCTCGACGACCGGCTGATCGGCGACCCGGAGATCCGGCACGTCGCCCAGACCGCCGGTCCCTTCCTCGCCCGCACCGACGAGCCGTTCGACCTCGTCGTCAACGACATGCGGATGGTTCCGGCGCTGTCGGTCGGGCTGATGCTGACGGCGTCTCGTCACCTTACGGCGGGCGGCCTCGGAATCATGTCGCTCAAGCTGACGCCGGATCACGCGACGGAGACCGTCCAGCGGGCACTGGCCGAGCTGCGCCGGGCGTACGAGATCGTCTTCGCCCGGCAGCTGTACCACAACCGGAACGAGGCGACGGTCGTCGTTCAGCGGCGCTGATACAGTCCGACCGCTTGGCAACGGCAAGCAGTATCCATGTCCGAAAACCGCCAGACATCGGCCTCCGGCCGGCTTATCCTGAGGGCATGGAACACGACGCAGATACGCTCTACCGCGCCTACACCACCCGCGATGCCCGGTTCGACGGGCGGGTCTTTGCCGGCGTCCGGACGACCGGCATCTACTGCCGGCCAGTCTGCCCCGCGCGGATGCCGAAGCGGGAGAACATGACCTTCTTCCCGACGGCGGCGGCGGCCCAGGCGGCCGGCTACCGGCCCTGCCTGCGCTGCCGACCGGAGTCAGCGCCGGACTTCGCGGGCTGGCGCGGGACCTCCCCCGTCGTCCACCGGGCGCTCGCCCTGATCGAGGACGGCTGGCTGGAAGATCGCGACATCGACGGGCTGGCCGGCGAAGTCGGGGTTAGCGACCGGCAGCTTCGCAGATTGTTTCGTGAGCAGCTCGGGGCCACGCCGATTGCCGTCGCTCAGACCCGCCGAGTCCTGCTCGCTAAACAGTTGATTCACGAGACCGATCTCCCAATGGCCGACGTCGCAATGGCCTCCGGCTTCGGGAGCGTCCGACGGTTCAACGAGACCTTTCAGCGCCTGTTCGACCGGCCGCCGGCCGCCCTCCGTCGCCAGCGTCCGACGGCGATGGCCGCTGCCGCCGGCATCGTCGTCCGACTCGCTTACCGGCCGCCTTTCGACTGGGAGGCGCTGCTGGGTTACCTGGCCCGGTCCGCCATACCGGGCGTTGAGCACGCCGCGGCCGGTCGGTACGCCCGAACCATCCGGTTCGGCGAACACAGCGGCTGGGTCGCCGTCCGGCAGGCGAGCCGCGACCAGCTCGAGTTGACGGTCCACTTCCCCGATCTGGAAGCGTTACCGCGCATCATCAGGCGGGTCCGGCGTCGGCTTGACCTGTCGGCCGACCCGCTCGCGATCGGCGGCCAACTGGCGGAGGATCCGCTGCTGGCGCCACTGGTGGCGGCTCGTCCCGGTCTTCGGGTTCCCGGCGTCTGGGATGGATTCGAGGAGGCCGTTCGCGCCATCGCCGGTTCGGACCACGAAGCCTTGCGAGCGGTGGTCATCGCCTATGGTCGCCCAATCGACGATCCCGCCGCCCAGGAGGCCGGCCTGTCTCACGCCTTTCCGGAGCCATCCAAGCTGACCGCGATCACGGCGGAGGATGTGCCTCCCCTCCCCCACTCCAGGGCGGCCGCGGCCCTGGCTGCCGCGGTGGTTGCCAGGCCGACCCTGCTGGAACAGCATCGCGACCCGGACCTGACTTGCCGCCAGCTTGCCGATCTGGAGGGGTTCGACGACGATCTCAGGACGACGATCACCGCACGAGTGTTGGAGGGCTACGACACCATCCCACCGGATACGGGCCTTCTCGCTTCCGGGCCGGATGCGCCATTCGCCTCTGAGGCCGAACTCAGGCAGCGGGCCAGGAACTGGAGTCCCTGGCGCGCCTATGGGGTCGCCTATCTCCTGACCGATGCCAACCATCGAGCCGACGCCTGAAACGATCGAACGGAGGATCACCATGACGATCGATGATTACCCACGCCACCTCACGCTCGGCCAGCTATCCTCCCCGGTCGG
>JAABUS010006250.1_pt1 | contig 14668 bp, 20 predicted proteins | sample 5560161 | NCBI WGS metagenome assembly JAABUS01 (sample SAMN10711885, study PRJNA513376) | rock metagenome | isolation source: Antarctica rocks | place: Antarctica: Victoria Land, Trio Nunatak nord | collected 2016-01-04 | reverse complement strand
ACTGGAAGTCATTAGCCAGCAGGTAGTAGTCAGACCCATGTGTGATGCTGTCCAAAACATCAGAAAAGAAGTCTTCATAGCCAAACACTCCTTGCCTGATCACGTCCACTGTTGCTTTAAACTCAGGATCCAACTGCAGTCAGCCAGAAAGGAATGCAGTGCTGTTGCATTCACTGATTTCAGTGGTGTCAAGCTTTTGCAGTAATGACCACACAGTCAGGGTGTAGCTTGGAAAGCACAATTTGCTGCAGGGTCTGGCCAACTGCAACATCATGCATGACTTGTTTTGAGCAAAGGCAATACAAAGCGCTTACTGAAAACAAGCCAACAGAACTGATCCTGCTGTGCCTGGCTAGACTACTCCAGCACAATTGAAGTGGAAAAAGCAAGCTCACCAAAGCTTGGCAGCATCACAGGGAAACCTGCCAGCATGCTGCATTGTCCAATGACCAACATGGGTACATGGACAAGCCAGACCCACACTAAACGACAATGCAGCAGATGCCTGTTGTCAAAAGCTGTGGTCAAGAAAGGCCAGATTTGTGATTGGTGTTGACAGGTGCCTTGCCTGCAGAGTGTGGCGCTGGGTCCTGAGCTGAGGCACCTCATCTGCGCTGTGCCCAAAGATGAACATGTTGTCCTGCCCAATCTCCTCAGCAATCTCCACGTTGGCACCGTCCATGGTGCCAATGATAAGGCTGCCGTTCATCATGAACTTCATGTTGCCTGTCCCTGAAGCCTCTGTGCCAGCTGTGGATATCTGCTGAGACAGCTCTGTGCCTGTAAGACACGTGACAGGGTGTCAGTGTAAACACACTTGAGGTGTGTGGTACATTGCTCCTTTGCACTGGTGAATGGATGCGTTCAACAGGCTTTGAAATAGCTCAGCACACAATGTAGTGTTGTATGTGTACAGCTTCAGAATCAAGAACGATGCCAGACTAGTGTGCATCAATTCAGTGACATCTGACTCCAGGTTTGAGGCTCAAGCAACCACACTATACAGCCTCGGTGACTGTTTTAGGCACTTCGTTTAGGCACTGATGCAGCGACAGCCAGGCAGGTAGAGCAAGGCAGGCAGGGAGACGCTGACCTGGGATGAGGATCTCTGCCAGAGAGACATTGTAGTCAGGTACAAAGACCACCTTGAGCAGGTCGCCCACATCAGGGTCGCTGTTCACCTTGCTGCTCACCGCATTCACCATCTTGATGATCTTCTTGGCCCTCTCATACCCAGGAGCTGCCTTACCACCAATCACACATGCCCTAGGCACCATCTGCATTGCAGTACAGTGTATCACCTGCTGCCCACAACTGACTATCAAAGCAACATGCAAACAGACGCAAGGCACCTGGTAATTGCATGAGAGCAAACGAGTGTAGAAACTTTAGCTTTGAAAGCTACAAGCGAAGCTGTCATAACTTGGAGTGAGGGGAGTCAATCATAGCTGTCATGAACAAAAGCACAACTTGATGCTTGACCATTGACTGGACTGCGACAAACAAGCTCAATGGTGGCTACACACTAGCTTTGATGCAGGTGTGCAAGTAAGGCCTCCAGGAAGCTGGCATGCCAATGCTCTTGATTGCACAATCCAGTGCAGCAAGAATGTAGTCAAATTCACAAGTAGTAAAGTCAGTCAGTCAGACAGAGATGTTCCATGGTGGCCATGACCAAAGGTTGTAGGCCAGCTAAGACCAAATGACCTAAGTGCATTGGTTTCATACATAAATAAACAAAACTGTCTGGAAACTTTCACAAATGAAAGCACGAGAGCTTTTGTGCAGAAAGCTGGCAGCACTGTGCGGCAATGAAAGAAATATTGAGTGAACATGGAGGGGGCATACCTTCTTGCGCTCCTCAGGGCTCAAGCTCTTGATGTGCTGGTAGCGGTGCACAATGCTGAGCAGGTTGAGGAGCTGGCGCTTGTACTCGTGGATGCGCTTCACCTGGACGTCCATCAGGGCTTTGGGGTTCAGGCTGATGCCTGTCAACTCCTGAATCTTCTTCACAGCCTTCTCCTTGGCCTGCAGCTTCATGGTCTGCCACTTGCCCTGGAACTCCTTGTCATCCGCCTTCTTCTTCAGACCCTGTCAGCACATCCAGGATGGAGCAACCATGGCTTGATTAGGATTAGGCAGTCATATGCCAGATTTTGCTCCTAGCAGTGCACCCTGCGTGTTGCGTTTGGGACAATCTATGATACCTATGCTTTCAGCATGAAACAAGTTACGGTGTTCGTGCATAACACTGCAGGTATGCATCTGCATTTGCAAACTTCCCCTGTGTGTTTTGCACATTGAGCCAGGCATGCAGGGGGCTATGTGCTCTTTGGGCACATGGTGCATGCGCACAAGGCTGCGCATAGCCTTTGTCTTCAGGGGACTGTCTATTCAACATAACAACAATAACAAAAACGCTGTCCAGCTCATGATGAGCTAGGTACATGCAGGACAAGCTTGTACCTTCAGAGCAGCCTGTCTTGTGCGTCCCTATAAGGCCTACTAGTATGGCTCATTTTATTTTATACCTTACAGTCTGGGGTGTGGAGCCAGTTGTGACTCATCAGACATCCTGGCTTGAAAGCACAGGTGTATGTGGTGTGCAACAAAACCAAGCTGGTGGGAGTTCTGTTCGAAAAAGAGCCTAATGACTGTGTAAGCAAGTTGCAAAAGTGAGTCACCTGAAGCAGGTTGAGATCATTGATCCACTCGTCTGTGCCCAGAGTGTTGCTGATGAGCTGGCGGAGGGGTGGGTTGCAGAAGGCCAGCCAGCGGCGAGGGGTCACCCCATTAGTCTTGTTCTGAAACCTCTGGGGCCAGAAGTCAGCAAAGTCCTTGAAGATGGTGTTCTTGATGATTTCACTGTGGATGGCTGCAACTCCATTCACTGAATGACTGGCCACGATGGCAAGGTATGCCATCCGCACAAACCTACACAACACAAGATATTGTCAGAGTTATAGGTGCTGCAGACACAGTAGAGCTGCTTCCTTCGAAGTTGGAAGATCTTTTGCATGTGGCTGTCAACGCCGGCATGCCATGCACAAATGACTGCAATGTTGCTGGTGTTACTTGCCGCCAAGATGCCTGATGATGACCTTGCAGAGTGCTTGCTCCCCTGCTGCATGCAGCTGCAAGCAATCATGACCAGGCTGACTCACTTCTCTCCGTTGACTTCTTCAATGACAGACATGCGGGAGATTTTGTCCCAGTCCTCGCCTAGGCGCGCCCGCAGGTCTTGCAGGAAGCGCCAGTTGATGTCGTAGATGATCTGCATGTGCCGAGGCAGCAGCCGCTCCACCAAGCTGACTGGCCACTTCTCTAGGGCCTCTGGCAGCACTGTGTGGTTGGTGAAGGCAAACACCTGCGCCACCAGAGTGGCATCAGCTGCTGCACTGCTTGATGCAGCTGGGATGCATGTTGTCTTGTGTCAGAGTGTTGCACAACACAGAGAGTTCCCACAGATTTGCCGTAGCAAGAACAATGTATTGAGAAGACTATGGGCACACGCTATTACATGCTTTGCACAAAGCCGCCGAAGACACACTGAGAACAATGTCATCCTGAACAGTCAAAGACAACATGACCAAGCCTGACTGGTATTGGATATGCCAAAGTGCAAACATGGCATGATTGCTTGCACTGGTGCTGCGTGCTGCTCAAATGCTGAAAGCATAGATGACAACAAGATTTTCCAGACAGCATGCTGATCAGACAGGGAATGACCTTGGTGACAACCTCCCATGACTTGGTCCAGCCAATACCGTGCTCATCCATGAGCACCCTCATCAGCTCAGGCACCCCAATGGTGGGGTGGGTGTCATTCAACTGGAAGGACACCTTCTCTGGGAAAGCATCTAGGGATCCATGAGTCTCCTTGAACCGGCGTACCACATCCTGCAAGCTCATGCATGTCATGACCATGCAGAACTCTCTCTCTCTCTCCATAATTGAGAGTGGGATGGTATTGGAAGCAAACAATATGCGTGAGATATCAAAAGATGCCACTGTCTTGGGTGGGACACTAGTATGAGAACGAGGAGGGTCATGCTTGCACATCACAGACAGGCTGTGGTGGCCAATGCTGCTGGACGTGCAGGATGCATTGGACTCGCTTACCTGGATTGTGGCTGAGACAAAGAAGTACTGCTGCTTGAGACGCAGCTCCTTGCCCTCGTATGTGCGGTCATCTGGGTACAACACGCTGCTTAGTGTCTCTGCACGCTGCTTGGACAGGATAGCCTACACCAGCATCTCATCAGCTTGAGACATGCTTGTGAATGATGTGGCTTCAGCATACAGCTTATCACTGTTGTGGCGTGTAGCTTGAGACACGCTAAAATTCAGACAAGCTCTGGACCAACACAGGCATTCATTGCAGGCTGACACACATTGAGTTGCATGATGCTGCTGGCCAGAAATTCAGTCAGAACTGATCAGAGGAGCTGCTCAGGGCTGTACAAACCTGGCCGTACGGGAAGACGCATGTCTGATGAATTACACAAGCAGCGTGATGCAGCCAGTCAGGGGGCGTGAAAGGCTACCTGTACATAGTCTCCTGTGTTGAAAGCCTCTAGGTCAAACTCCCTGTCTGGCTTGGCAGCCCACAACCGCAAGTTGATTGTGTTGTTGGTGTGAAAGCCAGGGATTGGGTTGTCGTAAGCGACTGCAGTCACCTGCAGGCGCCCTGCAGCTTTACAACCACAGCCAAACAGACCAAGACATGTGTCCTAGCCCTGCCAGACTCACACTGAGGCATATTGTAGATTGCAGAATGCTGGCAGGCAGCTTGAGTGCAATTGAATGGTACCAGTGGCTGTCTGTGCAAGATCAGTTGTGTCACTTAATGCAGTGGGCTTTCATGATAAAGCCAATTGCATGGGAAAGATTCAGAACTGTGACACTCATTGGCACCAGTTGGGCTCTACAGGTATGCACAAAGTGTATAAAAGGACACAAGCTGCCAGTGTGTCACACATGATACAGCACAAGCGTATGCAAGACGGGGAGAACTCACTGACTCTCCAGGATTCCAACGGAAGGTTTGACGCCCACCCTCTTCTTGTACAGACACATGCCCATAGAACTTGATGGTGTATGCAATGTTCAGCCGCTCAATCTCCCAGGGGTTGCCAAAATTCAGCCAGTAGTCAGGCTGCTCATGCTGGAACCCATCATGAATTGTCTGCAGCATTGTACTTTGCCAGTCGGTGCATAGCCGTGCATTGGACTTTGGCATTCTGTGCATGGCTGTGCATTGTCTTTTGCCGTTCTGTGCATGGCTGTGCATGGCTCAGGCTCATGTCCAGACAAGCTATCCAGTGCAACTGCTGCGTCTCAATCATGTGAAAAAGTCAGCCGTGCTGTGTAACATGAGCATCAGGTAAAAGTCTGATTGCCGCAAGACAGAAAGCAGCCCATGCATGCACAAAGGAGGAGTGTAGCATGACAGCCAAGAAGAAGCACAGCTCACTTGTCTGAACATGCCATACTGGTATCTGATGCCATAGCCCCATGCTGGCAGATTCAGAGTGGCCATGGAATCCAGGAAACAGGCAGCTAAACGCCCCAGGCCGCCATTGCCAAGGGCAGCGTCCCTCTCTTGCTCTGCCAAGTTCTCCATGTTGTAACCTAGCTCTGACACGGCCTGGGTGTACTCATTGTTGACCCCCAGGTTGTACAGGGCATTGGTCAAAGACCGTCCCATCAGAAACTCCATGGACAGGTAGTACACACGCTTTGGATCTGAGTCTCTGCATTCAGGACAAGAGCTGAACAGAATGGCATCAGAGCTGGTGCATGTTCAATGGGCCCTGGCCAAGCATGTGTGCACCACAATTGAGGTTCCAGATAGGTATCTTGAACACATTGTAGCATGGCAACAGAAGGACGCGTCATGTGCAGATGCAGTACTAGTGTCTGTGAGCAAGGTGGGAAAATAGCGTACTTGAAATGCTGCTGGGTGTCGTTCCAGCTCTCGATCAACCTGTCACGCAGACTCAATGCCGTAGCAGAGTAGGCTTCTTGGCTGGACACCTTGTACCGGTTACGGGCAAGTGTGTACTCTAAGTGATTGACAACGCTCTGCTGAATGCTTCGAACATCACTGGTAAGATACGAATCTGCAGAAGACGCCAGCTAGTATTATTGGCTCTCTCTGGGTCTCAACATCTTTGGGAGGCAACAGGGCTGATGGATTGACATTAGCACGCCAGATCTTACCCATGAGGGTGTACAAGAAGTTCTTCTTGTCCTCTGCCACGCTCTTGTCAGCATTTTTCAGCTTGGGCCGTTTCAGGCCAGTGGACTGGGAAGAGACAGCAGATTCAAGTGCCTGCTGTAGAGTCTTTAGCTCCTCGGCATTGTCTACTTTTGTACCATCAGTATGGCATACAAGGAACTTGTTTGTTGAATTGCCATCGCTGTTGTCCACAGTGGCTTTGCAGACATCAAGGTCATACTGAGCAAGTATATCTGTCAAGCCTGTCAACAAGCCTGACCGGCTCGGAGCCTTGATTACAATTGTTGAGTACTTTTTGTCTGCCTTGTTGTCAATATCAACAGAAGCAGTGGACGCATCAGCTGAGGCCTTGTCTATGCTTGCTACTGCATTGACCTGAGGCTGATGGCGACTTCTGGCACGCCTTTGGCACAAGTGTGCAGGACAGCGAGCTGTCCGGAAGGCACCCGATCTATGTGCAAGTATGCTACGGCTTTTCAATGAGGAGCACCCGGACCGCGCGCAGGAGCCGGTCAAGCTCGTGCCCAGCGTCAGCGAGACCATCGTAGCGGAGCCGAGACGGGCTAGACCACACGCAGCATGACCAGCACTTGCGTATCAGGCTGTCACTGGTGCTGCTATCACATGCAGTGCTCACTTTTATTGTCAGGCGCAATCAGCATGATCAGACTCATAGAGCTTGGCATTTGCAAAAGCGAAAGCTGGCAATATCCCTAAACTTTGCATTAAATGCAGCTGTCAAAGCATATGTCAAAGAGCAAGCTGTGCTTACCGTGTTGAACCGATTTCGATCAGCAATCGCTGAGGTGTCGGTGAGCACAATGCAGCATTCAGTGGCAAACACCTTGCGCTCGCATCCTGGTACAAGGCGTGCAGAAGGCTGATCTTGTGAACTGCAAGACATGATGTTCACGCCAAGCAAACTGTTCAAGAGCGTGGCCAGCAAGGTGTGTCGCTTGAGGGATCAATACCCAAAAAAGCGTTTGCCGACGATTCTGGACAGATCATGCACACACTAGTTTCATTTTTGTGGTTAACTGTTTTGCTGCTGGTCTTCAGGTGACTAGGAGGTCAGTCCAGTCCACGTCTCCAAACGGTATGAGTTTTGGCCACAGAACATAGGCACTTCAATCAACGTTTGGTGCCTTATACGCTGCAGCCTGCAGGTGCTCAGTCCAATGCGTCACCTAAGTCGCCCATAGCTGCAAGAGGCGCAGAGCAGGAGTCCCCGAACGGAGAGGTCTTTGCATCTCCAACTCAGGTATTAGACAGCTGCTCAGATCTGTGTTTGCTAAAGCAGATTGACCGCAAACAAATACTGTCGCATGTCGCCTGACACTGAAGACCTATGTGGCAGGAGATCGCTACATCTCAGCAAGGAACCCCTGATGATGCTGTGAATCATGGCAGACGCACTTCTGCAGTTGGCCTCTTACAGCTTGGGTCCGTTTTGGCTGGTGCTACACCCTTGCAGCAGGAGCAGTCTGTTACAACGCCTAGACAGCCTGATGCAGCGCAGGAGCTGGCTGTTGACATGCCAGCATCATTTGAGCAAGCACTTGTGCCTGCCTCTGATGAATACAGTTGGCCCTACCACTCTGCCAGTTTTGCTCGCCAGTACCCACTGCCCTCAAAACGATCAACAATTGATGATGATGTTGATGCATTCCTGGAGGCAAGACAAGCAAAGCGCCTGTGCACAGGTGTATCTAGTCCCTCTCAGAATTCTGACAGACAGCTAGCAAGGTATAACCCAGTGAGGTCCAGCCCCACAACATACCCACGGCTCCAGGCTCCAGTATCAGCAGCAGGCCCACCCTTTCATGCTGTTCATGCCCTTCCCTTGCCTTCTCCCAAGCCAGCAGCTGCAGCAGCTTTGCCTCCTAGAGGGCAACGATTGCCTGGGCCATCCCGTTTCTCACAGCAAGCAGGCTCATCTGTTGCCGTTGCAAGGCCAGCCCAAGGGCAGTCTGCCTTTGCTGGGCCCTTGCCGCCCTCAGCAAATCCCTTTTCAATAGGCGCTAATGGGAAGCGCAAACAAGATACTCCACGATTTCAGCAGCACAAGTCTGCTCGCTCAAGACTGGATGCTGCACATGGTGGGAGGTCTCCCTTGCTTGCAACATCAGCCAAAACATCAGATGCCCCAAACTATCCAAGATTCAGGTGAGCTTAGTACGCTAAGTTTTCAGATGCCCAGAGATGTATTGTAGTGAGCGCATTTTCCTCTCAGCTGGGTGGCGATGCTGGACTACAATTGTGCAGTCAGACTTGCATCTAAGACGCTCTTGCAGCTCTGGCAAAGCTTGATTTCAATTAGGCCACCCTTGCTAGGCTGTGCATAACATTTGTGAATTTTGAACGTCATGTTCTTTGCTGCCTAGTACAAGCTGTCTTGCATTTGTTCAACAAGTAGATGGACACACTTGAAAGCCATCACTCTGCATACGATAATGCACATGTGTCACAACAGCAATCTATTAGCTTCTCCACGCCTGATTTTCAATCATGCATTGTTTGCAGTTTTGGCGCAGCGCAGCAGGCACCTATGCTTCAGGGGGCCCAGAGCCCCATTCCCAGATCTATCTTCCCAAGTCACAAAGCTGCATTTGGGTCTCCATTTCCAGCTCTGCCGCCATCAACGCAACTAGCATCGAGTTCACATGCTCAGCAGGCTTTATGGCCCCATCCAGCATCACCACAAGGGCATGCCGCTCAGCAGACCGCCTCACCACCGCAAGCCTCTGGACTTGCTGCCAAACACAGCCCAGCAGGAAGATCAAGCACACCCACAGCTGCATCCATGGAGGCTTCTGGCTCTGCCTCCGGCCAGTCAGCAAGGCAAGACGTCACAGCAACGCACTGGACACCCATGAAAGCATCTGCCGATCTGCCTCACCAAGCCCTAGTGGACAAGGTGACAAAGGGCAAGCAGCTGCTGCCCAACTCCCTGATTGGGGCCGGCCTGGACCCAGCCAGACTTGCTAGCACGCCTCGCCCCCAGGGTCCCAGGCGCTTCCAGGGTCAGCACCACCTTGAGCGTATAGCCTAGCACGCTGTGGCCTGCATTGCGCACTCCATACTTCCACAAGCCTGTCTTTGGTATCAAATGCAAGATGTTAAAAGTGTACTCTACCTGCATCGACATGCAATTTCAGCTGGTAGCATTGCATCTGCAGTAGGCGCCAGATCACGTTTGCCTCATCCAATCATTGTTGAGGATTTTGGGCAGGCTGTTTCTTTTGAACTGACAATGAATTGTCAGCTGCATTGGATCAAGGCACATCAACAACTCAGAGTTGTACCAGTGTGTCTCGGTGCAAAGTAGCTGACATTGTCACAGTGTCAGATTGAAAGAAACAGCCTAAACAAAAAGCTCCACCTTCAAAATTGCTGGCAGTATAGTGTGGCATGCATGTTGAGGATGAGTGTGCTTTCATGAAGGCGTGACACCCAAGCGGAAGGCTGATGAGCTGGAAGGCTCACATGGGCAGGATGCAGCCGCTGAGGAGCAAGGTCGGCAGAAGCAGGTATAAGACCTGCATGCCGCTTGGCATGCCCTGCAGCTGACAGAAACTTCCACTGCATGTGCAACAAGCTGGTGCAAGGCAGCTCCCGACAGCACACAAACCCTTTTCTGGCATGGCAATGTGCTCATTGCTGATGCATAGCATACAGCGTGTTATTGGCGTCATTGCTGTGCTGCCAACATAGCAATGCTACAGTCTGCTCAGGATACTTGACAAAATTGTCTTTTTGATGGCATGTAGCAAGCCTTGTGCATCTGCTTCATGCTATTGCAAGCTACCTCTAACCGGCTACCCATCTTGTAACAGGCCAGGACTGCTGCACCAGCTGCAAGCCAACAGCCCAGGACGCTCGCCTTTGCCCCTCCACCCACCACCCTGCTGGGCTTTGCACCCCCATTGCCTGCCACATCATCATCACCAGTTGGCCTGGTGACCAGCAATGCTCAGAGAGCAGCTAATGCCAGCACAACAAGCCAGATTGCCAATGCAGTGCCTATGCCTGCGGCCAAAGAGAACCAGACTCAAAAGGACTATGGTGCAGCATGGATGGCAGCAGCAGCACAGAATGACAAGGCCACAAGCAGCCCTGCTGCCACGGCTGATATGCCCTCTGATGTTGCCAGTCCTCCCTTCACAGATGCTGCTCCAATGGGCACAGGGCAGAGTGCGCACGAGAGCCCAGTTGCACCCTTGCCCAACTACACGCCACCCAAGCAGCGCTCATCCCTTACAGACAGCCTGAACAGACAGACCCCTGCCTTCCCCAACCTGACACCCCTACCATCAACTGCTGCTGCCTCATCCACCCCTCAGGCAACCCCCCAGGCATTATCATTTCCTTCGGTGATTTCTTCATCACCTGCCACCCAGTTTGCCAACCCAGAAGCATCGCCCTTGGCTGGCTCTGGCTCTACCCCTGCAACATCAGCATCTGCACCTTGGACAATCAGCACTGCTCATGCGTCCCCTCTTCAATGGGGGACAATCCAGCAGCAGCCACAGCAGCAGGTGAGCAGCACCCCCAAAGCGCTGCTTAATGCTGCAGCCATGACTAATGGACCATCAAAGCAGGCTGAAGGCCAAGATGATGGCAAGGGTGAAGCAGAGGCTCAGCAAACAGCAGCGTCCACATCATCTGAAGGGTCAGGGGACACCAGGGAAGAGAAGCTATACTCCTTCCCTACCCACCGCTCAGCACAGGACAGGCTTGCCGGCATTGTCAGCTCCTCGCCATATGCTGAGGAAGACTCCAGTCATCGGTATGTCTTTGGCAGGAGGCAACGGACCTTGGCTGATCGAAACATGTTTGGTCAAACCACTCAGGCTGTGCCTGTGCCAGACTTGAGCAAGCCTGCTGATGGCATGTCTGGAGCTGCTCAACAGGTGAGGCAAGGCGTGCAGCTCATGGCATCTTTTGCCAAATTAGTTATCCAGATTGAAATTGCTTGATACATCATACAGCAGTGGGTCTTACTTTTTAAATGTATGCTGTAGTTACGATGGCAATACTGCAATGCTGGCCTGCATTGCAAGCCTGTCATCACCATTGACAAAGTATCAAATAGTTGGCAGTCTTCATGTCAGGCCTGTTTCACTCCTTGATGTGGCGCATAGACTCTATGCCACAACGTGCCTCACAAGTTGTAACCACCGCAGTCTCAGTGCTGGTGTTGCAATCTGCACGCATTCAGCCCTGGCTGTGCTGCTCTTTCACAGAGATGACATTGGGTTGCTAACCTTCGGCAGCCCGGTATAATACTGGGCTCCTCATTAAATTGACGCCGAAAGACGTAGTCTTTTCTGTTCTTTTCTTGGGTTGCTAACATTGGTGGTGCTGTGCAGGATGGGTACCTCAGCCCAGGGGAGGCCAAGCGCCTCCACACCATGTCCACCACTGTGCCTCTTCCCTCACCAGGACTCGAGTCTGACTCAGAGCCTGAGGCGCATGAAGCAGCTCACGATGACATGCAGGCCAATGGCAAACATGTGACTCCTGACACAGATGGCGCTGCAAGCGATGGTGACTGGATACAGACAAGTAGCATCATGACTGTAAGTAGTAGTAGTAGTAGTAGCAGCAGTAGCGGTGACAGTTACATTGATGATGGATCTGATGTCAGTGTCATCAGCGGCATGAGCAACTCAGATGATGACAGCATGGCGCCTACAGAGGTGGTGGAGGATGAAGAGCAGGATGCGACCGTTGTGCTAGGTGAATCTGCCTACAGCATATGTTGGATTGTATGTATCTGCAACAGATGTTGCGGCTGCTTTGCCTGGCAGTGTGTAGACTGGGTGCGTCATTGCGACGCTGGCTCTGTGTGTGTGTGATTGAGTTTGTGCAGCTGTCAGTGGCCTTTGCTGTACTTGCTGCATTTGATTGCATTGGCATCTGTGGTGAGTCAGTGCCGTACTGCATTTGCTCATTCCAGTGTGAGGTTTAGGACAGCTGAGTTAGGAACTCATCAGCTGAGCTGAGCATACACATGTTGGGTAACAACCTTTCGAGTGTTGGCACCCCTCAATTATACTGACATGGCATGCTGATTTGTGTGCATGTCAATCCAGGTGCACAAGCTCCTGCTGTGTCTGGCTGGGACCCAAATCTCCTCCAGGTCAGTTGCAACTTGCTCTAAAGGCCTGTTTGTCATCTAGGTGTGTTGTGTACAAAGTGTGAATGGGACTCTGTTGAGATGTGCAATGCACTAAGACCCGTCACAAGCAGCGTCAGCAGAACAACTGCAGAAAAGCAGTGGCTTGGATAATCAGCCTGAGTGGTGATCAGAACCTGCTAATGTCTTAAAGGACACCTTTGTTTACCTTGCCGCAGTTGCTCTGCACAATTTGTGTCTGTACAAACTGCACTATAAACTCATCTGACCATCTGACCCAATGTCTGAGCTTGAATGTCAATGCAGAGGCGTTCAGCTGCGGCACAGGAAGCTGCTGCTGCAGAAGCTGTCCAGAAGGCAAGCACAGCTCAGCAGCAACATGTGGCAGATGTAGCTCAGCAGGCAGAGCCAGCTCAGCAGGCAGAAGCTGCAGAGCTGGCAGTCACACATAGGAACATGTCAGAGGAAGTTGCAGTCCAGCCAGCTGAGACAGCCCAGCAAGCAGCAGCTGAGCCACTGCAAGCTAGCAGCAAGGCAAACGCAGCAGCAGCCGAAGAGCCTGAGGCAAGCAAGCCTGCACCAGCGGGCAATGCCCCAGCACCTCTGTGGCAAAATGCTCAGGCAAGTGCTTAGCCACGCACGTATGTATGCAATGCTAAGCATGAACATGACGATGCATAAGCAGCATGTGGTTGCATTACAGTTGTCATCACAATGAGTGAAACGTGTACACTGAGCTGCTGCCAACTCTTTATGACTGTCTTGCTGCACTAGAAAAGCAGCTCAATTGAGAAGCTAGGCTCACTTAGCAGCACATGGCCACATGACACCAAATCGACACCTGGCAGGGCTTTGGTGACAGCCCATCAATGCACTGGCTCATCACACCTACACTGCACAAGAGCTTGAGAAAATGCTGTCGGACACTACACTTCTGCAGCAGTTAGCTGTATGATTGCCTTTCTCAGGCTGAATATATTCAATGTGTAATGCAGCCAACATTCCCAGCCAGCAAGCCTTTGAGTAGGGTGTTCATGCAAGCCATTGATGCACCGCTGCCAGATGATGCACGAGAGGCAGCTGCTGATGCAGTGCCTGTTGCTGACCCTCCTGCACCCCCTGTTCAGCCCACAGGTCAGACTCCTTGTCAACCTGGCCTTGCTGCAAAAGCCCACCAGGCAAATTATGTGACTTGTGCTATGTGGCAGCCTGCAATGCATCATGTGCTCCACAGCTGCATCACTGAAACTGTCTTGGCAGCGTGGTCTGGACGTTTGCAGCATCTGGCTAAAGCTTGGTGGTGTTGCATGCCATGCCTGTGACATCTGACTTGTGCGTGCAGAAGAAGGTGTGCAAGATGCAGCAGGACCTGGTCCGCAACCCAGAAGGCGGCTCAAAGTTCGCAGAAATAGATAAAGCACAGCGTGCTAGAACGAACAAGATGCCCTTTGATGGCAGTCTGTACGTCTGAAATATTTCCACAGCGTGCCAAGTAAAGCAAAGCTGCTGGAGGCAGATCTGCCAGTTGTTAGTTGCAAATGCTTGCCATGGAGTTTGTGTCATAGACCCTTCCAGCTGCTGAGAGGTGCCATAGCATATGTACATTGATTGCATAAGCAAGTCACAGACGCTTGACGCACTATAAGCAGGCAATGCTTCAAAGTAATTTGGTGAAACACCCCAAAAAATATGTGCTATAGATCAGACTGGAGGTACTCAGCGCTGAGATCCCTAGAATTTCCCTGGGGACGATGACCGTCCCGTAAGAACTGCTTCGTAGGACAGCAACTTCGAAGCGCACACTTTTTGTGAACTATACTATTGTCAGTCAGAGTGTTGCAAATCAGCCGTGCTTCTTAGGATCTGGGGTCTAGAACTCAGGCACGGAAGGCCCAGCCTTGGTTCTGCTGGGTGACAGGGCCAGTGCATCGGTTCCGGCCTTTGACTGTGTCCGGCTCAGTGAAGGCCTTGTGCTACCTTTCAGGCAAGCAGATGCGGGGGAACACCGTTCCTGAGTTCGAAGCCTGACTTTCTGTTGTGTCGCAATATGCCGTCCGTTGTGTCAAGTGTTTGGGTCTAGGAGTTAGACACGGAAGGCCCCGCCTTGGTTCTGATGAGCGCCAGGGCCAGTGCATCGGTTCAGGCCTTTGACTGCGTTCGGCTCAGTGAAGGCCTTGTGCTGCCTATCAGGCAAGCAGATGCGGGGGAACACCGTTCTGAGTTCGAAGCCTGTCTTCCTGCTGTGTTGCAATATGCCGTACGTTGTGTCACGTGTTTGGGGT
>JAABUS010006249.1_pt1 | contig 14669 bp, 13 predicted proteins | sample 5560161 | NCBI WGS metagenome assembly JAABUS01 (sample SAMN10711885, study PRJNA513376) | rock metagenome | isolation source: Antarctica rocks | place: Antarctica: Victoria Land, Trio Nunatak nord | collected 2016-01-04 | reverse complement strand
TGGGCGGGGTGTCGGGCCGGTGACGGGCCAGGGAGGCGGAGATGGCGATCGCCCCCCAGCCGACCCAGACCCCACCTGGACGCTCGTAATGGTTGGACAGGATGACGCACGGTCCGATCCGCGGGACGTGCTCGACTCCGGCCACGGCGGGCGGTGGGTTGATGCGATCGGTCAAGTCCAGCGTATCCAGCCACGCATTGCGCGGCTGGCGTCGAACGGCCGCGTATGCCGCGCGGGCGAGCATGGCAATCGGCAGATGATAGGAGGGGAGCGCAGAGACGGGTCGTGCCCGTGGCGCCCACTGAGGGATGAATCGCCAGGCCGGAGTGGTGCGTTGCACGGAACTACTCCTCGACGGCATCGCGGTCAGTGGCGCGACCTCGCGCCAGACCCGTCACGGCTCCGCCCATGATCGCCGGAGGGATTAAAGAAACGATGAAGTCGCCCATGTGGTGGGCGACTTCATCTCGTCGTTAACTCTCGCGGTGCACAATGGCGACGACGGCCAATGGTGGCCAGCAGACACGACAGCAGGGAGCGTCGGGCGCCATGCGAGTCCTGATCGTCGAAGACGAAGCGCCGATGGCGGCGTTGGTTCGCCAAAGTCTGACGGAGGCAGGTCACGCCGTGGACATTGCCGAGACGGGCGAGGCCGCAGTCGCCTGGGTGGATCTCGCCCACTACGACGCCATCGTGCTCGACGTCATGTTGCCAGACATCGATGGCCTGGAAGTATGCCGCCGACTACGCCAATGGCGGGTCCCGGCGCCCATCCTGCTGCTGACCGCCAAAGACACCATTGAAGATCGCGTGGCCGGGCTCGATGCCGGCGCCGACGATTATCTCGTCAAGCCGTTTGCCCTTGCCGAGCTCGCGGCGCGACTGCGGGCGCTCGCCCGGCGACCGGTCGCGGCGCTTGGTACGGTGCTGGAGGCGGGCGATCTGCGCCTCGATCCGGCCGAACGGCGCGTCTGGCGAGCCGGCCAGCCGATCCACGTGCCGAACAAGGAGTTCCGCGTGCTGGAGGTGCTGATGCGCCACGCGGGACGCGTGGTGACGCGGACGGCGATCACGGATTACGTCTGGGACTATGACTTCCCGAGCTCGACCAACGTCATTGACGTCCACATCCGCGCCCTCCGCGACAAGCTCGGCGACCGACTCATCCAGACGGTGCGCGGCGTCGGTTACCGTCTGGATACGGAGGAGACTGGTTCCTGATGAGTGGCCTCCGCGCCAGCCTGGCGCGGCTCCCGATCCGCCTGCGGCTAACGGTCTGGTACGGCGTCCTCCTCGCCGGCGTACTGATGCTCTTCGGCACCGCGCTGTGGATTGGGCTCCGGATCCGCTTGGCCGGGGCCTTCGACGACCAGTTGCGCGATCAGGCCGCCCTCACCGTGGCGGCCGTGCAAACGCAAGGCGGCACGATCACCCTTGACCCTCGGCAGGCGGCACCGGCCCAACGGGACGGGTCTTTCATTCGCCTGGTGACACGGGATGGACGTGTGATCACAGACACCAGTCCCGCGGTCGGATCGGTGCCGCTCGACGCGGGCGTTGTCACCGCGGCACTTGCCGGTGAGACCCGGTTTTCTTCGGTGCGCGTGAGCAAGCGGCCGGTGCGGATCGTCACGCTGCCCGTCCCGTCGTCCGACGCACCGACCGGTGTCCTGCAGGTAGGGATCGCCCGAGGCGAGGTCGATGAAGTGATGCGCGAAGTGCTCGGGGCGATCGGGGTAGCAGCGCCGGCCGCAGTGCTCATCGCGCTCGGCGGAGGATATTTCCTGGCGCGCCAAGCGCTTGCCCCTGTCACCGCGATCTCCCGCTTGGCCGCCGGCATCGGCGGCGGGAATGACCTGCACGCTCGACTCGAATTGGACCTGCCCGAGGATGAGATAGGCCAGCTCGCGGCGACCTTCAACGGCATGCTGGGGAGGGTGGAGGCAGCCTTCAAGCGCCAGCGCCGTTTCGCCGGCGATGCCGCCCACGAGTTGCGTACGCCGCTCGCCTTGATGCGCGGCCGCATCGACCTGGCGCGAGCCCGGCCCCGCACCGCTGAGGAATATCTGGCCGCGCTGGATGGCTTGGATAGTGACCTCGTGCGGTTGAGCACGGTGGTGGGAGCCCTGCTCGTGCTGGCGCGTTCGGATGCAGGGCGGTTGACGCTCGATCGCGAGGCGTTCGATCTGGTCAATACCGTCGGTCGAATCGCCGCGCAGTTCGCTCAAACCGCTGCCGGATCAGGCGTGAACCTGCGCACTGACGCGATGCCCACGCCGTTCGAGGGCGATGAGGACCTGCTCCTCCAGCTGCTGGTGAATCTCGTCGACAACGCCCTCGCCCATATACCACCGGGTGGCACGGTCACGCTCGGGTGCCGGGCAGACACGGAGAGTATCCGCCTCTGGGTTGCCGACACCGGGCTCGGGATCGCGCCCGAGCATCAGGCGCGCGTCTTCGATCAGTTCTACCGCATCGACGCTGGTCGAACGCGGCGGGAGGGCGGCGTCGGCCTGGGCCTCAGCCTCTGTCGCGCCATCGCCGAGGCCCACGGGGGCAGCATCACCCTCGACAGCGTGATCGGTGGCGGGACACGCATCGAGGTTAGGCTGCCGACGACGCGGTCGGGCGATGAGCCGGACGCGAATCGGCTGTCGACCGGCTAGGCTATGAGCATGGCCGTTATCTGGCATGCGTTCGCAAAAACAGTCGCCATCGGCCATCCGCGTCGCCGTCGAAACACGCGAGGATGGCACTCGGTTGACACCCCCGGCGAATGGATCGTTTACCAGCGTGGCACCAAAATGGCACCATCTCAGTTCTTGGGTCAGTGAAATCCGCGAAGATACGCCGAGAAGTTACGGCGGGGTTCGAGTCCCTTACCCGGCACCGACCGTGCAGGATTGATGAGTGGACCCGAGAACAACCTGCCTTACCACCGGTTTCGCTTCAATCCTATCTCGTTGGATACCGCTCCGGTGAGCATGTCCGGCACGGTCTGGATCATCGCGTGACCCAATGTGCCTGGTGCCCCATATACGAACCGTCATCACGTCGCGATATGGGCTGCTTGAGAGAGGGAGCCGCATAGAAGCCCTTGCAGCAACGGGGATGCTCGCCGCTCGCTGTCGAATGACATCGGATTTTCAGGGTTGGGTGTCACCCATTTGGGGTGCCGTCAACTGGCCTCCACAGCGCCCCACCGAAACGAAGCATGAGATGCGTCTGAGAATGCGCCTCGCACGAGGGCCGCCGTAGCGGACAACCGTTCATCGCAGATCGTTTCGCTCGAGCACCAACCGAACGACCGCCACCTGGCGTGGCGACATGGAGCTCCATAGGTGCCGAGCAAGCGCCCCATACGCATCCATGATCGCTTGGACAGCGGTCCCCGTCAGGCCAGGACCACTGGACCGCACGTCCGCGATCAGCGCGCTTCGTAGCGGGCGGTCGAGCTCGGGCAGTCGTTCGACCACGTCCCACAGTTCGTTCTCACTTTCGGCTCCGTGCCGTAGATGAACGGCCGCAAGCCAGTGAAGTCGGATCGCCACGTAGCGGATTTGAATGAGAGCCAAGCGTTGGCGCCCCGCGGCTGAAGCCGCCAGGATCTTGTGCATCTCCTCTGCCAGTCCCGAAAACTCCTCTACCACCCATTGGTCCGCGCCGTCGCCGATTCGATCCCAGGTCCAGGTCGCGGCGAGCTGTTGGAGATGGAACGCCTGGTCGTCGTGGTCGAACAGGATGCGCGCCTCGCGCCAGGCGGCCGCTTCAAGTGCCCCGACCTCGGGTGATTCGAAGCGCTTACGCTGGTCATCGAACGAACGCCATGCCCACGCGACGAGCGTCTGCCCGACGGCCTCTAGCTCGTACTCCGGACCGTCCCCAAGGCATATCATATCAAGGTCGGATAAAGGCCCCGGTGTGCCCCGAGACCAACTACCAACGATCACCAGGGATACCGCACCTCTTCCGCGGGCGCTGGCCGCTACACGTCCTATCGTGGTGTCAATATGCTGCATCGAACGCGCCCTCCACCACTGAGTCCCCTATCACCAACGTCTCCGTGCGTAGCAATCGTATGCCCGAGAGCCTGTTATGAGCGTCGTTGGCTGAGGAGATAGAAACTCAAGCTCCCCGCAACCGGTGGCAATGACGAGGAGTGGGATGTCGTGGCTCCCTACCTCACCCTGATGGCCCCGGCTGCGCCTCATTGCTGAACGCGGGTTGGTCCCGGAACGAGGACCTGCCTCTGTTCGGGTCGAACGGTTCGGCGAAACGATGTGGTTGATGCCGGTCGGCATCGTTAGGGCGGTCTCCTATCTCTCGTTTCTATCGTTGTCCGGTCATCGTCGGCCTCAACGGGACGGTCGGCCCGCCTGGTATGGGCAGACCGTCCAAGGTCGCGCCCTTACGGCACCCGCGCCGACATCCGGCCGCTGATCCGCACCCACGCGACGTGCCCGGCGTCGTTGCGCTCGAAGTCGACCAGCATTGGCATCCCCTGCAGGGTGGCCAGGAAGCGGTCGTCGCCGACCCAGTCGAGGTCCGACTCGAGGCCCGTCAGCGACACGGTCAGCCCGTCACCGCTGGCCTCGACGACGACCCGCTGGTCCTGTCCAAGGTCGTACTCCCCCGCGTAGTCGGGCAGCGCCGCGGCTGGGATCGGCCGCGTCACCGGCGGCTCCTGCCGCATCCCGAGGAAGCGGTCGAGCGCCCATGTGCTCACCTCCTCCCCCAGCAGGGCGCCGCTGTCGGCGTTTGTCAGGACCGTCACCCCGAAGCCCCGCTCCGGCACCAGCACGAAGGCGGACTGCTGGCCGTAGGTGCTGCCGCCGTGGGCGACGACCCTGGCGCCGTCCACCGTCGAGAGGAGCCAGAGGGCGCCGATCCCATCGAGCACGTCCATGCCGAGGCTGCCGCCCGGGCCCATTGGCTCCTGCATCCACCGCATCGTCTCCGGCCGGAGCAGCTGCTTGCCCTCCCAGGAGCCGTCGCCGAGATGGAAGCGGGCGTAGCGGAGCTGGTCGATGATGCTGGAGATGACACCGCCGGGTGGGTTCGAAGCGCGCGGAATCGCCCACGGGGTGACGGTCGCCGGCGTCCCGAGCGGGTCATCGGGCGGCGCGCTGTGGCCCACCGCGAACTCCCTGGTCATGATCTCCTCGGCGAAGTAGAACGAGGCGACCATCCCGAGCGGGGCCAGCACCAGATCGTGCGCCGCCGCCTCGTAGGTCTGCCCGGTGACGACCTCGATCACCCGCCCCAGGGCATCGACCGCCGCGTTGTTGTAGGAGAAGAACCTCCCCAGCGGGAAGAGCTGCGGCAGGTCGGCCATCTCCTCGACGTAGCGCGTCAGCGCGTCGTCGCCGTCGCCGGTGTCGGTGAAGTCGTCGCCGTACCATCCCGAGGAGTGAGTCAGCAGGTGGCGCACCCGAACCTGGGCCGACACCGCGTCGTCAGCGACCCGGAACTTCGGCAGATACTGCCGCACCGGCGCCTCCAGATCGAGTTTGCCCTGTTCGACCAACCGCATCATCGCCGTCGCGGTGACGGTCTTGGTCGTCGAGCCGATCTGGAAGAGGGTGTCGGTGTCGACCGGCAGCGGGTGGTCGAGGTTGGTAACGCCGAAGCCGGCGGTGTGCTCGCGGCCGCCGTCGACGATGCCGACCGCGACGCCGGGAACCTTCAGCTCCGTCATCCGCCGCTCGATGAAGGCCTCGAGTTCGGCGAAGAGCGCCTCGCGGTCGGCGGCGACGGGGGTGGCCTGGACGGCCCGCCGCGTCGCACCCGCCGGGAAGCGATTCCCCGACACGGCCAGCGTGGCGGCCGACGCCACCGACGCCCCCAGCAACATCCTGCGCGACAACCGAGCCCTGTTCATCGTGTCCATCGTTGTGGCTTCTCCTCTGCTGCTTGAAGTCCGCTCGGGTCCGGCCCAGGCTGTCCGTGTCCCAAGCATGCCCCCTGGTCCCATGGCGGGCATCGGCCGGCGGGTCGAATCCGGAATCCCCCGCGCGGGGGAGACGGCGTTGGCCAGCGATCCGTCTCCGGGCGGAGGCCGAGTGCCGGCGACCTGGCTATGTTTAGGGTCATGAAGGATGGAGCGATGGGCCGCGTGCTCGCCGAAACCGACCACCACCCATTCGCGACCGACACCGCGATCGCGGCGGCCTTCGTCCTGTTCGGTTGGCTCTCGATCGCGCTCGACGGCGACCGTTCCCAAACTGGCCTGACTCCCACCGCCGCGCTGGGCGTGGTGCTCGTCGTCGTCCCGCTGGCATGGCGACGACGGGCACCGCTGGCGGCGCTCGCCACCCTGACGCTGGCGCTCGTTCCCTACAACATCGCCGGCCTGCCGAACAACCTGTGGTACGGCAACGCCTGGCTCCTGGCCGCCTACACGGCCGGCGTCTACGGCGAGGGGCGCTGGCGCGACCCGATCCGGCTTGCCTCGACCGCGCTCCTGATCGGGTCGTTCTTCTACGGTCTCCTCGTCCTGTCGCCGACGGCCGTCGCGCCGGCGGGCGTCCTTGAAAACCTGCTGGCGGTGGCCGCCAACTCCGCCTTTGTCGTCTGGATCTGGTTGCTTGGCGATGCCACCCGGCTGCGCCGGCTGGGGGAGCGAGAGCTGGCCGAGCGGACCGCCCAACTGGAGCGGGAACGGGCAGCCAGCGCCCACCGTGCCGTGCTCGATGAGCGTATTCGGATCGCCCGCGAGCTGCACGACGTGGTCGCCCACCATGTCTCGCTGATGGGCATCCAGGCCGGGGCCGCCCGACGGGTGTTGGCAACCCGGCCACGGCAGGCCGAGCAAACGTTGACGACGATCGAGGCGACCAGCCGCGAGGCGGTCCGGGAGCTGCACCGGCTGCTCGGTTTTCTCCGCCACGAACAGGAGGAGCATCCGCTCACGCCGCAGCCGGGCTTGCGCCACCTCGACGCCCTCCTGACCCAGGTACGGGAAGCGGGCCTGCCGGTGACCCTGGCGGTCGAGGGGCACGAGCGACCCGTGCCGCCCGCCGTCGACCTCTCCGCCTATCGGATCACCCAGGAGGCGCTCACCAACACGTTGCGGCACGCCGGTCCGACGGCGGCGAGCGTCACGCTCCGTTACCGCGAGCGGGTCCTTGAGGTGGAGGTGGCCGACGAGGGACGAAAGGCTGCGGCGAACGGGCATGAAACCGGCCCGGGCGGGAACGGCATCCTCGGGATGCGCGAGCGGGCCGGCCTGCTCGGCGGCCGGCTGCGCGCCGAGTCGCGGCCAGGCAGAGGCTTCATCGTTGAGGCATCACTACCGTTCGACGGGGAGCCGGCGTGAACGTCAACGTGCTGCTGGTCGACGACCAGGCGATGGTCCGGGTGGGATTCCGCCTGATCCTCGAGTCGGAGCCGGGGTTCGCCGTCGTCGGCGAGGCCGAGGATGGGGCGGCGGCGGTCGAGGCGGCGCGGAGGCTACGGCCCGAGGTGGTGCTGATGGACGTCCAGATGCCGACCATGGATGGGCTGGAGGCGACCCGACAAATCCTGGCGCTGCCGGGCGAGCGGCCGCGGGTCCTGATCCTGACGACGTTCGAGCGCGACGAGTACGTCTTCGAGGCGCTGCGTTCGGGCGCCAGTGGGTTCCTGGTGAAGAACGCTCCCCCCGAGGACCTGATCGAGGCGGTCCGCGTCGTCGCCCTCGGCGACGCTCTCCTCGCGCCCTCGGTCACCCGCCGGGTGGTCGAGGAATTTGTTCGCCGCTCACCGGCCCCGGTTCGCGCTCCAGCACTCGATTGCTTGACTGAGCGCGAGGCCGAGGTGCTGTCGCTCGTCGCCCGCGGCCTGACCAACGCCGAGATCGCCAGGCAGCTCTTCGTCGGGGAGGCGACGGTCAAGACCCACGTCTCCAACATGCTGGCTAAGCTGGACCTGCGCGACCGGGTCCAGGCGGTCGTCTTCGCCTAAGAGGGCGGCCTGGTCCAGCCGGGCGCCGCGTGATTGGCGGTGACCCCGCGGCTCCCGATCCGGCTGCGGGAGCGACCGCTTCTAACGCAGCGTGTGCTCGCCGCCCACGCCAGGCTGACCCAGCCGACCGTGCACCGGATCGACAGCGGCGGCACACGGGCCTTCCACGAGCGGGAGTTCCTCTCCGTCTGGCACGACATGGGGTTGGCAGCGGCGACCGGGAGCCCGCCACCGGAGCTTCGGGCTCGTTTCGCGGCGACCGCGACCCAGGGGGTCATCGGCTGGTGGTTGGAATGCGGACAGGACGTGAGCGCCACGACGATCGCCCGATGGCTCTGGCAGCTCGTCGGTCCGCTGGGGTTTTGGACCGCATCCCGGCGATGTTCACCGAGCACCGATCCACCGGTCTAAGTTTGACCCGTTCATGCAAGGGTGCGCCAACGTGACGCACCCCCCATCGCGAGCATCAACTTCGCCCTGGCTTGAGCGGCACCGCGACTGGCGGGCGACGGCCAGTCATGGCTGGCAGGGGAGCCATGGCGGATCACTGGGGCCGCTGGACAACGAGCAGGTCCCGATGCTCGTTGAACGCGATGCCACGGGGTGTCTGGTAACGCTCAATCAGCGAACGGACCACTGGCTCATGGCGGACGATGTCGAATGGCTCCGGCAGCGGCACCGGCTGAAGCCAGAACAGGAGGAACGCCAGGTCGAGGACGTACGAGCCGACATCGTCGGTGGCACGAGCCAGGATGATGCCGCCTGCTCCCTGGAACGCGACTGACGCCGCATCGACAGTGGTGGGCTCATCCCGCCTGTCCTGGCGTTGCGCCTCCCAGTAATCGCCACTCGATGCCAAGCCGAATGCCTCAGAGATATGCTGCATGTTGTGGCAGCCGGTCTGCCGGGTGATGAAGCAGCCACCGGGGCGAAGGACTTGCATCACCTCCGCCACCCTGAACGGCGCGTGTCGATGGAGAACGAGGTCGAACGTACCATCCCGCACGCACATCGCGGGCTGACATGACGGCAAAATGCAGCCGGTTGCGAAGCTCAGGCGGTCGGTTTTCCCTCGCTGTCTGCATCATTCCGGGATCGCGGTCCACGCCCAACCCTGAGGCGAAGGCATCGCCCAGGGCCAGAAACCACTCTCCCCCTCCGGTGCCGATGTCGAGGACCTGGCTGGTGGGACGCGGGAATCTCCACGCCACCTCGTCGTAGTCCCATGGCACCGGGTCGCGCGTGGCCTGCATACGGGAGAAATCCCACCCGCGCCCGGGCGTCACGCGTTCGCCAATGTGACGAAGATGTGCAGACATCGAGGCACCCATCACCAACTGTTTGAGCCGATCGGCTCCGGCGATCATACCGCTCCACCGGGATCACGGGCACGTTCGCTCCCGGCGAACCAACATGGTGCTCGCGCGGCACCCCAGGCATCGAACGGTCCCTTCCGGCATTCACGATCACCCCCGATCTTGGAAACGATCGATGGGGCGACCGATGCCATCCGTCGCCGTGCTCGGGGCGATGCGGTGACCGTCACCCGTTCGTATGTGGTTGAAGCCCGCCCAACCGGCGCCACGGCGGTGGCGTCGAGATCCTCGTCGGCGACCGCTCGATCCCCCGGCTGGGCCGCCGGGCCGACCGGCAAATAGCGACACAATCCCCATCAGATCCTGGACCACGATCCCTTATCCCCGGCGATGGCTGTACGTACACCCCTCCCGGCTGGTATCTTTGATGCCTGGTGGCGCGCGGCGCCGGCCGCTCGGGGCTCGGCCCGACCGTGCATCAGCCGTGAGGACGCCGTGGGCTGCATCGTTAGATTGATCGTCCTCCTCTTGCTGGCCGTCGTCGCGCTCGCGGCGGTCGTTGCGATGGGAGTCCCGGGGGTCGATGCCGCCCTCAGGGCCGCTGGCTGGTCCGCCGCCAACGACGCGATCACCGGTCAGGTTGGCGCGATCCTCCTGGCGATTGGCGAGGGGTTCGCCCATGCCCTCGGGGGAGGCTGGAAGCTGGTCGCATCGGCGCCGTGGGACGCCGTGCCGGGCGCCGCCGGTCACCTGGTGGGACAGCTCACCGCGCGTCTAGGCGATCTGGCGGGGAGCGCCACCCGGTGGGGCGTCGGGGCGATCGACGCCGCGCGGGAGCAGATCGCCCGGCTCACCACCACCCTCACCCGAACGCCATCGGGCGAACCGCTCGGCCCGGGTCGATTGGCCGTCTACGCCATTGGCTGGCTGCTCGTCCTGGGGCTCATCGCCGTGTGGCTGCTGCGCCGCCTCGCGCGGTGGCTGGGCGGCGTCTGGCGATGCGCCACCGCCAATCGACCCCAGCGACGACGGGGGGCATCGACGGCCCGAAGCTAGCCGGGCGACTCCGAGGTCGACCAGTGGCGCCCATCGCCGCGGCGTGGCCCAGCCGCCAGGTCAACGGCGCGTCCATCGTCCCATCGCGCCGACGACCATCCCGGGCTCCCTGGGAATACACCGGAGCGGTGGGGCAACGACGGTTGGCAATCGGAAACGACCTGAACCCCAGTCTGCCCGCGTCCGGCGCCCACGTCGCCCGGCGGCGCAGCCGGTGATATCGCCTGGCGAGGCGGACGCTGGCTTCTCCCACCCGAACCGTCTGCCCGCCGGGCTCGACCGTCGACGCGTCGCGGTCACCGGCGGTGATGGGCCGCGGCCAGGCCCGCGCGGGGGGATCCGCGATCCCGCCGGTCCTCCCACTGGCGGCACGGCGCGGCCGGGACGAACCCGGTGTCCACCGTGACCATGAAACCCGGCCATGACCACCTCCCACCGGCACGCTGGAGGCATCATGACGGTCCAGGACGTGTTAGGGTCAGTATCGGTGACGCCAGGCGCGTCGCACGGTCGACGATCCAGGAAAGGAGAGCCACCGATGAGCGTTCCGAACGGAGGGGACACGGGATCGACCGGCTCCACGCCCCCCAAGCTGCCAGCGACATCGCCGCCCGAGCGGAGCCAGAAAGCGCCCAAACCCCCCAAGCCGCGCAAGGTCGAGAAGCGGCAACGCGGTCGCAAGGGATAGCCCGTACCATCGCCTATCCGGGCGCCCGCCCCCGGCTCAGGGCGCGGCCGCGGTGGCCGCGCCGCCGGTGGGCGGCGTCGATCAAACCAGGGAGATCAACGAGGTTTGTCACCGAGCGTCACCCGAAACCTGCCTTTCACCATCACATCGCCCACCACCGGTCATGGTCGCGTCGGGACGGTCTCCGGAGGTGGATCGTGAACGACCGGGCGACGGCTGGCGCCGATTCGCCGCGAGACCGTCACATCGTCGTCGGCGTCAGCCATCCATCCGGCAACCCCGCGCGCCATCGCACCTTCGAGGTTCGCGCGCTCTACCACCCTGCAGCGGGCGGTTGGGTCCTTCAAGTCGCGGAGCAGAACACCAACGAGCAGCGCCAGGCCTGGGAGCTCAGTCCCGCCGATCAGGAAACTGCCCGCGTCTTTCCGACCCCGGCGGCCGCCCTCGGCGACGCCGTCACCGCGATCGTCGCGATGGTCGACCGCGACGTGACCGATGCCGAGACCGGCTGACCCGGCCCCCTACGCCCCCGCCTGCCGCACCACCCGTTCGATCAGCAGGCGCTTGATCTGCTGCGCGTTCTCGATCGCCGCCAGCAACGGATCGTCCGGGAGCAGGTCGCGCACCCGCGGATGCCGGTGCTCGATCAATGGAAACGTCGTCAGGTTCCCCCGCGGCGTGTACTCCATCAGCACGAACACATAGTGCAGGTCGAGCGTGGTTGCCATGGTGTCAACGATCTCGGCGGTCGCCAGCTCGTGCGAGATGGAGCGGGTGCGAAAGCTGTTGAGCCAGAGCTTGAGATGCTTGAGCTCAACGACCGTGCGATCGGGCACCGTCACCAGGTGGACCGTGGCGAAGTCGGGGTAGCTGGAGCGTGGGCAGAGGCAGGTGAACTCCGGAAATCGCTGGTAAAGCGCCTCGTGATAGTGCTCCGGCGCCGGCCAGATCTCCCAGGAAGCCGGGTCGGCCGCCTCCTCAATCGCCGCCGCACCGTACATCATCTCCATCGCGCCAATCTCCCCTCGGTCCCCACCCCGGCGCGACCGATCACCGGCCCCGGGACGACCGAATGATGCCAGACGCGACGGCGCACCGTCGCCCCCGACGCTCGTGGGGGATGGCGCCGCGACGGGCACCTAGACGCCTGGCATGACCGCGCGCATCAGCCACCGTCATCGTTGGCGGCCTGACGTCGGACGGCAAGCACAGCTACCGGAGGAGCAGATGACGCGGTCGGTGCCCCCGGTGGATCAATGGACGACCGACCACGCTGCCGGTCGGGTGTCAGCTCGACCGGTGACCTGGAGCAACGTTCGTCCCCGCGTCCGAACGGCTCGCCGGTGGCGATGGCATGGGGCACCGGCCGCTGATGGTGGATCGCGCGATCCCGGGAACTCGATGCCTTGAACTGAATGGGACGTCTAGGCTCTGCCTCGTCCGCCCGTGCTTTTCAGCACCTGCAAAATTACCACGGCGCCGATGATCGCCACCACGATCGAGCCGATCCAGTTGAAGTTCGAGCCAACGCCGAGTAGGTCCAGGATCCACCCGCCGAGGATGCCGCCGAGGATGCCCACGACCACGGCGCCGATAGTGCCACCCGGCGTCCGGCCAGGGACGATGTAGCTCGCGATGCCGCCAGCGATCAGCCCAATCAAGAGCCACGCGATCAGGGAACCCACGGCGCTCCTCCTTCGATCATTCTCGGGGCATGCGGGTCGCCCCATCATGACGCACCTGCGGGGATACCGCTAGCGTAGCGTTGCCGGCGATGCTGTCAAGGGGGCGGGGTGTCACCCGCGCCCGGTCGGCTGCCTGCAGGGGTTGCAGCCGCACCATGTCGTCCCTGAAACGACTATGGTATCGGTGGTCGCGACGCTGGCGAGCGAGGGTGGCGCGGGGACTGAACCCTCGATGTCGCGAGGAGGGAGAGCTGATGAGACTCTGGTTTGAGATCGCCTTCGTGCTCGCGCTCATCGTCGCCAACGGTCTCTTCTCGATGTCCGAGACCGCGGTCGTGTCGTCCCGCAAGGCGCGACTCCAGGGGCGAGCGGAGGCCGGTGACGCCGCCGCTGGCGAGGCGCTCAAGCTGGCTGAGGCTCCAAACGTCTTCCTCGCGACGGTCCAGGTTGGCATCACCCTGATCGGCATCCTCTCCGGGGCGTTTGGGGGAGCGGCGCTGACCGGGGCGTTGGCCGAGTCGCTCCGCTCCCTGCCAGGTGTCGGCGCCTACGCCGAAGGGATCGCCTTTGCGGTCGTGGTGCTGGCCATCACCTACCTTTCGCTCGTCGTGGGGGAGCTGGTCCCCAAGCGGGTCGCGCTCAACGCGCCGGAGGCGATCGCGGCCCGTGTCGCCGGACCGATGGGGCGGCTCTCGACGGTCGCCTCGCCGGCGGTGCGGCTCCTCGGCGTCTCGACCGAGGCCGCGCTGCGGCTGCTCCGCATCCGGGCGAGCAATGAACCGCCGATCACCGCCGAAGAGGTCGGCGTGCTCCTGGAGCAGGGCGCCCGCGCCGGGGTGTTCCATCCGGCTGAGCAGGAGATGGTCGAGGGCGTCTTTGCCCTCGCCGATCAGCGCGCCAACGCCTTGATGACCCCGCGGCCAGACGTGGTCTGGTTGGATCTGGACGATTCACCCGAGCAGCAGCGCGCGACCATCACCCGTGCTCCCCATTCGCGCTTTGCGGTGGGTCGAGGCAGCCTCGACCACGCGCACGGGATCATTCGCGCCAAGGACCTGCTGACGGCCGGGGACCAGCCCAACGGGGCGGGGCTCGATCGTCATGTTCGATCTGCCCTGATCCTGCCGGAGACGACCTCCGCGCTCGGCGTCCTGGAACACTTCCGGCGTTCGGGCGAGCAGCTGGCGCTGCTCGTCGACGAATACGGAGGCACCGCGGGTGTGATCACGCTTCAGGATCTGCTGGAAGCGATCGTCGGCGATCTCCCTGACGCGGGCGAGGTGGCCAACCCTGAGGCCGTCCAGCGCGACGATGGCTCCTGGCTGCTCGGTGGTGGTTTCGGGGCGCGCGATGTCCGCGATCTGCTGGACATTCGCGATCTGCCGGGCGAGGCGGAAGGCGATTACGAGACGCTGGGGGGCTTCATGCTCGCTCAGCTGGGGCGCATTCCCGCCGCGGGCGATGGCTTCACGTTCGGGGACTGGCACTTCGAGGTGGTCGACATGGACGGTCACCGGATCGATAAGGTGCTGGCATCGCGACGAGCCACGTCCTCGTAGCGCCAGACGCCACGATGGATCCTACCGGCAAGCACAACCCCGTGAGCGGCGCACCTTTGGCGCTCAGCCCCGTTTGACCGTTCCAGCATGTCGTGGTCGTCGCGGCACAGGACGCGCCACTGTCGTGCCCCATGCGGCGGCGGCGGGTCACTCGCTACCCACGGGTCGATCGCCATTCGCGGTTGTCCTTGAGCCTCGACCAGCGGGCATCGGGCGGCACCCAGAAGATACCTTCGGCGGTGTACTCGTCCTTGTCCTCCGGGTCGACGCCCTCGTCGCGCTGGGCGTCGAGCTCGGCGTAGTGCTCCTCGAAGGCGTCGGAGATGTACTTCAAAAAGATCAGGCCGAGGACGATGTGCTTGTACTCGGCGGCGTCCATGTGCCCGCGCAGCTTGTCGGCGGCGGCCCAGAGCTTGGCCTT
>JAABUS010006246.1_pt1 | contig 14671 bp, 12 predicted proteins | sample 5560161 | NCBI WGS metagenome assembly JAABUS01 (sample SAMN10711885, study PRJNA513376) | rock metagenome | isolation source: Antarctica rocks | place: Antarctica: Victoria Land, Trio Nunatak nord | collected 2016-01-04 | reverse complement strand
AAATCGGGGCAGGCCGCAGAAGCTCGCCGATGCCCTGCATGCGGGCTGGAAGGCTGTCTAGGCAGGCCGGCACATCCGCACCAAGCTCCTGTGCCACCAACCGCAGACTGTCCAAGGGCAGGTGCAAGTCCCACAGACGCAGCAGCATTCTCAGCGCAGCGGCGGCATCGGCTGATCCCCCGCCGATGCCGCTGGCCACCGGCAGCCGTTTATCCAGCATAAGCCGCGCGCCGGCTCCGATGCCAACCGCCGAGGCAAGTGCCCGTGCCGCCCGCAGCACCAGGTTGTCTGGTCCCGTCCCTAAACCGTCGCCGCATGGACCTCGGACCTCCAGCGACAATGCCTCCGCGGGCGCGGCGTGCAGCACATCCGATGCGTCAGGGAACGCCACGACGCTATCCAGCAAGTGGTAGCCGTCCACCCGTCGGCCTACGACGTGCAGGTAAAGGTTAACTTTCGCATGCGCCGCCTCGGTCAACACCGCTCAGGGCGCGCCGTGGCCAGGGCTGGCGGTCTGGGTGGACGGGGCGGCCTCGGCGTCGTGCAGCTTGCGTTCGATGCGCGCTTGATCATCAGGCTCCGGTTTCAGGTTCAAAGCGCGGCGCCACTGGAACTCCGCCTCCCGCCGCCGGCCCACCGCATCCAGCACGTCGCCGAAATGCGCGTTGATCACCGGGTCCTCCGGCTGCAGCTCAACCGCGCGTTCAAGGTTTTTCAAGGCACCGGCCGTGTCGCCCTGGCGCAACTGCACCCACCCGAGGCTGTCGATAAATGCGCCGTCGTCGGGCCGCTGCTCCACCGCACGCTGGATCATCTGCCGGGCGCGATCTACCTCGTGGCCCTGCTCCACCCAAGCGTAACCGAGATAATTCAAAACGTTGGGCTGCTCCGGCGCCAGTTGCAGGGCGTATTCGAAGTCCGCCTCGGCTTTCGGCCACTGCCCGGCGCGCTCCAAGGCGATCCCGCGCTCGTAGAACAGCGGCCAGTTGGCCCGGCTGGGTGTCCCGATCCGGGCTACCGCACGGTCATACACCGCCACCGCCTCGCTGAAACGATTGCGCCGGCGCAGGCTGTCGCCGATCTGTATCAACGGCTCGGGCCGATCCGGAAACTGCTGCGACAACCTTTCGAGCATCCGGGTTGCCTCGTCTTCCTGCCCCATGCTGTCCAGCAACATGGCGCGGCGCAGCGCCACGACCACGGCCAGCGGGTCAGAGGGCGGGACGCTGGCCAGGGTGGCGGCGGCGGCGGCGGTATGCTTGCCCGTTTCCTGGATGTCGGCCAGCAACAGCCGGGCAGCGGTGAAATCCTCCCGCAAGTCCAACGCCAGGCGCAGCAGCACCTGCGCCGAGTCGTTGGCATTCTGCTGCCGAAGCGTCGCCGCCATGGCGAGATACGCCTCCGCGATGCCGTCCGTGGCGTTGCGCACCGCGCGGTCTGCCGCGTTGCGCTCCAGCGCCTCCCGCGCCAGCGCCATGTCGCCGTTTGCTCCCACCATGTCCCGCACGGTGCGCTTTGCCTCATCGAGGTTGCCCTGCCGGGCCTGCCAGCTCGCCAGGATCTGGCCCAGGCGAATGTTGAGCCCGCCATACTCGATCCGCGCGACCTCATACAGCCGCGCCGCATCGGCCGTGAACCCGCCGAGGTCGGCGATCATCGCCGCATGCAGCGCCATGACGCCGCGGAAGCGCTGTTCGTCGAGCACCGGCTGTAGGCCAGCGAGCGCTGCGGTCGTGCGTTTGGCGCCCTGCTGCGCCCAGGCTACGAGCAAAGGCCGCAGGATCTGCGTCAGCCCTTGCTGCGGCAGCGCGGCAAAACGCGCCTCGGCCTGCTCCCAGTTCTCGGTCCTGGCGTCTCGGTTAGCCAGGACCAACTGGGCGACCGCGTTGTCGGAGACGCCCATCGCCAATCGCGCCGCGTCAGGTCGTCCGGCCAGAATAGCGGCGACGAACGCCTGGTTTGCCACTTCCGGCACCTCTGCATCCTGCGCCAGCGCAGTCTTCAACTGGTCGGCAGCATAATCCAGGTCGCTCTCCTGAACCGCGAGTCGTCCGCTTAGATAGGCCCCGAACGCACCTTTCGGCTCGAACGTCGAGATCCCGGGTGCGTCCTCAACGCCAAAGTCATTCGCGGCGCCCCCGGCCAGCACGGCCAGCACCAGCAACGCGGGTCGGTGAATGCGCCGCATCGGGCTACATGCCGCCCGGGTAGTTGGGTCCGCCGCTGCCCTCCGGCGTGGCCCAGTCGATGTTCTGCGTCGGGTCCTTGATGTCGCATGTCTTGCAGTGGACGCAGTTCTGCGCGTTGATCTGCAGGCGCGGCTCGCCCTGCTCCACGCCCACCGCCTCGTAGACGCCGGCTGGGCAGTACCGGCTTTCCGGGCTGGCGAACTTCTCCCAGTTCACGCCCAGCCACCGGCCGGGATCATGCAGATGCAGGTGGGCTGGCTGGTCCTCGGCGTGGTTCGTGTTGCTGATGAACACCGAGGACAGGCGGTCGAACGTCAGCTTTCCGTCCGGCTTCGGATAGTCGATGCGCGGCGCCTCCTTGGCCAAGCGCAGGCCCTCATGGTCGGCGTGGGCGTGGTGCATCGTCCAGGGCGCGCGGCCCCGCAGCAAGAAGGTATCCACCGCCGAGTAGGCGATGCCGCCATACAGGCCAAGCTTCGCAAACGACGGGCGGATGTTGCGGGCGCCGCGTAGCTCCTCGTACAGCCAGCTTTCGCGGAAGCGGCCCTCGTAGCTTTCGGGTTCGGCCGGACGGTTATGCGCGAGCGCCTCGGCTACGGCTTCAGCCGCCAGCATGCCGGACTTCATCGCGGCGTGGGTTCCCTTGATCTTCGGCACGTTCAGGAACCCGGCCGTGTCGCCGATCAGCGCGCCGCCGGGGAACGTCAGCTTGGGGATCGACTGCAGCCCGCCCTCGCTCAACGCCCGTGCGCCGTAGCTGATGCGGCGTCCGCCCTCGAAGTGCTTGCGCATGGCCGGATGGGTCTTGAAGCGCTGCATCTCGTCGAACGGCGACAGCCAAGGGTTATGGTAGTCAAGCCCGACGACGAAGCCGTAGGACACCAGGTTGTCGCCCCAGTGATACAGCCAGGACCCGCCATAGGTCTTGCGATCCAGCGGCCAGCCGACGGAGTGCTCGATCAGGCCGGGCTGATGCTGAGCGGCCGGGATCTCCCACAGCTCCTTGATGCCCAAGGCGTAGGTTTGCGGGTCACGGCCGTCCCGCAAGTTGAACCGGGTGGCGACCTGCTTGGTGAGCGAGCCGCGGCAGCCCTCGGCAAACAGCGTGTAGGCCGCGCGCAGCTCCATGCCGGGCTGGTAGTTGGCGCCGTGCTCGCCCTCCTTGGTGATGCCCATGTCGCCGGTCGCGACGCCCACCACGCGGCCGTCCTCGATCAACACCTCGGCGGCGGCGAAGCCTGGGTAGATCTCGATGCCCAGTCCCTCAGCCTGGGTGCCCAGCCAGCGGCACACATCGCCGAGGCTCACGACGTAGTTGCCGGCATTGTGCATCTGCGGCGGCGTCGGGAGCTTGAAAGCGCGGCTTTTGGTCAGGAACAGGAAGCGGTCCTCTCCGGCCGGGGTCAACAGCGGAGCGCCGGTGCTCTGCCAGTCCGGCAACAGCTCGGTCAGGGCACGCGTCTCGATCACGGCGCCGGAAAGAATATGCGCGCCGACCTCGCCACCCTTCTCCACGACGCAAACACCGGCATCGGGCGCCAACTGCTTCAAGCGGATCGCCGCTGCCAGGCCAGCCGGGCCCGCGCCCACGATCACGACATCAAACTCCATGGCCTCGCGGGCCACCTCATGTTCCGGCATCCATCCCTCCGTCTATGCCCTCTAAGTGGGGACGGGCGCGGGTTGCGCAAAACCCGCACGCGGCACATTTTCACGTCTATGCGACATAGAGCGATCTTCGCGTGATGGACAGCCTGGCAGCGTTGCGCCTGCAAATCGAGTGGGGCGCGGACGAGGCGCTGGACGACCAGCCGCGCGACCACTTTCGATCGGCGCCCAAGCCGGTGCTTCCTCCGACATTGCAGCTTTCGACCGCGCTGGTCATGCCCGCACCGGCCGTGCCAACCCGTACGGCATCGCCGGTCGCCGCGCGTAGCCAGGCCGTCGCGACCGCGGCCGGGACTCTGGACGAGCTATACGCGGCACTCGATGCCTTCGACGGTTGCGCGCTCCGTGCCACGGCGACGACGACGGTGCGGCCCGCTGGCAACCCGGCTGCCCGGCTGGTGCTGATTGCCGAGGCGCCAGGCGCCGACGATGACCGGGCCGGCACCGCGTTCGCCGGGCTGGCTGGGCAGACGCTCGACCGGGTGCTGCGCAGCGCTGCGCTCGATCGCAGCAGCGTGTTGCTGACCCATCTCGTGCCCTGGCGCCCACCCGGCGGACGCGCGCCGACCGAGGCTGAAATTCAGGTCTGCCTGCCCTTCCTGCTCCGCCTGCTGCACCTAGTCCGGCCGGACCAGCTCATTCTGCTGGGCTCCGCGCCGGTCAAGGCGCTGACCGGCAGCAGCGACAGCATCCGGCGGCTGCGCGGACGCTGGCTCGAGGCAACTCTGCCCGGCGTCGATAAGCCCGTACCTGCATTGCCGATGCTGCCATGGGACCAGTGGCTTCGCAGTCCGGCGGCCAAACGGGATAGCTGGGCCGACCTCCTTGCACTGCAGGACAGCCTGAACCCAAAGTCTTAAGAAAATCTTATCCTTCCGACGGAGGTTGCCATGCCGATCGACGAAAGCCGCCAGTTCATTCCGGTCAACATCGCCGTGCTCACCGTCTCCGACACGCGGACCGCCGACGACGACCGATCCGGCGATGCGCTGGCTGTGCGGGTTGCCCAGGCCGGGCATCATGTCGGCGCCCGCGCAATCGAACGGGACGACGCCGGCCTGATCGAGGCCCGGCTCCGTGGCTGGATCGCCGATCCCGCGATCGACGTCGTCATCACCACCGGCGGCACCGGCATCACCGGCCGCGATGTCACGCCCGAGGCGTTTGACCGCGTATTGGAGAAGCGCATCGAGGGCTTCGGCGAGCTGTTCAGGATGCTGAGCTACCAGAAGATCGGCACCTCCACGATGCAGTCCCGTGCCCTCGCCGGCGTGGCCGGCGGCACCTATTTGTTCGCCTTGCCAGGAAGTACCGGAGCGGTGCGCGACGCCTGGGACGACATTCTCGTCTGGCAACTCGACAGCCGGCACCGGCCCTGCAACCTGGTCGAGCTCATGCCGCGCCTCCAGGAGCACCTTCGCGCCGCGGAGTAGGTTTATAGGGATCAGTTAGTTCTTATTTCGTTCTTGACAGCGCCCGGTTGTGCCAGGCAAGGTGATTTGCGAACGCATAGGGAACGGTCATATGCCGGACGGGACAATCCCGGATGGAACTCTCGCTGGGCGGCAGTTGCAGCGCGGCGCGTTGGATCTGGATGCGCTTGCGGCGCTTGCCCAGGCTGAGGCTCCGGACGCTGAGCCGACCGGGACCCAGCGCTCCCTGGGCCGCCGCGGCCGGGGCGCCACAACCAATCCGCCCGTGCGCTATGACCGCCACGTGGCGGAGTCGTTCGAGGATGGCTGGGCGCCGCTGCACGCCGAACCAGCGGAACTGCCGCCGTTGCCGACGACGCTGACGAGGGACGCCAGCAAGACCGCGATCAGTTGGAACGACAGCCCGGATATCGGCTTCGACCGTGCGGTCAATCCCTATCGCGGCTGCGAGCATGGCTGCGTGTATTGCTATGCCCGGCCCAGCCACGCCTATCTCGGCTACTCGCCAGGCCTGGAGTTTGAGACGCAGATCGTCTTCAAGCCCGATGTTGCGGTCCTGCTGGAGCGGGAGTTGCGCAAGCCGGGCTATGTGGCGCAGCCGCTGGCGCTGGGATCGAACACCGACCCGTATCAGCCGGTGGACCGCACCCTGCGGCTGACCCGCGCCGTGCTGGAGGTGCTGGACCGGTTCAGCCATCCCGTGAGCATCGTGACCAAATCCGCCGGCGTGCTGCGGGACCTGGATATCCTGCAACGCCTGGCGTCCCGCGGGCTGATACGGGTCTGGCTGTCGGTCACGACGCTGGACGCTGCATTGGCGCGGCGCATGGAACCGCGGGCTGCGACGCCTTCGCGACGTTTGCAGACGATCGCGGCATTGACCCGCGCGGGTGTTCCGGCCGGCGTACTGGCGGCGCCGATGATCCCGGGGCTGAATGACGTGGAGCTGGAGAATATCCTGACTGCCGCCCCGCAGCATGGCGCAGCCCATGCCGGCTATGTGCTGCTGCGCCTGCCGCTCGAGTTGCGGGAGATGTTCACCGCTTGGCTGCAGGAGCACGGGCCGGACCGGGCACGGCGCATCCTGGCGCTGATCCGGGAGACGCGGGCCGGAGAGCTGAACGACAGCCGCTTCCATCATCGGTTCAGCGGCGGCGGACCCTACGCCGATCTGCTGGCCCAGCGCTTTGCGCGCGCGCAGCGGCAACTTGGCTTCCTGGGTCGCGACGCGCTGGACAGCACGCAGTTCAGGTGCCCGCCAGCCCGAGGGGATCAGCTCTCGCTGCTGTAGGACGGACCTGCTACCCGGAGAAGCATGGGGCCTGATTTTGAGCGCGAGTCGCGGCATGGCGGTCGGGTGGCGGGGGTGGACGAGGCCGGACGCGGCCCGTTGGCCGGGCCGGTGGTTGCCGCCGCGGTCGTCTTCCCCGCTGGCGTCCCGTCCTCCCTGAGATTGCTGCTGGACGACTCGAAGAAGCTGAGCGCCCCGGCGCGACAGGCAGCATTCGACGCATTGCAGCGGTGCGGCGCAGTCGAAATCGGCGTCGCCGCCGCGTCGGTGGATGAGATCGCCCGGCTGAATATCCTGCATGCCGCATTGCTCGCCATGCGCCGGGCGGTGCTCCGGCTGCCAAGCCTGCCGGACCTTGCATTGGTCGATGGCAACCTGGCGCCGCCTCTGCCGTGCCCCGTGCAATGCTGCGTGGGCGGCGACGCGTCGTCGCTGTCGATCGCGGCGGCCTCGATTGTGGCGAAAGTGGTGCGCGACCGGGTGATGGCCCGCTTGGCCGTGCGCTACCCCGCCTATGGCTGGCTGGCGAATGCCGGATATGGCACGGCGGCGCATCGGTCGGCGCTGCACCGGATCGGGCCTTGCCGGCATCACCGGGCCGCCTTTGGAACAGTCAGGATGCTGCGCGACATCGCGTGCGCGGCGAGGGCGGATTGACGCGGCTTCCGGCGTCTCGGCACGATGTGCCCCGAACAGCCGGTTGAACTCTGTGGACATAGCTCGTGAACTGCCGTTGGACCAAGTGCTGCTGGGCGACTGCGTGCCCCTGATGGGCATGCTGCCGCCGGCGTCGGTCCACTGCGTCTTCGCCGATCCACCCTATAACCTGCAGCTTCGCGGCGAGTTGCGGCGTCCGGACGACAGCCTGGTGGACGCGGTGGACGAGGACTGGGACCAATTCAGCGACTTTGCCGCCTATGACGCTTTCACCCGGGACTGGCTGAGCGAGTGCCGGCGGCTGCTGCGCAAGGACGGCACGATCTGGGTCATCGGCTCCTACCACAACATCTTCCGCATCGGCGCCATCCTGCAGGACCTGGGTTTCTGGATTTTGAACGATGTCGTCTGGCGCAAGTCCAACCCGATGCCGAATTTTCGCGGCCGCCGCTTCACCAACGCGCACGAGACGCTGATCTGGGCGGCGCGCGGCCGGGACAGTCGCTACCGCTTCAACTATCAGGCCATGAAGGCGCTGAACGACGACCTGCAGATGCGCAGCGACTGGTTCCTGCCGCTATGCACCGGGGCGGAGCGGCTGCGTAACCAGCACGGCCTGAAGCTGCACCCCACGCAGAAACCCGAGGCGCTGCTGCATCGCGTGCTGCTGGCCAGCACCTCCCCCGGCGACATCATCCTCGATCCATTCCTCGGCACCGGCACCACGGCCGCGATGGCCAAGCGGCTGCATCGTCATTTCATCGGTATGGAACGGCACCCAGCCTATGCCGAGGCGGCGATCGGCCGGGTGTGGCGGGAAAAACCGGCCCTGGTGGCGGGCATAGCCGCTAGCCCAACCAAGCGCGAGGCGGTCCGGGTTCCGTTCGGCAACCTGGTGGAACGCGGATTTATAGTTCCAGGGACGGCGTTGTTCGACAAACAGCGCCGGGTCACTGCCACCGTGACCGCGGATGGCACGCTGGTGTCCGGCGCCATCCGGGGATCGATCCATCAGGTCGGCGCCATCCTGCAGAATGCGCCGAGCTGCAACGGCTGGATCTTCTGGCACTTTGAACGCGAGAACGCCTTGTTGCCGCTCGACACGCTGCGAACCGACTCGACGATCTAGCTGCTGGGACCTAGCTATTGGCCCACCTCGGACAGGGACAGCGCTGGCTCGGCCGCCACCTGCGCCGTTTCCGATGCGGCGTGCGCGGCGGCCAGGCAGGCGTTCACCGTATCCCGCAGCGACGTCACGTAGTGATCCGCCCCGACCATGGCACGGAGGCGCTCGTCGTCCAGCACCGCCGCATCCGCCTGCCACAGGCCAACCAGGATGGGCGCACCCGGCAGCCGCTGCCGCAACCGCCGCATCATGTAACGCAGCGGAGATGGGCTGCCGCTCGCTTCGAGGTAGGATATGCAGACCATCGCGACCCCGGCGACGTCCAGCGACGTGATGCAGGCGCGCGAGACCGCGTCATGGCTGACCACGCGGGCTCGCAGGCCATGCTTGGCCAGCAACTGCACCAGCATGGCGCATGCGGCCTCGTCCAGCGGGCCGCGGCCGGCCACGCAAAGGATGGGTGCCGACCCGGCCCATTCAGGCGCCAGGCCGCTCGTGGTATCAGCCGGCGCCGGCAGAATCGGCGGTGGCGCGATCGTCTGCGATACCGGGGTCTCGGCACCGCTGGACTTCGAGTGCGAAACATCGACGTCGTTGTGATCGGCAAGGTCGGCCACCACACCGTCGATCGCGTCCTGGATGTTGCGGAGCTGATCGTCCGTCAGGACGCCGCGCATCGAGTCATTGGCCGCAAGCTGCAGGCCCTTTAGCGCGACCTCATCGTAGTAGGACGACAAGGCGCGTTCCCGCAACAGCACCTCGGCCTGATCGAGCGCCTCGTCCGTGTCGCCGGCGAGGATACGCTGGTAGAAGCTCTCGGCCGGCGTCAATGCCGGCTGATCGCCCAGCAGCACGTCGATGAATTGCAGCCGGTCGATGTGGCGGCCCAACACCACGAGGCAGAGCGTGAGCGGCATGGACAGGATCAGCCCGACGGGCCCCCATAGCCAGGCCCAGAAGATGGCTGCGACCACGACCGACACGGGCGACAGCCCGGTGCTGTGGCCATAGACCAGCGGCTCCACAACCTGGCCCGTCAGGAGTTCGACCACCAGGAACAGCGCTATTGTGGACAGCACCATGGTCCAGCCCGGGTCCACCGCAGCCGCCATCGCGATCGGCAAGATGGCCGCCCCGATCGCGCCAATATAGGGCACGAACCGCATCAGCGCCGCGATGATGCCCCAAAGCACCGGGTTCGGCACTCCAACGATCAGCAGGCCCAAACCGATCACCACGCCGAATGCGGCATTGAGCGCGAGCTGGGTGATGAAGTACTTGCTCAGCCGGGCGGCTGCGTCGTCCATCGCGGCGGTGGTCCGGTGCAGGTCGCCGGACCCGAACAGCCGGATCATCCGGTCGCGCAGGTCCTCCCGCTGCATGAGGATGAAGACAGCCACCAGCAGGACGATGCCCGTGGTGGCCAACGGCGACAGGATCGGCGACAGCACGCGGGTTGCGATCTCCATCGGGGTCGCATCGGGCTGGTGAACCTCCACCGGCACGGGTTTCGGCGTATCGGACGGCGGGCTGGCCGGGGCGGGGTTCGCGTTCGGCTCGGCAGGGCTCGCCGCCACCTGCCGGCCGAGGCTGTCCGTCATCGCCGTGATGCGGCCGGTCGTGTAGGACCGCACGGTTTCGACCTTGCGCTCGATTGTGGAGACATATCGGGGAACATCATCCGCGAGGCTCGCAACCTGCGAGCCGATCACGCCGCCGAGCAGCAGCAGCACTCCCAAGGCGACAAGCACGGCCATGACCACCGCCGGCACGCGCGGCAAGCCGATCCGGCGCAGCAACGCGACCAGCGGCGCAAGCACGAAGGACAGCAGGATCGCCAGCGTGATCGGGACCAGCACCTCCCGCGCCAGATACAGCGCCGCCACCACGACGACTGCGACCGCGAGGGTCGTGAGACCCTGGAGGCCGGGCAGCTCCGCAGGCGGAACCTGGGTTTTGAGACGAGGCGTGGTCGGAGTCGTTTCTGCCATGGTAGAAGCCCTCACCGGGCTGTGCGCCCATGATCTTGTAACGCTTTATGACGACGATCGCTGCATTGCGGCATGCAGGTATTCTCAGGTCAGAAAATCGATAGGCGCTCCAAGTGCTCCGGCGTCAGGGCAGCCTCTCACACCTGCGTGTTGAGCTTCCGGCAACACCGACCAACTATGGTCCCATGATGGCGTCATCGCTTCCCACCAACTTCGACGCCATCATTCTCGGCGCGGGGGCGGCGGGGATGATGTGCGCGCTGGTCGCCGGTGGCCGCGGCCAGCGTGTGCTGCTGCTGGACCACGCGGACCAGGCCGGCGCCAAGATCCTGATCTCGGGCGGCGGACGCTGCAACTTCACCAACGAGCACACGGCGCCCGATCGTTTCCTGTCCGGCAACCCGCGCTTCTGCACATCGGCGCTGCAGCGCTACACAGCCCAGGATTTTATTGGCTTGGTGCGGAAGCACCGCATCCCGTTCCATGAAAAGACGCTCGGCCAACTGTTCTGCGACGGGTCGGCGCGCGCCATCGTCGCCATGCTGCTGGCCGAGTGCGCGGCGGCTGGCGTCGATCTCCGGCTGCGCCACCGTGTGACCGGGCTGTCGCGCTCCGATGGCTTCCGGGTCGAGACCGATCAGGGCGAGTTCACCGCGCCCGTCCTGGTGCTGGCGACCGGCGGGCTGTCCATTCCCAAGATGGGCGCGACCGGCTTCGCCCATGACGCGGCGCGACGGTTCGGGCTGCCCCTGACCGGCATCCGCCCCGGCCTCGTGCCGCTGGCCTTCGCCGGCGCCGAGCTTGCGCTCATGCAGCCGTTGAGCGGCGTCGCGCTGCCGGTGGTCGCCACCGCCGGGCGCCAGAAATTTCAGGAGGCGATGCTGTTCACCCATCGCGGCCTGTCCGGCCCGGCCGTCCTGCAGGCGTCGTCGCTTTGGGAGAGCGGCACGGCGTTGAAGATCGACATGCTGCCCGGGATCGACGCCTACGCCGTCCTGCGCGACCGCAAGCGCTCGCGACCGCGGGCCGAGGCTCGTACGGTGCTCGCCGAGTTGCTGCCGGCTCGTTTGGCGCACGCGCTGGCGGCGATGCACTTGCCTGCCGCGCCGATGGCGAACCTGCCTGATCGGATGCTTCGCGACCTTGCGACCCTGCTGAATGACTGGCGGCCGACCCCGGTGAGTTCGGAGGGCTATGCCAAGGCGGAGGTCACCCTGGGCGGCGTGGATACCCGCGCCCTGTCGTCGAAGACGATGCAGGCCAACGCCGTGCCGGGCCTGTTCGTGATCGGCGAGGCCGCGGACGTCACCGGCTGGCTGGGCGGCTATAATTTCCAGTGGGCGTGGTCGAGCGGCTGGTGCGCCGGCCAAGCAATCTAGATCGCACCCTGCCTGCGCAGGTCCTCGACCTCCGTTTCCGTATAGCCGAGGTCCCGCAGCACCTCGGCCGTATGCGCCCCCGCATCGGGCGTCGGGCTGCGCACCGCCTTCGACACGCCCGACAGGTTGAGCGCCGAGGCGACGAGGCTGGACCGACCCAGGCGCGGGTGCTCGACCGGGGTCGCCATGCCGAGGTGCTGCACCTGCGGGTCAGCGAACACCTGGTCGATCGAGTAGATTGGCCCCGCTGGGATGCCGTTCCGCTCGAACAGCGGGATCCAATGCGCGGCCGGCTGGGTACGGGTGACCTCGGTGATCGCCGCGTTGACGGCCGCGCGGTCGGCGCTGCGGCCGGCCTGGGTCCGCCAGGCCTCGTGCTCGATCCACTCTGCGTGACCGATCGCCTCGCAAAACCGCATCCACAGCCGGGCCGAACTGGCGGCGATGTTGATGTGTCCATCCGTCGTCGGGAACACACCGGTCGGGATGCCGGTCGGATGGTCGTTGCCGGCCTGGCCCGCCACCTCGCCGCGCATCAGCCAGCGCGCCGCCTGGAAGTCGAGCATGAAGGTCTGCGCCTCCAGCAGCGAAGTGGTCACCCAACGGCCGACGCCGGTCCGCTCCCGTTCGAACAGCGCGACCATGATGCCGAGCGCCAGCAGGTTGCCGGCCGTGAGGTCGGCGACCGGGATGCCCGCCCGGACCGGACCCTGGCCCGGCAGGCCGGTGATGCTCATCAGGCCGCTCATGCCCTGCGCGATCTGGTCCACGCCGGCGCGCGCGCCATATGGCCCGTCCTGCCCGAAGCCGCTGATGCTGGCATAGACCAGGCGCGGGTTGACCGCATGGACGTCGTCCCAGGCGATGCCGAGCCGGTGCTTCACCGCGGCACGCATATTCTCGACGATTACGTCCGCGGTCGCCACCAATCGCATGAAGGCGGCCAGGCCGTCGGGCGACTTCAGGTTCAACTGCATCATGCGCTTGTTGCGATGCAGGTTCTGGAAGTCCGGCCCGTCGCGGTCGCCAGCGATGTCGTCGATGCCCACGCTGTCGGGCGGCTCGATCCGGATCACGTCGGCGCCCCAATCCGCCAAATGCCGCACGCAGGTCGGCCCGGCGCGCGCCAGCGTCAGGTCGAGGACGACGAGGCGGGCGAGCGGCAGCGGTGCGGGATCAGGCATCCCGTAAGCCTCCCACGCGGTTGGCGGGCATGCAACGTGGGGTGGCCGCTACGGGCGCGGGAGCAACAGCCCAATGGCCGCGGCCGGCACCGCCGACCCTCCTGCGTCGTTCACATTGCCGGCGACCTGCACGCCCGCGACGCGCCAGGTCCCATCAGGCGCCTGAACCAGCACCGGGCCGCCGCTGGTGCCACGCGTCCCCGCACAGTCATGCACCAACAGGGCGCGTCCGGTCGGCCCGGCGCGGTAGCCCAGCGCCGCACAGGACATGTCCGCCAGGATGCGTTCGGCCCGGTCCTGGCCATAGCCGCCAAGCATCAGCCGGGTTCCGCGCGGAATCGGCGCATCCGCAAGGGCCAGTGTCCCACCAGCATCGGCCACCGGCGTCGTCAAAGTCACGATGGCGAGGTCCGCTGCCTGCCCCGGCATCGCCACGGGATCATAGCCGTCCCCGACCTGAAACGACGCCGCCAGCACATGCCGGGTAAAATTCCCGTTCGCATAGCCCATCAGGACGTGTATCGAGCCCGGTGGTGCGAAATGACCGAGCCGGCGGCCATAGAGACAATGTGCCGCGGTCACCACGGTCTGCGGCCCGATCAGGAAGCCGGTGCAACGGGACAAGCCTGGCACCTGAAGCCGAACCACCGCCGTCCAAGGCATGGTCCCAACATCGACCGCAGTCCGTGCCTCATGCGGCCCAAGCCCCGGCAAACCGGCAGCCCCGGTGAGAAGCAAAGCACCCAACGCGGCGGCAACCCGGCATCGGGCACCGCCACGCCAGTTGAGCTTCACGCCATCAGGCAGCTTCGACGGACACCGCCTCCGGCCCGCGGCGGCCATCCGCCACCTGCATCTTCACGGTCTGATTGGGCTCAAGACCGCTCAGGCCGCCCCGGTTCAGCGCAGAGATGTGCACGAACACATCCTTGCCGCCGCCATCGGGCATCACGAAGCCGAAGCCCTTTTCGGCGTTGAACCACTTCACGGTGCCGCGCAGCTCGACCGCCATGCTGGCATCGACCGGGGCGCGTGCCGAGGGACGCGGACGCTCGGCGGCGTAGGACGGCACCGACGACTGCGTGACGACCGCACCCTCGTCCACCCGCAGCACCTCGGCGATCTGCGGGCCTTTTTGGCCCGGAGACACCAGGACACGCAGGGCGGCGCCCGGTTGCACAGTGGTATGTCCGGCGCGCGACAGCACGCTTACGTGCAGGAATGCGTCGCCGCCACCGCCCTCGAGCTCGACGAAACCAAAGCCTTTCTCGGCATTGAACCACTTCACCACTGCGCCGGTTTCCGGCCCGGATGGCGCGGCACCGCGTGGGGCACCGAAGCTGGTTGGCGCGCGGTCGCCGCCGCGCGGAACGAAAGCGTCACGCGGCACGTAAGGTTCGTCACGTCCGCGTGAAGGTGGAAAATCATCGCTTCGTTCGCGCCCCCGGCTTCCGCGGCGGGGGCTGTCGAAGGAACGGCGGTCTGGTGTGCGCATATCAGGTCTCAAACGGTATGAACGGAACGGAACATGGGACGCCGACAGCGCGGGCCAACCCATCACTCTAAACAATCGAATTCTATACTAGCGGCTTTTGTCGCGGGGAGCCAGCGATCACTCTTCAGCCCCCAGGGTTTTCGCACCAAAGATTTTGTCGTGTTAAGCGTCCTGCGGGGCGTGACAAGCTGCTGCACTTGGCATTGCCGGGCGATGGTGTCCGCGCCTGTCAGGGGCGTGCGCCATGGTTTCATCCGC
>JAABUS010006245.1_pt1 | contig 14672 bp, 14 predicted proteins | sample 5560161 | NCBI WGS metagenome assembly JAABUS01 (sample SAMN10711885, study PRJNA513376) | rock metagenome | isolation source: Antarctica rocks | place: Antarctica: Victoria Land, Trio Nunatak nord | collected 2016-01-04 | reverse complement strand
AGTTGGATGAGGAGGAGAAGAGAGTGGAGACGGAGGGGGAGGAGGCTGCGGGGCTGGTGGTTGGGGGTGGGGAAACGGGCGATTTAGTGAGGGAGAGGCCGAGGGAGGTTCTGGATGCAGGTACTGCGGGTGATGAGGACGTTTCGGAGAGAGGCAGGGACAATGTGGATACAGGGTTTATGGAGGAGCAAGAGAAGCCAAAAGAAGAAAGTAAGGGTCTGCTGGGACGGTTGTGGCGGAGATAGCATGTACATGGTATGTAGAGTATTCGGACGGTGTATCATGCGCTTTTGTGGTTCACTTTTTACTTCTCACTAGAGATGTTGCGGAAAAAGAATTTGAACAGGCTATAGACATCAGTGTCCTTTAAGAATGCAAAGTCCACATGAGGGCATCAGAATGGTAGCAGCATAGAATATAGCTAACAGTACAGCTGCTCAATCCGAAGGGTCAATGCTCATTCTGAACAACGCAGGCTCAATGAAGGAGCGCTCCCTCCATCCCCAAGCCTAAGCCAGCCGCACACCCGCCTGTCTGTTCTTCTTCGCCGTAGCTCCCATAGCATTGTTCATCCCCGTCGCCTGACTCGAGTCCAACGCACTCTGCGCCTCCCTCTTCTTCTCATCCTCAATCTTCTTCAGATGCTTCTCCGTCTTCTGCTTCCCACTACCCTTGCCATGGAACTGATGGCTCAAATGCTTGAACGCCTCCTTCTGATTCATCGAGCGCCCAAAGTCATCCACATACTTGAGCTGCACATCGGGCTTGTACTCCCGGTTGAAGATCTCTGCCATCTGCCTGGATTCTTGCTGATCCCGCTGCTTGTTCTCCCACCGCGCGTGTTCTTCCCGCTCGCGGGCTGACATGCGGTCTAGACGACCGGAGGCACGGTCGCGCTCGCGTTGGGCACGGGCTTTGGCTTCGGCGGCTGTTTCGCGCTTCTGCTTTTCGGCGAGGAATCGTTGGCGTTCGCGGTGGATGGCATTGAGGTCGCCTTCATTCTCTTTCTTGATGAGACCCCGCTGAGACAGCATTGATAGTGTTGCACCGAGGCCTTGATCCAGTGTAGCCTCATCATCTAAGCCGGTGCCAGTGAGGCCAGGCGTTGCAGGGGCCGAAGTATTCCGTTTAGACTGGGCTTCTAATTCCTCATCATCGGGTATGTCATTGTATGACCGGCCCATATCGATGTCTCCGTCCTCGTCTTCATCTTTGACCGGAGCTGCTGCCTTTATTGGAACGGGCTTCCGAGGCGCTGGTCGATTTCTCTCTTCTTCTTGCGCCCGCTGTAGGTTAGCGACGAACTCTGACGTCTCGTCAATCACAAGGCCCCCTTCTTCGCCTTGTTCGTCATCTTCTCCATTGCCACCGGGGGTAGCCGACGCCTCTTCTCGAAATTGTCGAGCGATGTCCTCGGGTTTCGTCCGCTTTCGCTTCTTCAATGCAGCTCGCCTCTGGTTGGCCAAAGCAGCTTGCAGATCATCGTCATCGACGAAAGAAGAGGTCTCTAGTTTAGATGTGAGGGCAGTGCCATCAGAGGTATCCGGTGCGCCGTCAACGTCCATGGAGTCATCATCTTGTTGGGCGCTGGTAGCCAATTCAATGGGGAAAAGGTCGTCTTCGTCGGCTGCTCTTTGCCTTGTCGTCTTCGCTTTCTTTTTCCTCGGTTTCGGTATCTTGGCTTCTACAACGGCATTATAATCCGAGATGGGGATGTCATCTTTGACGATGTCTAGGCTGATGGGCTGTGCTTTTAGTCTCTGACCAATGGTTTGCTTCATGGCTTCACGCCCCTCTGCCGTAGCTCCTTGCCCGTCCAGAGTGAATCGTTTTCGTTTCTTGCCATCAATGGCCTCATCATAGTGCTTGAGTATCGTTGATCCACCTTCCTCATCAACCGCGTTTGGATCATAATTCGGCTTCTTCTTCTTGACTTCCAGCCGCTCGTTGATCGTCTCCCGCTCCCTCAATTCGAGGTTCTCCAACTCATCGCCATCCTCCTCATTTGCCTCGATTGTGGTGTCCTTCAGTGTCAGAACCTGCTCCTCGCCGCCCTCGAAATCGGCTAAGCCATGTCCGACCTTCACTCCCGCAAGATCCTCGGCAGTGTATTCGGGAATGTTCTCCCTCTCCGCTAGCTCCTGCTCCAGCCTCCGAAACCTTTCTTGCTCGAACTTCTTTTGCCTCTTCTTCGCTCCTTTCAACCACGTTTTCGTGTCAACATCATCCTTCTCGTCAACTTCGCCAAGACCTTTGCCGGATAGTACTGCGTATTTGCGTGCGGTGTCCCTAGCTTTCTTGATGGCCTCATTCTTCGCTTCTCGCTTCGCTTTAGCATCTTGTTCTTCCTGTAACCTTTTCCAATTATCGTACCCTTGTGCTTGCCTTGATTCTAGCGTACTACCAACGTCTTCCTCCGAAGAACTTGCCTCGTCTTTGGAAGCCTTGAAGGTGGGTCCACCTCCAGGCACTGGGAGGGCTGGCAGACCCAGTGCTACGCGGACTTTGTTGGTCTCTTGGATCGATATGGCGTCTGCCATGATGGTAACAAGATATCGATGCTGCTCTCTGTGTGAAGAGTAGGCATAAGATCAGCTCTCAATTATATTAGACCAAAGTGAAGTCAAGCCCATGGATAATTTTGCGGCAGCTAACCCCAAACAGGACCTAGCGCCAAGGCCGCACATAAATATAAAGTATTTCCTCGAGGCCTTCTACTTCTTCCCAAAGCCAGATCTGTGTTCAGTGCTCCGTTGCCCTTCCGAGGTGTCTTTCGGTAGGCACTGGATAGCTCGACCGAACCACAGAGCCATCTCGTCCCTTTGAGGAATTATCCGTGATGTCAATCATCTGGTCGACAGATCTCAGATCAACACCGGTACTACAAGCCTGAGCTCGCTTTTGCTGAGCTCGGCGAACTGGTAGCTGGAGGCGTCATATTCCAAATCGTCACCGATGGTCGTCGACCTATGAGGTATTCAGAACGAAAAACCATGACTGCATACATACCTACTTTATTTCGAGGGCTGATCAGCGGGCGAGTATCTTTTGGGGGGGTAAAATATCCAGTAACACTTGGAATGCAGCTAAAGATCTTGTACCTCACACAGACACACGTCTTTTGAAACATGTTTGTTACATCTGCTAGGTTCTCGTTCAAGAACAGGTGAAAGCTGGGTATTGGAGGCAGGCGTCTACATCGTATATCAGACCGTGTAAAACCCGGTTGTGGTAAAGTAAGGTCACCAGTCACAACAGACTATTATACCTAGAACTATAACAAATCTTCATCGAGCTTCCTGCTGCTGTTCATGGTATCATTAATATTGCAATGCATCTATTGAACAATTAATTTTTATGACTTCACCCACATACTCCGCCACTGATTATAGTATGGTTCCATTTCATGCTCGCAATTACGATTCGAATCGAGTTCGCAATTGGGGAACCGCACCAAAAAGTCGTTGTCCTTGTACATGACTTCTTTGCCACCTCTACTCGATATATCAACGCCGTATGAATTGAGAAGGTTCTGTGGTATCAAGGCCAGCTTTGTCAAAATGGTTGGGTGCCACTGCACAATGTGTTCCTAGAATTCGTAATTAGTCGAAGAGTAGTAAAACAAATATGAGAACAGCGACTGCTTACTAAGGCATGTCCCTCTGCTTTCTGGAAATTGTAATTTCGGTACAATGGATCAAACCACGTGTCAAGGAAGAACCTCGCCCAGTCCCCATGGCGAATTATGAAGCTTCCCGGACAGAGCCCTTCACCGTCTTGAGTGAGCACCAGATCTATCTTATCACCCTTCAAATGGGAGAACGTCTTGATAACACTGTCTGGTGGTACCACAGGCTTGTCCTTCAGCATCAACGATTCCAGCCGAATCTTCTCTAGTACGTGTGATTCGAGGGAAAGAGATGGGTTCATTATGACGGCGTGTGGGGAGATGACGAGGAAGTAAGTGGTCAAAGGGTATTTGGTCATCGCATGACGAAGGGCTGGGACGAGCGCCCAGCTTTTCGGAGAGTTTCCAACGTCATAGTCTGTGTGACCGGGAAAGAAGGTATCATAGCCTGTCGTCATGGTTATTTGTCTGTTCGAGCCTTGACGTCCTCTTCCACGTACCATGTCTGGCTGCGTAGTCTTTCCTGTTCTCTTCGATCTTCCTGATATACTCTTTGCTCATGCCATCACGGTCAAGCACTGTGACGATAACGACATTTGGCGTTCCAGCCGGAGCTCCAGGTGAGGGGAAAACAAGTCTCGAGACGAGATAGACAAGAAACAACGCAGAGCAAGCGATGACGGCGCCAAATTGAAGCTGTTTGCGTCGGATAGAGCTAGATCGGGAGGCCCGCGCATATGGAGGTGGGTGTGATGTTTTTCGAGGCGGAAGAGCGAAGTGCATGTCAACGGAGCAATCGTTTCAAGGCCAGAGGCCCTTGGCTATTTGTAGACCACCAAAGCGGGACTATATTCGGACGTCTGCGGTCAGGTTCTGAATCTGCCAGAGCGTCGATCTTGGTAAACACGGGACCTTCTCATTTCTCAACCATCTGCATTTTAGCATTCATTGCTCGAAGCGCGGGGCTTCGGGGATGAGGTGTCTGGAGTCGAACCTGACTGCGAATAAGGTACCTTCAATAGTGTATGTATCGGAAAGCGCAGCAGGGGTTCACGCCAAAATCACGCCAAGACGCGCTAGGAACTGTATATTGTTGCGAGCTTCAGGGACACGAGTCGAGTCGACCTTCATGATGATAGCTACGCATTATTATTGATAACAATCCCTTGCCTCCGTCCCACTAATAAACCAGAATGATCTCGACCCTGCGTTCGGCCTCACGGCAGGCTGTCTCTGGCCGTCTGTCATCCCGAATCGTAGCTACAAGGCCAGCTTCGACCTGGGCAAGCTTGCCACAAGGACCTCCAGTGTGCCTCTGCTTCCCCGAAATCCAAACATGAACCCCTTCAATTGAGTTCAAGCTAACACAATAACAGGATGTAAGTCATGAATCGCAAAATGAGGTTCGAGGCTGATGCTGATGGTGAATTCAAGGCGATTCTTGGTGATTTGGGCAGCAGTTCAAGACCACAGTATATAGAATGCTGATCTGTCAGTACAGGCATAACCGAAGCCTTCAAGGCAGACAGTTTCTCAGAAAAAATCAACCTCGGCGTCGGTGCTTACCGTAAGTTATATGTCCCTGAGCAATCCAGTCCATACAGCTAAAGAAAGCTCCTAGGCGACGACAAAGGAAAGCCTTACGTCCTGCCGTCCGTCAAAGCAGCCGAACGGAAGATCGTTGACTCGGATCTCGACAAAGAATATGCCGGTATCACAGGCGTACCGTCCTTTACCAAGGCTGCTGCCATGCTGGCGTACGGATCCGACTCCAGCGCCATCAAGGACGACAGGCTTGTCATCACGCAGTCTATATCTGGTACTGGGGCTTTACGAATCGGTGGAGAGTTTCTCGCTCGTTTCTACACCAGTGGCAAGAGGATCTTCATTCCGACACCTAGCTGGGCCAACCACAACGCTATCTTCAAGGATTCCGGCTTAGAGGTAGAGAAGTACAGATACTACAACAAAGATACAATTGGCCTGGACTTCGATGGTATGCTGGCAGACTTGAAAGCCGCGCCCGAAGAAAGTATTGTGCTATTGCACGCTTGCGCCCACAACCCGACAGGTATTGATCCCAGCGAGGATCAGTGGCGGAAGATCAGCGATGTAGTCAAGAAGAAGAGGCATTATCCGTTCTTCGATATGGCATACCAAGGCTTCGCAAGTGGGGATACCAAAAGAGACGCATTTGCCGTCAGGCACTTCGTGCAGGAGGGTCATCAAATCTGCTTGGCGCAAAGTTTCGCAAAGAACATGGTAACGTTTCACGGTCACCGCGAGGCAATGGTACTGAAATAGTCAGGGACTCTACGGCGAGCGCGTCGGCGCCTTCTCCATCGTGTGCGAATCGGCAGAGGAGAAGAAACGCGTGGATTCGCAGGTCAAAATCCTCGTCCGACCACTTTATTCCAATCCTCCAGTGCACGGTGCCCGAATCGCCTCCGAGATCCTCAATAGCCATATTCTGAATGAGCAGTGGCTCGGTGAAGTCAAGGAAATGGCGGAACGTATCATCCGAATGCGGGCTCTCCTGAAGGAGAATCTCGAGGCTCTCGGTAGCAAGCATGATTGGAGTCATATTACATCTCAGGTACGGAAGACATCGGAAGATTGGTCATCGCACTTTGTTGACTGTTGTAGATCGGCATGTTCGCCTACACTGGTCTCACTCCGCAACAAATGGAGAAGCTGGCCAAAGAGGTTGGTAGCCCAGGGAACCATTCGATGATTCCACTGACCGACATTCTAGTATTCCGTGTACGCGACCAAGGACGGCAGGATATCGGTTGCCGGCATCACTTCCGCCAACGTCAAGCGCCTTGCCGAGTCCATTCACAAGATCACCCAGTCATAAATTTTCAGAGTGCGTTGCGCAAGAATCGACACGAACACTGTTACCCATAATCCGTCTCCGCTTTGCTGGGACGATGTCTGAAGGCTGATTCCGAGATGATCAAACGTCAGGTACACTGCATCACAACCGAGCTTCAAGCGTTGGGACCAACAACAATTTCCCAGCCTGATGATTTCTTTTCCCTTCGACGTATCGAGACCTCTTGTCCGATAACCCTGACCTCTGCATAGCATCATGGGTGTTGGCTTCTACGGTGTTTCAGTTGAACATCATTTCATTCTAGAAGGCCTTTGGTATTTCGACTCCCTGCTTTTTCTCGTGTACAATTAACTTAGATTATTTTCTCGATACGTACAGGAAGTGTTCTAGACTGGGCTCTGCGCTTTGTTCCCTTATCTGAATGTATTGTCTGCTATCTGTTTGCAGCATCTGCGACCAGCTAATAGGAAGCACTGCGGTAGGTATTCTTGGGTCCATTGCAGGCATGCTCTAGCCTCCAGCAGCATTCTAACTGCACATCCACGTGTGATGGCGCTCCGTTAATCCTCCGCGCTGCTAAACCGTTTAGTCCATGTTCGGTATAATGCATCAAAAGGAGCAAGAGATCGTCAAAGGGTCTCCCGGCAACTCAATATCGACGTTCTGGACCGCGTCTATATGAAGTTTAGGCTACCGAGGGTGGGGGACGGGCCTTTAGGCGAATGCACGACGACATCAGCGATGACGCTCGTCTCCCGTCAGCTCGATTACCGCTTTTGGTCCCATTGTAAAAGTATACAAGATCGTGTGGCATCAAATGCGGCTGAGAACGCCTTTGTCCAGCTAGAAATATATGTAGCATCAAGATTCTTCTGTGTGACCCCTTGAGTCTGGACAGTCGATAGATAAGAGCACTCGAGCTTTCGCGTTCATCTCTTGTGAGAGGCAATCTCAAACGGGCGGACTCCATGATGATCCTTCTCAATAGGGTTTTGATATGGAGGCTCCAATATTACGGCCGCGGAAGAGCACTGCGAAGGTCTGATTTCGACGAGGTGATCCTTGTATGGAGTAGAACGTGATCGGTCCAGTCATCCCAGAGCTGCTGCAATTAGAAGCTGCCCTCCCTAAAATAAACGTGATGCGAACCCTCCCGTTGCCGAGCCTATGATCTCATTCCCCTCTATCAATTGGACCTTCTGCGTGTGCTTTGCTAGCGTGTTGTTTGTTCCACATTCCCCACGAGATGGGACAGAACACGATGCCATCTTAGCGGCTGTCTCGTGGGAAGCGGACCCTGAACAGGCTATGCCGCAAGCGTGACGAAGAACAAATGCTCCAGCTTCGACATTACAATAATTCTCTCAGCCTCCAAACCTCCTTCGATCACCAAAAGTTTTCTCGTTTGCTGTCAGCTTAGCTTAATCCCGGGGCGCTTTGATATCTGCCCTTGATCCCCGCTAACACTATCCATATTCCATCCTTTCCTTCATCCTTGACACTACACTTTATTTTGCACCCGCAAAGTACCTCTTGCATTTCTGGATAACCTCAGGGAGGCATTGCTGGTGCTCTTCTAATTCGGTAAGTGTGCAGTGTCCCTCGTCCCTTCAAGCAAGCGTCCAGTACTGATACCTGAAGTAGAAGTGCTCGTGTGCCCTGATAAATCACTTAAACTAAGCAAATGCGCACCCCACTTGGGCATTGCGAATACGTCCCATTTACAAGATCACGTTCAGCACTAGCGAACGCTAGAAGGGATCAGTGCAGACCGCGCCTGAATCTCGCGCCTGAAGTGACAACGCTCACCCTACGGCATATTTCCAAATAACACGACATCAGCACGCAACGTAATATTACTCTACAGTCTGCGCAGGAAACACAACAAAGAATAACAACATGGCGGGCCGATCTGAGGTAGGGGAGGATCATGTATGTCCACTGCATCGCTCCAGAAAATTACTTATCGTGCATATGCATGCATGCAGGAGGGCTGACCAGCGGCTGACGGATTAGTCCGAGAATGGTTCAGCTGGCATTTCAGACCTCGGAGACATGATTGATACAGCTACTTTCGAACAAATCCTTGAAATGGATGATGATGAGGAGGAACGCGACTTCTCTAAGAGCATCGTCTACGGTTTTTTTGAGCAGGCGGAGCAAACCTTCAAAAAGATGGACGCAAGCTTGTAAGTTTCCTACTCGGGCTGGCTTCTCTTATAGTGATACATTGGTTCATTGTATTATCCCCACGTTGCTGTGGTCTCTTTCATTTACCAAGTATTCCTCAGATCCAACGTTCTGACGCTAAATCCTTGTACAGGAAGAACGGGGACCTGAAGGAACTAAGCGCCGATGGCCATTTCCTCAAAGGCTCCTCGGCAACCTTGGGGCTCACCAAGATTAAAGACTCCTGCGAAAAGGTCCAGCACTATGGCGCTCGTAAAGACGAGGCTGGCAATCCTTCCAATCTGTCAAAAGAGGAGTGCCTCAGTCGCATCGAGACGATACTGAAGGTCGTCAAGGTGGAGTACCAAGAGGCTGAGAAGGCCCTGAAGCGTTTCTATCATGATTCCAGCTAGACAGTGCAGGCTACTGTTTTACAAAGCATGAGGAAATCGGCGGCGGAGAGGGGACTGGCTAAATTGTTTGTGTACTTTAGCTGTTAAAGCCACAGAATGACGTTCGATCAAGCACCTCCACCTATCTATCGTAATGTGTTACCGCGATCATGAATCCACCAACGTTGAGCTGTACTACGTTTAGTCCATCAGACTGGCATACTGCATACAACCTGCATCTTGTGCTACGTTCTTTTCAATGCCTTCCCTTTTGACGTCAAGGAATCCCTGCTCGTTTCCGGTTATGCGGGCTTGGCGCCATCCCTCCTTCAGATCGAATTTTCCACAACGTGAAAGTCGATTTTGATATTTCAACATCAAGTTCTTGGACTGATCTCCGCGCAGGGAGGAATAGCGGTAGCCAAACACATAGTTCATCACATTCGATGTGCAGCGACACAATTATCCTGTCCTCATTCACTTCGCTACCATACGTGCAGTTACTGTCCTTCGCTTTTCTGCCCGTTTCTTGCTAGCCAAGGAGTACGGAGTACAGTCACGCCTCTTTCTCGATAAAAGTACAAGTACCTCCTCTCCTGAATCGCTAGTCGACACTATCGCGTGCGCCACGCCTCTATCCGGCTATAGGGTACGAATAAGATGCCCGGAAAGCAATTTACACATTTTCTCTGTCTACCGCTCGTCAATAAGCATTCAAACCCGCAGCTGCAGGCCTCTTTCCAGCATTTCGTTACAACAGTAGCGAATAAACATGATCTTCCTGCGAAGGCAATACGACCGGTGGGGACTATCCACCTGACGCTCGGGGTTATGAACCTGCCGACGGAGGAACACGTAAGAGCCGCTTCAGCATTCTTGGGGTCTCTTAATATGGTCCAGTTGCTTGAAGCAGCTGCAACCCAAAACGTGCTGCCGACCAGGGAAGGCGAAAGACTTCCCACTGACCAAGCTGCTCCATCAATGACTTCGTTACTGCAAACAAGGAATGGCTCAACCAGATCCGGTACTATCACCCAAGTCGCCGGGCCCGATGCGCTGACAGAGCCACTGATGGTCAGTTTGGCAGGCCTCCAAAGCATGCACAACCCAGTGAAAACCTCGATCCTGTACACCTCGCCAGCAGACCTTACGTTCCGGCTACGGGGATTTTGTGAGGCTCTTTGCAATCAATTTACTTCCAGGGGTTTCCTAGTGCCAGACAAGCGTCCTCTACTGCTACATGCTACCATCGTGAACACCTTGTATGCTAAAGGCAGTAGAAACCGTCCAAAGGATTCTGGTCACGGCAAGAGCAATCATGGTGTCGGCAAGTTTGATGCTACTGCTCTACTTGAAGAATTTGGAGCCTATGAATGGGCCAAAGATATCCGTATCGAGAAGGTCTGCATCTGCCAGATGGGAGCCAAGAAAGAAGTCGTAGACAAAGTGGTGGTCAACGAAGAGTACCTCGAAGCCGCCAGTGCTGTATTGCCTTAAAGAAGAGCAACATTCGTTATGGCGATGAAGATGCTCACCGCTGCTCGTGATTTCACGGGCCGAATTCATGTTAATAACATCGATAGAGAAGAATGGTAACAGCGTTCGAGCTTGTAGTCAGGGACCGTACTTTTAACCATCGACTGGCGCACAAATGGACGTAACCCAAGCGTCGTTCCAAATGCATGATCAAGAAGATCCGCGTAGTCTTTTTCAAGTCTCTCACGTACCTCGAATAAGGCACATACTGAAGCACAAAGTAACCGAAGCCGTTGGACTGAACGCTCAGCGAAGGCTTATAAGGGAAGAAGCGCATTTTCATTTTCTGTGCCTTATTTGATCGACTTTGGAATAATGAGAGTCCTGCCTAAAACCAAGTCGTTATTTCAAAGGTCCAAGAGTTTTCAGATACCTTAAGCATCCGAATCAGAACAAGTTGGGACTCCGGGTAACACTCGAAGCTCCTTCCGAGTTCTTCATAGTAGCCTCGCGACTGCCCGAGTCGCAGTGATAACGACTTTCTGCGCCTTTCAGCAAGAATCTCGGCACAGAGAGTATCAAAGGCTTAAGTTCTCGTTCTTGACAGGTCTCGTAAGAGAAATTTCGCAACTATCGTTCAGTTACACATTCTTTTGGAAGAACGAGCAGTGAGTCCGTCGAACATCAGCAACATAAGCTAAAAGCGAGCTTACCAATAGCGCTTGAACTAGAGATATATATGCCAGCACAGCTACCAGCACGAGGCTGACAGTGCATCTTTGGATCACACGGACTATCCAACAAACAACAATACATCTGGTGAACATGACGAAGACCTGTTCACTGCAAAGGGTACGATCGGTGCAGCCAATGATCAAACGCCAGCAGAGCCCAGAACCGTATCAGAGCCCATATCCTTCAAACTCTTCACGCCGTCCAGGCCCAGTACAAAAACGACAGCGAAAGAAAAATGTCGCACTCCCAGCTCCTTCTCAGAACGATATGAAAAGCTACTCAGCGTCGCTACACAAGTCCATAGCGCCTCCAGCAATGAATCCGAATTCCACTGAACCTGCAGAGAAAGTGCAGACCACGACTGATACAGCCATGCAAACCGATCAACAAGCGCCAGCGGACGTCACAGGTCTAAAGGAGCTTATAGAGCAGTCTTTGGATCTCCTCCTTGGCAATCCAGATGTTGCTTGCCAGCTTGCTCTTGATATCATAGGAAAATTGGACCATGGACGACAGTGGTGCGTGTGGCGTCGACGGTTTCAAGAGGTGACCCGAGAGGAGCGATCAATGATGCTGCAACTCATTGCCAATGACTTCATGTACTACGAGCTGAACAGACCTGACGTCTAAACCTCTACATGGCCTCCCGTAAGGTAGTGGCGAGAGGAACGGACTGGGATAACGGAAGGTCGACAAGCAGGACCGCAGGCTGTTTGTTGATGAAAGGCGTCCGATATTCTGATGATGCGTCTACCTGTGCCTATGTCTGGCATCTGCTCTGTATCTAACGTTCATTGACTGCGTTACCGCTGCCTCTGCCTTGGCAACGCTGGTGTGCTGCAACAATGCTCCTGAGCCTGAAAAGAACATAAGACAGTGTTGGAAGTCTGCCGGGCTTGTTATTATAGAGCTTAGCCCATCAAATAGCCTCGTATATTAGTCTCTACAAAGCTGTGACTGATAAGATGGATGCCTACTCGGCTATCATTCCGATATTAGAATCCAAGACGCGCTAGTCCGCGCTACGCGAGATGTGAATGAATCAGCATAAAGTATTCTTTATTGTTGCCTCCTCGGTCAACACGTAGATTCACTGACAATAGGATCAAGATTGGGCCAGCCACTAGTGAAATCCTGGTTCAGCTTTTTTCCTCTTCCCTTTTCTCCCCTTTCCCTTGCTCTGTCCTCACCCACCGTCAACATCGATCTGCACACTACACAGCATCCGCAAGCAACGTCTTCTATCTCGAACGACCTTTGACTTGACGGTGACCAACGTTACGCAACACTCAGCATTGCTTTTCACTTCACGCTCCCTTTCCCTGCTCATATTGCTCCGGCAGCAATCTCTGCATCTCCGACCAACCACATCTACCAATTTCCAGCAATTTTCAAAATCCACCACTCATATTATCCGACATGGCTCCTGCAAATCTTCCAGCTTATGCCAAGGACGAGCGTGCTCTTTGCTTCCATCATGAGCTTCTCTACGAGGCTAAGGTCCTTGAGCACAAGTACAGCGAGCCGAATGACAAGAAGTCTCCGATCCTCTACCGCGTGCACTACAAAGGATGGAAGAATACGTAAGTGATTCTCATACACTCATTTCGTATCTCTGTGCTCTGGGATTGCCAAGTTAGCACGACATCACAGTGGTGATTCTTGCGAGCCCTCTTTCCGTTTGCGAAATCTCCTCTGCGGACATCTCATACATCACACCTCGCAAATCTTGGATGATTAATTCTGCGTTTCTTCTGGCCCCACCATTTTTGGCTGTGGATATGTACGCTCTACTAATCCTTCTCGCCTTACAGATGGGACGACTGGGTCCCTCAAGACCGCCTTCGCAAATTCTCCGAGGAAAACAAAGAGCTTGCCTATTCATTGAAGCAAGATTTGAAGCGCGAAATGGACAAGAGTCGTGCTGCGCCCAAATCAGCCTCTAGGAAGAAGACCGCTGGTTCCGACTTCAGTTCGATCCGTGGGAGTGAAGAGCGACACTCCTCTGTGCCGGTCACGGGGCGGGGCACCAAGCGTGGGCGTGATATGGATTTGGAGAAGGTTGGTTTCCAGGTTCCTTTGAACGATTATTTCATTTTGGATACATCCGCGGGATCGGACTACGACTCTGGATACACTTCTGGACATTACGATCGGGAGCTGGTCTCCGCCAAACGCCGCAAGACCACTATTCTGGTTCAAAAGTTTCACTCATTTCCCCTTGGCCTGGACGGCGCTGGGGATGAATCGGAATCCGGTCTATCTTCTGTCAGTACGCTCGTTGGCGAGGAGATCGACAATGAGAAGCCCGCCAAAGAATCAACTCCGCCTAGTGAACCAGCAACTAAGGACGACGAAGAACATAAGCCCGATTCATCGTCCGAGTTCAAGACCAAATTTGGACGTTCTAGTAGGCCAACTGCCAAAGCTGCTGCCCGTCAAACCGTCAAAGCATCAAAGAAGGCTACCAAGCCCACCAACAAGGCCCCACCGAAGGCGCAGAGGAAGCTGCAGCTTACAAAGAAAAATCCTGCAGAGAAAGTCGAAAAGAAGTCTGCAAAAGCCAAGACGAAGGCAGCCGCAAAGACCGTTCAACGCACAACCGATTCACCACCCTCGGAGCCGAACGAAATCCGCAAAGCAAAGCCCGAGGCGAAGGCGAAGGCGCAGGTCGAAAAACCCACAAACGCATTACCTGGCCCATCAAAGCCTACAGCTCAGGCAGCTCGAAAGCCCCCAGCACGCAAAGCCGCATCCCCTGGCCCATCGGACATCCCCGCAGGCTACCACGGAGACTCCGAACTCAAGTATGGCAAGCTAAACCCCCCTCTCTCACAGGAAGAAGCATTCCACTCCCGCCCCGCCGTCCGCCTCCCCATCCCCGACCACATCAAAGCCCTGCTCGTCGACGACTGGGAATATGTCACCAAGAACCTCTCCCTCGTCCCCCTCCCGCACCCGCACCCCGTCAACGAGATCCTGACCGCCTACCTCGAGGAAGAGAAACTGCGCCGTCGCCCGGGCTCCGTAGAGTACGACCTCCTCGAAGAAGTCATCGCCGGCCTGCGCGAGTATTTCGACCAGACGCTCGGGCGCATCCTGCTGTACCGCTTCGAGCGCGAGCAGTGGTTCCAGGTCCGCCAGAAGATGGAAAGCGGCGAGGGGAAGTTCGCCGATAAGAAACCCAGCGACATCTATGGGCCCGAGCATCTTTGCCGTCTCTTTGGTGAGCATCTCCTCCCCCTCCCTCCTCCATCTCTTTACCCCCCCTCCTCCTCCTTCCCCTTCCCTCCCCTCTCCCAACCCCCCACTAACCCTCTCACCACCTCTCTAGCCTCCCTCCCCGAGCTCATCGCCCAAACAAACATGGACTCCCAGTCCGTGAACCGCCTCCGCGAGGAACTGGCCAAGATCACGTCCTGGCTCGGCAAGA
>JAABUS010006244.1_pt1 | contig 14673 bp, 8 predicted proteins | sample 5560161 | NCBI WGS metagenome assembly JAABUS01 (sample SAMN10711885, study PRJNA513376) | rock metagenome | isolation source: Antarctica rocks | place: Antarctica: Victoria Land, Trio Nunatak nord | collected 2016-01-04 | reverse complement strand
GAGCTTTGTTATATTCAGACCAGTTGCGGAGACGGTACTGTTGCTTGGTTCTCTTTTTTGCCACACATTAAAGATACCAGCACTGCCGTCTCCGTAGCTTATTTAGCTTATTTATGCAACAACGCCTCCTTCAATCGACAAAGCAGAGTCGGCCGAAAGCTTCCGTGACGTGAAAATTCGGTTGCGCGGTGCGGGTCGGTCGCCAAGCGATATAACGCTCGCGCCCCGTCCCGACGCAGCGAAATAGATTGGCGCGCCAGCACGCTTCCGTTCGCGGCGCGCTTGTCAATCCGAACGCCGCCCACGGCACCTGTATCGCAATCGTCACAAAGCCTTCGTCAATGCGCGCGGCGACGCTCATGCCGGATCGGTATTGCCAATCGGTTTCGCGTCCCGCACGCGTGATGTGTAGCGCCAGATCAACCCACTCGCCGGTCGGCGCTGCCTCAAATTCAAAATACTTCTCCGGCGCGTCTGCATTCGGCGCGACGAAAATTTCGCACACATCCCGATCCCACAACCCGATGGTCTTTTCGTTTACTTGCGGCGTTGGATTAATTACTAGAGGCTCGGACTGACGACAGACGAAGCGCACGCTCAAGCTTGTGTCCGACCATAGAAGCCTTGCTTCCGCGTGGCGCGACGGCGGCGCTGCTTCGCCAGACCAGTAGCGCGTTAGATGAACGGCGCGCGCTTCGTTCCACGCCGCGTGATTTAGTTCATTAACTTGCACGTCGGCGCGGCGCGCTTCAATAATGTCTGCGTCGCTCATTTCTTCAATCATTTTGTTATGCGCTTTGTTCATCGCGCATCTTCAGTAAAGACCGCGTATCCAGCCGCCGTCCACTTGCAGTGTGACGCCCGTAATGTAAGACGCCCGTTCGGAAGCGAGAAAGGCGATTGCCGCCGCGATTCCTTCTGGACGTGCGAGGCGTCGCATAGGCGTTTGGTTTGCCCATCCTGCGATCATTTCTTCTTTCGATTTGCCGCTATCGCGGCCACGTTGTGCGGCGAGTTCGTTTTGGCGCTCGGTCAAAGTATAGCCGGGCGCGACGTTGTTGACGGTGACGTTATCGGCGGCAAGTTCGTTCGATAAAGTTTTTGCAAATCCGGTTAATCCAGCGCGCACAGAGTTGGAGAGCAGCAATCCGTCAATCGGTTGTTTGACGGAGATCGAAGTAATGTTGATGATGCGTCCCCAACGTTGTTCGCGCATCTGCGGCACGACGAGTTGCGCAAGGCGTATCGCCGAAAGCGCGTTCTGCTCAAACGCGCGCGCGTACATCTCAAGCGTTGTGTTGGCGAAGTTGGATGATGGCGAGCCGCCCGCGTTCGTCACGCAAATGTCCACGCGCCCCGCTTCCGCACGCGCTTGAGAAACGAAACGCGCGGCATCTTCAGCGTCGGTTACGTCTGCGCGCACGCCCGACACACGCGCGCCTGTCTCGGCAGCAATCTTCGCGGCAGCTTGCGTTGCGCGCTCTTCATCGCGCGAGCAGAGAAAGACGCGCGCGCCTTCACGCGCCAGTTCAAGCGCCGACGCGTAACCGATACCGCGACTCGCGGCAGCCACCAACGCAACTCTGTCTCGTATACCTAAATCCATCGGACAAATCTCCTTGCGATTCCGCATTGCCGACTAAAGCTCGGAACTCTTTATTTGATCGTCACGAAGGTTGCACTGTCGCGTCCTTGCCTGTCAACTTTGAGTGTGCGTGTGCAGGCATTTGTAACTTTGACCGAATCATCAACCTGACCTGTCAACGTGACCAGCGCATTCCATTAGAAATGTTTCAACTGAACTTATGATTTATCGTAAGTAGTATGAAATACAGCATTAAATATACGCTTTGAAGTTTAGGGCAAGTCTGGCATACGGGTTGTTATGTAGTCGTGTGCGGCTCGAAGCGTTAACCGCGCTTCACGAATCCACCGCACAGGATTCAAGAGCCGCACTCTTTGAAAGCACAGCAGCGTCCGCGTGAGATTGATGCGCGCACGGACGTTTGATAACGAACTCTCACCCCAAACAGGCGGGCGATTGCCATTAGAAAGAGAGACCCGCCGCCTGCCCCGTCCCGTGCCGAAAGCGAAATTTGATTTGCTCCCAAGCTTCGCTTCCGGCACAGGACAACCCAAAGCTCTAAATTGAACGCGACATTGAACGCGACGAATCAATCCAAACTACGGCGCGCTCAGGATAATTGATAGTAAGGAAAAGATGACCGACGAATAATGAACGATGACGCGAAACTACATGGTTAACTCGTCGTTCATTATTTTATGTTTACCGGCAAATAGATTAGGCGAGTTTCAACGTTTGGCGTATCGGAGACGGAGCGAGTGAAGTTTATAGAAATGTCTGATTATAATCGTCCGGCCAAGCTGTATTGGTCCGTGATGGTTGCCGCCGGAGCTTTAACGAGCGTCTGGGGGCTTTATCATTGTCTTGCGTTTACTTCGGCAGAGTGGTGGCAATTTCTCGCGCTCGTTAGCCTCGTCGTTGTTGCGGGTTTTTATCCACTCCGCATTCCGAACACTTCCGCCAGCGTCACCGCGGGCGATACGTTCATTTTTTTGAGCGTGATTTTCCTCGGCGTTCCGGCGGCGATTGTCGTCGGCGCTATTGATTCCCTTGTTAGTTCCACGCGCACTACGAAACGCGTCACAAGCTGGCTCGGAGCACCCGCGATGATGTCCGTCACTGTCTTCGCCGCAGGTAATGCTTTCTACTATACTCTCGCCGCTTACTCGCACATCGCTGATATTCCTCTGCGCGCCATACCCGTGCGGCTGGATCAACTTGCGGTGCCGCTCGCGGTCATGACGATTGCGCAATATTTTCTGAACGGGCTGGCGGTCGCGGCCGTCAGTGCGTTGAAGAAGCGTGTGTCTATTCTGAAATTCTGGCGCGATGGCTACCTCTGGACTTCGTGGACGTTCTTTGCGGCGGGCGTTGCCACGTGTGTGATTTACGAAGCCGTGTCGCGCTTCGGCTTTCTTTACGTCGGCTTGAGCGTGCCGGTGATCGCGGCGACGTTTGCCACATATAAAGTTTATTTCGAGCGCGTTGACGAAAAGACGCGTGAAGCGGCGGAGATGAGCCGCCTGCATCTCGCCACCGTCGAAGCGCTCGCAACGGCCATTGACGCCAAAGATCAAACGACTCACTACCACGTTCGTCGCGTTCAAATCTACGCCGCCGGAATGGGCGAAATATTTGACCTCTCCGAAAAGGAAATTGAAGCGCTCAAAGCGGGCGCGCTGCTTCATGATGTCGGGAAACTCGCCGTGCCCGATCACATCCTGAACAAACCGGGCAGACTCTCCACCGCCGAATTCGAGAAAATGAAAGTGCATACGACCGTCGGCGCGGAAATTCTCGAACGTGTTGATTTCCCGTATCCGGTTGTGCCGATTGTCCGCCACCACCACGAGCAGTGGGACGGCAAAGGTTATCCAGACGGCTTGAAAGGCGAAGAGATTCCGATCACCGCGCGCCTTCTCTCCGTCGTTGATTGCTTTGATTCCGTGCGCGAAGACCGCCCGTACAGGCGCGGCATGACGCGCGAAGAAGCGAGCGCGCTTCTACTGCGCGGCGCGGGCACACACTTTGATCCGAAGATCGTTGATTCATTTCTCGAAAACTTGCCGCAGTTTGAAGCTGAAATCAACGCGCTTAATCTCGATCAGCCATCGTTCGTTGACGAGAATCTCAAGCCGCGCGCCTTGACGCTCGGCGACATCGCAAAAAGCAAAGTGCGCGCTTCTTCTACTGCGCATCTCGAACAAATCAAAAACGCGCATCGCGAGGTTTATGCGCTTTACGAAATCGCGCGCACCTTCGGCTCGTCCTTGGACATCGAAGACACGCTTTCGATTCTCGTCAACAAAGTCGGACACATCGTGCCGTTCAGCACCTGCATCGTTTATCTGCATGACGAATTGAAAGGCTACTCAACCGCCGCGCACGTCGCCGGAAAAAATGCGGAACTGCTGCGCTCAAGATGCGTTGCACCGGGCGAAGGCGTGACGGGCTTTGTGCTCTCCAATCGTCGCGCGATTAATCGTATCGATCCGGCGCTTGATTTTTCAGACCTCGATTTACTCGCGTGCGAAGGCGAATATCGTTCGATGGCCGCGCTGCCGCTCTCCAAAGACGAACACTTGCTCGGCGCGCTCTGTGTGTATTCGATGGAACTGAACGAATATACGGACGATCATTTGCGCTTGCTTGAGACCGTCGCGCGGCTCGCTTCCGATGCGCTCAATAACGCCGTGCATCACGCCGAAGCGGAATCGCACGCGCTGACGGATTCTTTGACGGGGCTTCCGAACGCACGCGCCATGTATGTGCGCTTTGAGCAGGAAGCGGCGCGCGCGCGTCGCTCCGGGCGATCTTTTCAAGTGATGATGCTTGATCTGGACGACTTCAAGCTGGTCAACGATACGTTCGGTCATAAAACGGGCGATCAGATGCTGCGCGAAATGGCGCGCATTCTTCAGGCGCAATTGCGCGAATACGATTTCCTCGCGCGATATGCGGGCGATGAGTTTGTCGCCATCGTGCATGATTTGCCCGGCGAACAAGTGTCTGACTTACACGAACGCATCGAACACGCGGTGACCGGCTTTTCCCTGCATGTACGCGGGTCTGCGCGCGCGAGCGTCGGCGTCAGCGTCGGCGCAGCGACCTATGATGCGGACGGCGAAACGCTCGACCAGCTTTTGATCGCCGCCGACCAAGCGATGTATTCCGCCAAGTCCGAACACAAACAGCGACGACAAAACCATCATCTCGCCATCGCCCCCACAGCAAACGCGAATGAGCGCGAAGCCGAACCCACCGCCGCTGATTTCAACACGGGTAAGCTGACTTCCACAGCCATCAATTAAGCGCTATATGTCGGACTACTTAAGAGAATTAGTTAGTTTTCCATACGCAAGAAACTTCTACCAATTCGGCTGTGTCTGTCTTTTAACTACTGATTCGCATAGATATATCACTACTGCGATTTGGTGATATAAATTGGTAGTGGGCAGTTTGAAAATACAGCTCAATGTTCATCGTCACCGGAAGTTGAAACTGACCCACTACTTATAAATTAGTATTCTGTGTGAACCTACTGTATAGTGAACTTGCTTAAACCTCCGACTTCACCAGCCTGCCGGGAACTAAGCGCAAAATCTTCTAGTATATGCCCCGCTGAACACACTCTCTATGTGTGCTTTTTGGTAGAGGCTTAACGGGACCAAACACCTAATATGTTAGTAAAAAACTCTAATCTGGAATTACCGGAGAATCGAGTCTTAGATCCTTACGACTACTTTCAAAACATCGTCGAGACGGTGCGCGAGCCGTTCCTTCTACCGGACATTCAGCGTTACGAGAGAGGAAACGGAAGGTCGCCTCATCTACGAACTGGGCGACCGGCAGTGGGACATTTTACTTTTCGATCCTAGAACAAAACGCAGGTATCAATGGACACTGAAATAATAAATATGGAGCAAAAAACGATGCTCGATGGCGACTCCATCGCGGTGGAGATCGTCGCCGAAGTCCGGCGCGCTGAGGTTCTGCTGAAGGCAGGGGCGTTGCAGAACGCCATTTTCAACAGCGCCAATTTCTCAAGCATCGCCACCGATGCGAAAGGCGTCATCCAAATCTTCAATGTCGGTGCCGAGCGTATGCTGGGCTACACGGCTGCTGAGGTGATGAACAAGATCACCCCGGCCGACATTTCCGATCCGCAGGAAGTGATTGTGCGGGCCAAAGCGCTCAGTGCGGAACTGGGAACCCCGATTACGCCCGGTTTCGAGGCCTTGGTGTTCAAGGCCTCGCGCGGCATCGAAGATATCTACGAGCTGACCTACTTCCGCAAGGATGGAAGCCGGTTCCCGGCGGTGGTGTCGGTCACGGCGCTGCGTGATGCGCAGGACGTCATCATCGGGTATCTGTTGATCGGCACCGATAATACGGCGCGCAAGCAGGTCGAAGAAGAGCAGAAGAAGCTCGATCAGCGCCTGCGCGACCAGCAGTTCTACACGCGCTCACTCATCGAATCCAACATCGACGCGCTGATGACCACCGATCCGCTCGGCATCATTACCGACGTTAACAAGCAGATGGAGGCGCTCACCGACTGCACGCGCGATGAATTAATCGGTGCGCCGTTCAAGAATTACTTCACCAATCCGGAGCGGGCCGAAGCGGGCATCAAGCTGGTGCTGAGCGAAAAGAAGGTTACCGACTACGAACTCACCGCGTGCTCCAGAAGCGGCAAGAAAACAGATGTGTCTTACAACGCGACCACCTTCTACGACAGAGATAGAAAGCTGCAGGGCGTGTTCGCCGCCGCGCGCGACGTTACCGACCGTAAACGGGTCGAGGAGAAGCTGAAAATCTACTCCGACAAGTTAGAGCGCAGCAACCGCGAGTTGCAGGATTTCGCGCAGGTCGCTTCGCACGACCTCCAAGAGCCGCTACGGAAGATTCTCGCCTTCGGTGACCGGCTCAAATCAAAAGCCGGTGAATCGCTTGATGAGCAGAGTCTGGATTACCTCCAGCGTATGTGCAACGCTGCGGCCAGAATGCAGACCCTCATCACAGACCTGATGGCATTCTCTCGAGTGGAGATCAAGGGACAAGCTTTCGTTCCGACTGAACTGTGTGTAATCGCCAGAGAGGTCAGCGCAGATTTAGAGACACGCATCGAGGAGGCCGGCGGGCGTGTCGAGATTGAAGAACTCCCGATCATTGATGCCGACCCCATGCAGATGCGGCAACTGCTCCAGAATCTGATCGGCAATTCCCTCAAGTATCATCGCGCAGGAGTTCCGCCCGTCGTCCGCATCTACAGTCAAAAGCTGGATGCGCGAAGCCCCGACTCAATGGACGAGATTGCTCTGGCCCGGCAACCCTGTCAAATCTTAGTCACGGATAACGGCATCGGGTTTGACGAGAAGTACCTCGACCGCATCTTCAACGTCTTCCAGCGCCTGCACAATAAAGGTGAATACGAGGGGACCGGCGTTGGTCTCGCCATCTGCCGCAAGATAGTTGATCGGCATGGTGGAACAATCACCGCCCGTAGTATTCCGGGGCAGGGCACGACCTTCGTGGTGACCCTCCCCGTCATGCAACCCAAGGAAGTGGAAACGATATGAGAGACAAACACACATCGGTCGTCATCCTGCTCGCCGATGACGACGAGGAAGACCGTATGCTGGCTTGCGATGCGCTGGCCGAGAGCCGCCTGGCGAATGTTATCTACTGCGTCACGGACGGCGAGGATTTGATGGACTACCTGCACCGCCGGGGCATTTACACCCCGCCCGCCGACGCACCCCGTCCGGGCTTGATCCTGCTCGACTTGAACATGCCCAAGAAGGACGGGCGCGAAGCCTTGCGGGAGATCAAGTCCGACCCCGACTTGCGGCAGATTCCCGTCGTGGTGCTGACTACTTCGAAGGCTGATGAGGACATCCTACGCAGCTACGATTCAGGCGCCAGTTCGTTCATCAGCAAGCCCGTGACTTTCGAGGGCTTGGTCAGTTTGATGAAGGGGCTGGGCCAGTATTGGTTCGAGATGGTTGATCTTCCCCGACAGGAAGAGCGAGTGAAGTGAAGCGCGAAACCATCAAAGTCCTCCTCATTGACGACGACGAGGACGATTACATCCTGACCCGCGAGCTGCTTTCTGAAGTGAAGGTCGGCAAGTATGCGCTTGACTGGGCGCCCTCCTACGAAGAAGGCTTGAAAGTCGCCGGGCGCCGGGAACATCACGTCTGTCTGGTGGATTATCGCCTCGGAGAACGTACCGGCGTGCAGTTAATTCGTGAAGCGCGTGAATCACGGCTCACCACGCCGATGATACTGCTCACAGGGCAGGGTGACCACGATGTAGACGTGGAGGCGATGGAGGCTGGCGCGACAGACTATCTGGTCAAAAATGAGACGCCTCCGGCACGCCTGGAACGAACAATCCGATATGCGGTTCAACTCAATATCGAGCGCTGCCGCGTGGAAAAAGAACTCGGTGCCTACGCTCAAAAGCAAGCCATCGTTGCGGAAATAGGCCGCCTGGCATTGACCGGCGGTGAACTCAAAGATTTGTTTGCCGAGGCCGTGTCTCTCGTCGCCCGAACGCTCGCAGTGGACTACTGCAAGGTTTTGGAGCTACTTCCAGACGGTGAGGCATTCATATTGAGGGCGGGGGTCGGTTGGAAAAAAGAATACCCCGTCGGGCAGACTATAGTCAGCGCTGATAAAGAATCTCAAGCAGGGTTCACGCTGTTATCCGATGATCCCGTGGTGGTCGAAGACTTGCGAACCGAGACGCGGTTTGGCGGCGCGCCGCTGCTGCTCGAACATGGAGTCGTGGGCGGCATGAGCGTCATCATCCGGGGACGGGAACATCCTTACGGCGTCTTGGGAGTACACACCACTTCCGTGCGTAGATTTGCCACTGAGGAGGCCAATTTTCTATGTTCTGTCGCTAACGTGCTGGCCGAGGCCATCGGCCGTAAACGTGCTGAAGACGAAGAGGCCGCGCGCGTGATCGGCCTCAATGTTGACATCATGGAGCGCAAGCTCATCGAAGTAGAACTCGAACAGGCACGCGATGCGGCGTTGGAATCAGTGCGGCTCAAATCAGAATTCCTCGCCAACATGAGCCATGAGATTCGCACGCCGATGAATGGCGTCATCGGCATGACCGGACTCTTGCTCGATACCGATCTGGATGCCGACCAGCGTGACTTTGCCGAGATGATTAATTCCAGCGGCGACGCACTCTTAACCATCATCAATGACATCCTCGATTTCTCGAAGATCGAAGCCGGGAAGCTGAACTTTGAAGATATAGATTTCGATTTGCATCGTGTGGTCGAAGGCAGCATCGAACTCTTAACCCAGCGGGCGCAGGCGAAGACCATCGAGCTGGCTTCGCTGATTGACAGTAACGTTCACACGCAATTGCGCGGCGATCCCGGCAGGGTGCGGCAAGTGCTCACTAATCTACTGGGCAATGCAGTGAAGTTTACTGAACGGGGTGAAGTCTTAGTTCGTGCCACGAAAGAGAGTGAAACGTTTACGCATATCGTAGTGCGCTTTGCCATCAGCGACAAAGGAATCGGGATCAGTGAAGCAGGCCAGCATCGCCTTTTTCAAGCTTTTACTCAAGCGGATGGTTCAACGACGCGTAAGTATGGAGGCACGGGGCTGGGACTGGCGATCTCTAAACAGTTGGTGGAAATGATGGGCGGAGAGATTGGTGTTAAGAGCATACTGGGGCAGGGTTCTACCTTCTGGTTCACCATCAAACTTGAAAAACAGCCGGAACAATCACAAGCCGCGTCGCCAGCGGAGGCACATCTTGAAGGCATCAGAGTGCTGATTGTCGACGATCATGCCACCAACCGCAAAATTCTACTGCACCAGACTACCGCGTGGCGGATGAGACCGCAGGAAGCCGGGAATGGATTGCAAGCTCTGGAATTGCTGCGCCTCGCCGCAGCGCAGGGACAGCCCTTTGAGATCGTTATCATGAACTTGATGATGTCCGGGCCGGATGACTTTCAACTGGCGCGCGCCATTAAAGCCGATGCCGACATTGCCGGAGCGAAGTTAGTCCTCTTGCCATCACTCAGCCATCGTGGACACGCGGACGAGGCGCATCAAGCGGGGATCGCCGCTTATTTAACTAAGCCGGTCAAACAATCACAGCTTTACAATTGCCTCATCACCATTATGGCAGAGACGCATACTCAAACTTCCGCCCAGCAGCCGCTCTCAATGGTGACACGACATTCTCTCGAAGAGTCGAGACCGCGCGCTTCCCGGAAATTGATTTTACTTGCGGAAGACAATGTCATAAATCAGAAAGTCGCATTCTGGCAACTGCAAAAGCTGGGCTATACCGCTATTGATGTCGTCGCCGATGGACAAGAGGTGCTCAAGGCGATAGAGGTAAAAGATTACGATGTTATTTTGATGGATTGCCAGATGCCGGAAATGGATGGGTATGAAGCCACAACGGAGATCCGTCGGCGAGAAGGGAGCCTCAAGCGCACCCCGATTGTGGCGATGACGGCGCACGCCCTCGAAGGGGATCGGGAGAAATGCCTTGCAGCAGGAATGGATGACTATGTCTCCAAACCGGTCAAACCCGAAGAACTAAGGGCGGTGCTTACCATGTGTTTAGCCGATGCTGGGGATTAACAGGTACGAGTTGGCTAAAGCACCTGCACTCCCTCCCCGAATATAGTGGCGTTTATTTTTGTTCGTGATACCAGTTCATCATTTGTTGTCTTACGGTTTCTTCTCCAGTTGTGTCATCAAGAATTTGATCGTATGTCATCTTCTTTATGTCAATACAATACTCAATAAGCAACCAATGTTTGTAATAAGGAATTACCGTCCCTGTACCATCTCCAAATTGTATCCACCAAGCTTCGTTGTCTGTCTGTTCTGTTTTAATAAGCCGATCAATATTGAGATGGATTTATCTTTCTTGACAAACCTTGCCGCTTGGCTTTCAATTCCACAGGGGGCGCCGCACATCAACTCCGGCTAAGTTCAGTCATCGGCGTCACACCGTAAGATTGCGGGGAACTATGTTGAAGCCGTTCCGCGCAACTTCAGCCTCACGCGGGATTTTGGCGGGAGATGCGAGTGGATGCCTGCTCTTACCGAAAATACCATCTTAAATGCGGCGACGCTGTTGGTCGTTGACGACAGCGAGCACGAGCGTGAGCGTTTGCGCCGCACCTTCGAGGATGCGGGACACCGCGTCTTCACTGCGCCGGATGCGACCTCCGCCCTACGCCTGCTTCACAATCAACGCTGCGATCTGATCGTGCTGGATGTCGAGATGCCGGGCGTTGACGGCCTTGCGCTCTGTCGTTTGCTTCGCGCGCAAACGGCGACCAAACAACTACCCATCGTGATGCTTTCCGCGAGCGATGACGAAAGCCGCAAAGTTGATGCCTTCGCTGCCGGAGCTGACGATTACATTCTCAAACCGTCAAGCGCGCGCGAACTGCTGACACGAACGAGCGCGCATCTCGAAGCCGCGCAACGCACGCGCGCCCTCGTTGGCAGCAATCGCGAACTAAGATTCTTAGCCGATCTCGGACGCGATTTGTTGCGCGCGCTCGAGCCGGAGCAGGTCGCGCGTCGCGTCGCGGGCGCAACCTACGAAGGCACGGATGCTGCATTGTGTGCCGCGACCATTAACTCGCAAGAGCAACGCTTCGCCGTCTGCGTTTTTGATCGTGAAGGAATCGCCGGGGGCATCCCGCATGTTCACATGGATCGCCTCGACGCTTGGCTCGCGCTTCCCACATCCGCTTCGGAATTGATTGATGCGCGTAGCAAACTTTTGCTGCGCGATGAAATGCACGCGGTTGAATATGTCGCGCCGTTGCGTTTCGATGGACGCACGCAGGGTGCATTGATCGTCGGCTTCGACAACATGGCCGATTGCACCGAAACAGAATGGCGTTTGATTGACGCCGCCGCGCAACAGGCAGCGATGGCCGCGCATATTTCTTTGCTGTATGCGGCGGCGCGCGATTCTTCGCAGAGTCTCGCGGAAGAAGTAAAACGCCGCACGCATGAAGCCGAAGCGCAACGCCGTTTCACCGAAGCCATCATTGACAGTCTTCCGCTTTCGCTTTACGCCGTTGATCGCGATTATTCGATTGTCGCGTGGAATCGCAATCGAGAACTCGGCGGGCAGGGAATTCCGCGCGACAAAGTTCTTGGCAGAAATATTTTTGATGTGCTGACGAAGCAGAAACGCGAACTGCTCGAACAGGAATTCGCGCGCGCTTTCGTGACCGGCAAGATCGAACGCATCGAGCAGGAAACGGCTTCCGCAGACGGCACGACGAAGCACTGGCTGGTCAGCAAAATTCCTATGCGCGCGGACGATGACGAACAGGTTTCGCACGTTATCACTGTCGGCGAAGAAATCACTGCGCGCGTCGAAGCCAACCGCGCCGTGGCGCGCACAGAAAAACTCGCTGCGGTCGGGCGTCTCGCCGCTGGCGTGGTGCATGAAATCAACAATCCGCTCGCAACCATCTCTGCCTGCGCCGAAGCCCTGGAATCGCGCGTCCGCGAAGGCGCTTTCGATTCATCGCCGGAAGCAAATGATCTGCGCGAATATCTGGAGTTGATTCGCACGGAAGCTTTTCGCTGCAAAACGATTACGAACGGCCTGCTCGATTTCAGCCGCACGCGCGCAGGTCAGCACGCGCCCGTTGATGTGGCAAATGTGATTTCCGCAACGGCGCGGCTTCTGGCGCATCAACGGCGCGGCCAGAAAATTGCGATTGAAACAAGCGCCCCCGACGATTTGCAACTTGTTTCCGGCGATGAAGGACAGTTGCAACAGGCTGTCATTGCGCTCGCGACGAATGCGATTGACGCAATGCCTGCGGGCGGCGTTTTGACGCTTGCGGCGCGCAACGAACGCGCGAATGTGCTTATCGAAGTGCGTGACACAGGCGTCGGCATCGCGCGCGAACACCTCGCAAAAATCTTTGATCCGTTCTTTACCACGAAGGAAGTCGGGCGCGGCACGGGGTTAGGTCTCGCCGTATGTTATGGTATCGTAGCAGAGCACGGCGGACACATGGACGTGCAATCAATTGTCGGCGCAGGCACAACGTTTACTCTTCGCTTGCCCGCCGCTTAAATAAAATTCCACGGAGAACAGTAAGTTTTGACGGAGACAGCGGACAGCACGCGAATTCTCATCGCCGAAGACGAAGCCAATCTGCGCGTCGTGATCCAGAAAGAACTACAACGCTTAGGCTATCGCGTGCAAGCGGAGCCGGACGGTGAAGCCGCATTGCGCCGTCTCGAAGAAGGCAATGTTGATGTGCTTCTCTGCGATATAGACATGCCGCGCATGGACGGTATGGAACTTCTGCGACGCCTGCACGAGCGCCCGAATCCGCCCGAAGTCATCATGCTGACAGGGCACGCGACGGTTGAAACTGCGATTGAGGCGATGAAGCTCGGCGCTTACGATTATCTCTCGAAACCTTATCGCATCACGGAACTCGATGCGCTTGTCAAACAGGCGGCAGAAAAGCGACGGCTGCGCGTTGACAATCAACGTCTGCGCGCGCAGTTAGAACGGCAAACGACAACGCCCGAAATCATTTTTACCTCGCAACAGATGGGCGAAGTGATTCACTTGATCGAGCGCGTCGCGCCTTCGGAAACTTCTGTTTTAATCACTGGCGAAAGCGGCACGGGCAAGGAACTCGTCGCGCAGGCAGTGCACAGACTCTCGAATCGCGCAACCGGATCGTTTATCGATCTTAACTGCGCGGCGTTTCAGGAATCACTGCTCGAATCTGAACTCTTCGGTTACGAAGCTGGCGCTTTTTCCGGCGCGAAGGGAAGGAAATTAGGTTTGATCGAACTCGCCGACGGCGGCACGCTTTTCTTAGATGAAGTAACGGAGCTGCCCGCGCCGCTTCAGGCAAAACTTTTGCGCGCCATTGAAACACGCACATTTTATCGCGTCGGCGGCGTGCGCAAAGTCGAAGTCAATACACGCATTGTCGCCGCGACGAATCGCAATCTTGACACGGCCATGACGGACGGCTCGTTTCGCTCAGATTTGCTTTATCGTATTAACGGTTTTCAAATCGCGCTGCCGCCCTTACGCGAAAGAACAGATGATATTGAATTGATCGCGCATCATTTGTTGAAACAACTCGGCGCAGGGGCTTACGAACTCACACCGGAAGCTTTGAACGCGCTCAAACATTACAGTTGGCCGGGCAACGTGCGGCAATTGCGTAACTGTCTCGAACGCGCCGTGCTGCTCGCCAACGATAATCGCATCACGCTCAACGAACTGCCGCCGGAAGTCGCGCGTCCACTTGTGACCGCCGCCAATATGCCTTTGATGATGGTGACGCACAGCAGCAATAGTAATAATGAAGAGACGGGTAACGGAAACGATGCGGCTACGTCAGGCAATACGCAGACGCCCGCCTCGCTGCGCGATGTCGAGCGCCAGCAGATTCTCTCTGCGCTCGAACAAACAAATTGGCATCGCGGCAAAACCGCCGAAGTGTTAGGCATCTCGCCTTCAACGCTTTATCGCCGCTTACGCGATTACGGGCTTGACCGGCGCAGTTAGCGAACTCGTCAAGCGAAAAATTTACTCACTACCAAAATAAAAGTGGCGCTTATCGAACATCTTTCGATAAGCGCCACTTTTATTTATCCGTAGCTTGAAGAAGCTGATTTTGTGTTCGTTACGCTTTCTGCTGCTCTGCTTGCTGGCGACGGCGGCGGCGATAGAGTAGACCAGCGAGGCCTGTGCCGAGCAGCGTCATGGTCGCAGGCTCCGGCGTCGGCGTCGTGTTGTTCGCCGTCGTCATGCTGAATGTAACGCCGTTGTTCCAGTAGTGGCAATCGGGATCGAAACCGAACGCGAAGTCATTGCCGTTAAGGAAGTATGCGCTCAATGTGCTTAACTGATTGGCGGTAAATGTGTAGGTGAAGTTTGGGACTTGTGTGTAATTTCTACCGTTTGTGTAGGCAAAGGATTGATTGAAGAGAGACGTGTTCGCCGTGCCGGAAGCAACGAGCGGGTTATTTGCGTAGCGCGTGCCTGCGAAATCATCGTTGATGTC
>JAABUS010006243.1_pt1 | contig 14675 bp, 14 predicted proteins | sample 5560161 | NCBI WGS metagenome assembly JAABUS01 (sample SAMN10711885, study PRJNA513376) | rock metagenome | isolation source: Antarctica rocks | place: Antarctica: Victoria Land, Trio Nunatak nord | collected 2016-01-04 | reverse complement strand
AAAGGGTAATTATAATTACCAGACCTTTTTTCATGAATACAATTTAAGCAAAACTCTTTACATGTGACTAATGAAAGATTGAAAGCAGTAAAAAGGTTTAAGTAATAGAACTATCGGGGGATTTTGGGTATACTAATTTACACATTTTGCCGTCAGTTTTTCAACAAAAGACTAATTGAAGTCAAAACTAAACTTAATCGTCCTGATCTTTATTTGCCTTATATAATTAGTCTAATAACTGTCTGTATCTGCAAATTTAAATCATTCCGTTGCAAAATTTGTCCCAGTATTCAGTTAATAATTTATTACCATCACCGGTGAATCCGATGCCTAGTCCGGGTGTAGGTGTAAATTCTCTAAAAACAGCGCCTTTATCAGTGGCGTAAAAATCTACTCTGACAAATATTTCATAAGACTTACTTAATTTAACTGCACAGTCTATCATTTCCTGCAGACATTCAGGCATCGGCTGCTCTTTACCATCAGGATAATTAGTAGTTAAATTAGGCAGCTGATCCCAACTTTCATCATACCAGCTTGTAACTCCATTAGTATTGCTTAATCTGTTAATTACTTGTATACACGCTATTTGTCCATTAAACATATAGAATTTGAAATCATCCGGAATTTTATATTCTCCATCTTGTGTTCTTAGAAATTCTTCAATTAAAAACTCTAATTTCTTATTCTTATTTAAAGCCTTAGACAGAACTGCCTTAATATCTTCCTTTGAGTTTTTTTTTCCATCCATTAACTTTATGGTATTCTCCATTAAAAAAACCAGTTGTAAAGAGTGTCCACAAGTTGGTCTAATTACGTAATGTTCGGGAAGATTATCGAAAATTAATGGCATTATAATCTCTTCCTTTCCAATATAGTTCTGCTACTCTGCAATTATGCTTCTTCGCAAATTCTCTGGAATTGTACTTATTGCTGAGCTTCCTTTGCCAATTCTTCACATTTTTCCATTTCTCGATGGGGTCGTTGGCATCCATAATTTTATTCCTGATTTTTTCCGCGTTTAGCGCTCCCCAAAATATCTTATGCCTTCTTTTTATACGTTCTGAAAAATCTGTCCCGTATTTTAACGGTTTGCCTGCTAATGCAGTAAGATATGTTAGCAGTGTAGCTTTCATTAGTATCAATATTTTATAACTATATCTATTTGATAAGGATTTGAACTTAATCCCGGTTCTGGTTTAAGTGATTTTTTTGCAGAATTAGAATAAATATCAGAAATAATTTTTGCTATCCTTGTATCGCGATAGTAAAATCTTTATTAATTTTCTTTGCAAATGGCTTTAAGAATATACTCAACTTTTCAGACTATTAAAGTTAACGAAATTTATGAAGCATTGCTGATAAAGTCTAAAAGATAATTATTAAGGCGATCTGCTTTTTCCCACATACTCATATGACCACAGTCTTCAATTATATGCATAAAAGAAACTTGCGGTAAATGCACTTGTTGCAGCAAATCAACTAATGGCGCTGCTTTATCTTCAGAACCAATTATAAATAGCACGGGCACATTACTTTTTCTAAGTGTCTCTGTACTATCAGAACGATTCATCATTGCTTCGTAATATTGTATCAAAGCATCTTTACTAAAATGTTTGCCTTGTTCGATCAACTCAGAGACTCTTTCCGGGTGTTGTTTTTTATAATTTTCTGAAAACAAATTTGGTGTGGTATTTTTTAAAAAAGAGTAAGCGCCATGTTCTTCCATCATTTTTATACCTTTTTGTCTTGATGCGATTTTTTCTTCATTATCAGCAAATGCAGACGAATGAACAAGACCAAACGCCTGTAGCTTTTCAGCAAACATTTTGGCAAAAGCAAGGGTAATATAACCACCCATACTATGGCCAAACAGAATGCAACTATCAATACTTACATTTATTAATACCGCATTTACAGAAGTTGCATAATCTTCTATTGTTACATTTTTTTTCTGCAACATTCCGGATTTTCCACTTCCGGGAAGGTCGGGAATTATAAGCGTGCAATGATCTTGTAAAAAACTTACCTGTTCGTTCCATATGTTGCTGTTTTCAGCAAAGCCATGCAGCAGCACAACAGGTTGTCCGTTACCTGTCACTTTATAAAATATTTCTGTATCCAAGTACTGAAATTTCTTTTCCATATTAACCAGTAAAGAATGAAAATACAATTATTATTTTTAGAAAAGAGCCAATAAATAATAAAGTGAACGCCAGAAGTTTTAGTCATCCACTTTTATAAACAAATAAGGTTTTCTTTGGCTATTCTTTAAAATCATTTTATTTCTCCCTAATCCAAAATAATCATTTAATGGTGGTTCTAAAAACCATTACAAAATGATAGCCAAGCAGTACGATCATTAAAAACGTAGCAAATTTAAAAATGAGGTCACCATTACGTACATAAAAAGTTTCACCTGTAATCGGTGGAATGGCGTATTTAATAGAAGATGCGACGTTCCATTGTCGCTTTTCTAAAATATCCCCGTTGCTATTTATCACTGCTGAAATACCTGTGTTTGCACTTCGCGCTATCCATTTACGGGTTTCTATAGCTCTAAGTCTTGCATAGTATAGGTGTTGCTTATGTCCAGGGGTATTAGCCCACCAGCCATCATTGGTCATAATAGTTAACAGATTTGCACCTTTTTTAATATAATTTGTAATGTATTCTCCATAAATACTTTCATAACAAATAATAGGAGCCGTCATATAGGGATTTCCGGCAGCCTTAAAAGCTACGGCTTCTTTATCATGACCATACCCGCCAGCAGTTCCACCGAATTTTTCAAAAATAGCACCTAACCAAAACAGAAAATCGGGTAAAGTTTCTACTCCTGGCACCAGTTTACTTTTATTGTAAAATTGCAGCGGCTGATTAGCTTTTATTTCAAGTGCAGAATTGAAGCCGTCATAATAACTGCCCTCAGATTCGTTTTTCCTGGCGGTATTGGTAAGTTTTTCAGTTCCATAATTTTTTAAAGATTCTATACCTGTCTGTAGTGTAATTTCAGGATGACGGTTAACAAAGTCAAAAACCCGTTTATAATAAATATTGTCCTGTACCTGATCCTGGAAGACAGCAACAGGTAAAGCAGTTTCAGGCCAAAGTACAAGACGAGTATTAGAATCAATTTTTTCTTCAGACAGATGTATCAGCTTTTGAATTTGCCCTTCTGTAGATGCAACATCAAATTTTTCACTATAAGGATCAATATTTGGCTGAACAATTATTACATTGGTCGTTGCCGTTTTAGTTGCAGTATCTGGAGGGTGTACAAAATAAGATAAGGCGACAGGTAATAATAAAATTGCTATTGTTAATATAGCGGCTTTAAGTCTTTTTTTATTGTCTCTGTTTTTATATGCATTATAAATTATTACGTTTGCCAAAAGTACCCACAGGCTTCCTCCGGATGCTCCTGTAAATTCATACCATTGTACCCAATCGGTATGCGTGGCAAATACATTTCCTAAGGTTAACCATGGCCAGCTCAATTGCCAGTTAAGATGAACATACTCGAAACTTAGCCAAAATACTATTAAGCTGATATAGCCGGTATTATTGCCATATTTTGTTTTAAAAATATGAAATCCCCAAAGTGGAACACTCATTAAAAAACTGTTAGCAATGATAGCACCTATAGCACCAGGAGCAGTTGCGTTCCATATCCACCACGTAGTGCCTGCATTCCAGATAAGCATACTTAAATAAGCAAAAAGAAAAAAGCGAATACGGTTTAACTCCTTATCTGCTATAAATAACAAAGGAACCCATGCGACAAAAATAAGCAACGTAAAAGCCGAGACGGGCCATGCAAATACAAGCAGCAAGCCTGTGAGAAGGCTTAATATAATAGAAGAATTTTTTTTCAAATAACCCTTTTTAAGTAAGGCGGGCAAGTTCGGGAAAAAAGAGATAGAATGGCGTTAGGTATAAGCTAAGGTCTAAGGTGAAAAGTGAAAAAGCAATCCATTTCCTAATAATCGTTTAAATCCTTTAAATCGTAGTTCTAAAATCATAGTTCTATGTTTATCTTTGCACATGGCAACAAATACCACTTTTTACAGTAACGATACTGTTTCCTCGAGATTTTTTGGCGAAGGCTTAACCTTCGATGATGTACTGCTTATGCCCGGATACAGCCAGGTATTACCGCGGGATGTAGACATTACCAGTCAGCTTACTAAAAGTTTACCCTTGAAGATCCCGATGCTTTCTGCCGCGATGGACACGGTTACAGAAGCTACACTTGCTATTGCCCTTGCCAGGGAAGGAGGCATCGGTATTCTGCACAAAAACATGAGCATAGATCAGCAGGCCGAGCAGGTACGGAAGGTAAAACGAAGTGAGAGCGCTATGATTATTGACCCTGTAACCTTAACTGCAGACGCTACAATTGGTGATGCATTAAGGCAGATGAGAGAGAATAAAATAGGAGGAATACCTATTGTTGATAGTTCGAATAAACTCGTTGGCATTCTTACAAACCGTGACTTACGTTTTGAAAATAACAGGCAACGCAAGGTTAGCGAATTGATGACTAAAAATAATCTTGTAACTGCGCCGGAAGGAACAGATCTTAAACAGGCAGAAATAATTCTTCGTCAGCATAAAGTAGAAAAATTACCTGTCGTAGATAAAAGTGGAAAATTAATAGGATTAATAACTTTCAGAGATATTTTACACTTACGCAATTTTCCAAATGCAGGTAAGGATAATTATGGAAGACTATTGGTGGGCGCGGCATTAGGCATTACAAAAGATATGCTTGACCGTGCCGCTGCATTGCAACATCTTGGTGTAGATGTCGTAACGCTTGACAGTGCACATGGTCACTCTAAAGGAGTGATAGATGCGTTAAAAAGTTTGAAAAGCAGTTTCAAAGATTTGCAGGTTATTGCAGGTAATGTTGGAACGGCGGAAGGAGCAAAAGCTCTTGCAGAAGCCGGAGCAAATGCCGTAAAAGTTGGAATTGGGCCAGGCTCAATCTGTACTACACGTATTGTAGCGGGCATTGGTGTACCGCAGCTTACCGCTATTATGGAAGCTGCTAATGCACTTAAGGGTACAAATGTTTCATTAATAGCTGATGGAGGAATAAGGTATACAGGCGATATGGTAAAGGCACTTGCGGCCGGAGCAAATGCAGTAATGATGGGAAGTATATTTGCCGGAACTGAAGAAAGTCCCGGAGAAACGATTTTTTATGAAGGCAGGCAGTTTAAAGCATATCGTGGTATGGGATCGTTAGGAGCAATGGTGGATGGCAGCGGTGACCGTTACTTTCAGGATGTGGAAGATGATATTAAAAAATACGTGCCTGAAGGTATTGAAGGGCGCATTTCGTATAAAGGACATGTAAGCGAAGTGGTATATCAGTTTACAGGTGGGTTGCGTGCAGGCATGGGATACTGTGGAGCAAATACACTGCAGGAATTACAGCAGGCGCGCTTTGTAAAAATCTCTAATGCAGGAATGCGGGAAAGTCATGTGCATGATGTAGTGATAACCAAAGAGGCGCCAAATTATAGCAGAGGGTAAGGTGGTGACAGTTGATAGATGACGGGTGACAGAATAAAGGTTGACACATGTTTGAGTTCATTTATAGTTTATGAAAATTTGCAAATTAATTTGAAAGCAATTCTTATCTTTGTTGCCATCCTGCACAGTGCCGCAATTCTGCAAGCTCAAAATACTGCTCAAAAAGTTGATGGGGCTGTTGCAGAAGAACTTTTCAGGAAAGCTAAAATTGAGTTTATTAATTTTGAAAAGGTACATGGTCACTTTATAGAAACAGAAAACGTGCGGATGCACTACCTTACTTGGGGCAGTTCATCAGGTATTCCTTTAATATGGTCTCATGGCAGTTTAACTAATGGGTACGAACTGCTTAATATTGCAGATGGCCTTGTAAAAGCAGGATATTATATTATTGCCATTGATTATTACGGACACGGTCAGACACCTCTTCCCGATCATGAAGTATCACTCTATCATGTGGCTGATGACATTAAGTTTTTAATGGATAAATTAAAGATAAAAAGATCTGTTATTGGCGGCTGGTCTAGAGGCGGTTCTATAGCTACTGCTTTTTACGATGCTTATCCTTCAAATGTCTTAGGCTTAATTCTGGAAGATGGAGGATCTGTGTCAACAAATACTTATTATCATAAAATGGACTCTGCCACCTTATTAAAAAGAATAAAAGAAATTTTTAGAGAAAGATTGGTTGATACCGCTTATGCAAGCCAGTTTGACGCATACTATGCTAATTATGATAAGGATGATTAAGGAAATCAATTTGAATTGTTAGCCTGGATTAATAAAAATAAAGAAGGAAAATGGGCCATAGGGGCAGGTTTATTAGAATTATTTAATATGAGTAATAATACCCAGTTTTTAAATAATATTATTCGACCTGCAAGTGTACCACTCTTTGCAGAATCTATGTCCATTCTTGAACCTAAAATTGTTTACCGTAATCTAAATGTTCCTGTCCTGGTCTTAGATCCTGTCGGTAAAGATGATCTGTTTCCATTTGAAGCAGAGAACGAGGCACTAAAAAATCAACATCCCAATTTAATTGATCATAAAATATATTTAAATACAGGACATAATATTCATTATCAGCGTAAGGAACAGTTTATTAAAGATGTTACGACTTTTCTCCGAAAGGTAAAAACGTATAACCATTTGAAATAAAAATAAAACCTGAAATTAATTTTATCTTGCATTCATTACTGCAATATAATTCTTCACCTTATTAAAACTACAGCAACCTGTACATTTTTCCCGGCAAAGAGGTAACGACATTTTGGAACTCAAGATTAAGTATAGCGGCTGCAACTGTGCTGCTGGTTAAGCCACTTTTTAAAAAAAGTTCATCAATATGAACTGTTTCCTTTTCTTTTAAAACATCCACTAATACCTGTTCATCCTTGGTAAGCGAAATAAATAATTCTTTTTGTTTTTTAGGCTTTGCTTTTTTCGAGCTCCAGCCAAGCATTTCTATAAGTTGTGCAGCATCAGTAAGCAAAATGGCTTTATTATTTTTTATGAGATGATTACAACCTGCACTTTTGATGTCGGTGGCTTTTCCGGGAAAGGCGAAGACATCCCGGTTATAACCATTTGCCAGTTCGGCAGTTATCATACTTCCGCCTTTTACAGCGGTTTCGATCACTATGGTTGCATCAGACATTCCGGCAACGATGCGGTTACGTCTTGGAAAGTTATGCTTATCAGGAAGTGTTTCCTTTTTAAATTCTGTAAGCAGGCCTCCATTATTCAACATTTGTTTGGCAAGACCTGTATGTGCCGACGGGTAAATGATATCGAGCCCATGTGCAAGCACGCCAATTGTTGGAAGATTATTTTGAACCGCAGCTTTGTGGGCAATGGTATCAATACCATAGGCAAGACCGCTGACAATTAAAATATGCAGGTTTTGTAATTCATTAATTAACTCCTCTGTTTGATGCCTTCCATACTCAGTGTTATTTCGTGTACCTATGATGTTTATTATTTTAGAAGAATTTACATCTGCATTTCCACGGTAATATAATAATGTTGGCGAGTCATAGCAATTGAGTAATCGCTTCGGATAATTTTCATCTTTAAGAAAAAGAGTTTGAATTTTATATTTTTCAACAAATTCTATTTCTTTTTCGGCTGTTGAAAAATTGTCAAACATTTTTATACACTTTGCTCTTACCTCTCCAATACCTTCAATATTGCCAAGTTCTTTTTTTGATGCTTTAAATATTGCTTCTGTATTTGCAAAATGTTCTGTAAGTATCTTAGCCTGTACAGGACCAATATTAGCAACAAGGGTAAGGGCAATCTGATAAAGCAGGTCGTTCGACATGCGGGCAAAATAGGGAAACTTATTAAAGAGCCAAAATAGAATGATTGAAGAAATATGAAAAATAAATTTTATTGCCTTCAATTAAAGTAATGAGGTCAAACACTTTGATTAAAAAAAGAAATTCCAGCCTTTTCTTTTTGGTTTTACATTATCCTAAAGCAGTTTTAAATTCGGAATATAACTATAATCTGATGTGTTGCATGTAGCAAGTTCAATATTATAGTATAAACATGTGGAGGCTATATAAGCATCATTGATACCAATATTGTGGCTTAAGTGATAACTTTTTATCAATTCGATAGCAATTGTGCTTATTTCTATATCTACATGCACAGGAAGAAAATTTTTAACTGATTTGTTAAGTTTAGTGAGTTAATAGCAGTAATTCAGCGTGTTTCATAAAAAGATAATTACATAAGACATTTTCACACAATCCCTTAAACCCCCAAAATTATAGTTCTATCTATTGCCCTACAACTACAAATTCCGTCCTTCTGTTCTGCGCACGTCCTGCTTCGGTTTTGTTGTCTGCAACAGGTTTCGTTTCTCCAAAACCTTTGTGCACCAAACGTTTTATATTTATGCCTTTGCTTACCAGGAAATCAACCACTGCTTTGGCACGATTTGTCGAGAGTTTAAGATTTTCAGCAGGCTTGCCCACATTATCAGTGTGTCCGTTTATCTGCAATTTAAGTGTGGGGTTTTCGGTCATCAGTTGAAGCAGTTTATTTATTTCTATCAGGCTTATTTGCTGCAGTTGGGCTGAATTGGTTTCGAAGAAAATATTTTTTAAAACAAGAGACGCATTTACTTCAATAGGTTTCAAAGGAATATCTTTATCGTAGGTACTGTCTGGTTCACTTTTACTTAAAGGAAATATTTCACTGAAAAACAAATAACCTTTTCGGTTTACTGTAAAAGTATAATCTTTTCCTACAGGCAATGTTATAAAGTAATTTCCGGTTTCATCAGTCTGTACATTTGTCACGACCTGGTGATTAAAATTATCTATAAGTTCAACTGCACTTGGCAAGCCTTTGCCTGTTTTTACATCATAGACTTTGCCCTTTACATACAATGTTTTTGCAGGCCGCACATCAGTTCTTAATTCAAAAGTATAAATATCTAATCCGCCACGGCTGTCACTTCTGTCACTTGCATAAAATGCCGTTTTGCCATCGGCGCTTACAAACAAACTTCCTTCATTTTCTATTGTATTTATGGGATAGCCTAAGTTTTGGGGAATGCTCCATTCGTTATTTGGTCCTTTTCTGCAAAGAAAGATATCGCTGTTCCCATAACCAGGCAAACCATCACTTGTGAAATACAAGCTTGAATTATCTGCATGAATAAAAGGTGCAAGTTCATCCCCGGCAGTATTTATAGAAGAGCCCATGTTTTTTGCAGGACCCCATTTACCATTCGGCAGGCGGTAGCTTACGTAAATATCTTTACCACCGTAGCCACCTTGCCTGTTGCTGCTAAAATATAAAGCTCTTTTATCAGGGCTTAAACTGGGTGAGCTTTCCCAGCTTTCTGTATTAATATTTCTTCCAAGATTTTCCGGTTCACTCCAACCTGTGGGAGTATAATACGAAATGTATAAATCAAAATCGCCAAACCCACCGCGAAAATTATAACCTGCAAAAATGAGCCATTCTCCATCCTGTGAAATATTGATTGCTCCTTTGGAGGGTTCGAGGTTTATATCACCATCGATAAGTCTTGACTTAGCATATTTTTTTTTAGGTAAAATGGTTGATTCGAAAAAATCTTCACGAAAACCCTCACCTCTTCTTGTAAAAACAAACATACTGTCATTGATAGTGATAGATGGATAATATTCACTCTTTTCAGAGTTTACACTATCGCCTAAATTTGCCGGCGCAAACACATAATTGCCTGCTGAATTCTTATTGCCATATTGCACTCCAAATTCGTAGGTGCGTTTGCGATATTCTCCGCTCTTACGGCTTCTGTCGCTAAGTTCTTTTATTGTAAGAAATTGATTAATGGCATTCAATGCATCATTAAACCTGCCAAGGCCTGCGAGATTTATTGAATAAGGAAGTTTGAAAAAACGGAAATAAGTTGTATCAATTGCTTTTCCTTTTTCGAAATATTCAACTGATGTTTTATAATCTTTTAATTCTCCATAAACGCTTGCTAAAGACAAAATCGCATCTGCATAATTTCTGTCTGTTTCGATTGCTTTTTGTAACAGAGGTATTGACTCTTTAAATTGGTCATTTTGCAAATTGAGCAACGCTTTTTCGTATAGCTCAATTGCTTTTTTGTTTACCTTTTCTGCATTATATATTTGTGCAGTTGAAGTCAAAGCAAACGCGGTAAAAAATAAAATAAAGAGGTTTTTCATATTTCTGCCCGTATTGAAATGAAGGTCGTAAAACTTTTTTTACAGGGTTGTTAAAGTTGAGACCTCACCCTTAATCCCTCTCCAAAGGAGAGGAAGGCGGAACATCATTACTTCTTAAAACTTTTGTGCTAACAATTTGTCTTTGTTCTTTACTCATTTATAGCATACGTTACGGCACATTTATGTATTTATGTATCTGCAGGCTTAACTCCCATTTTGGATTTTGCTTAATATAATCAATGATGAAAGGAGTTACCATTGATGCCTTTTCCCACTCGGGCTGAAGATATAATTTGCAATTTTGATTAACTTGCTGGGCATTTTTTTCTGCCCAGGCAAAATCAGTTTTATTATAAACAATTACTTTTAATTCGTTTGCAGCTTTTAGTGCTGCCGGAGTTGGTGGTCTGAATTTTTTTGGAGACACACATATCCAATCCCAATTACCACTTAAAGTAAATGAGCCGGAAGTTTCTATATTGGTTTCAAACCCTGCAGCTTGCAACTGCCATGTCAGTTCATCCAGGTTATGCATCAGTGGTTCGCCGCCTGTTATTACCGCTAATCTGCCGGGTTGTGCATATGCCTGCTGTACAATATCATTTATTTTTATTTTAGGATGTTTGTCTGCGTCCCAGCTTTCTTTTACATCGCACCAGAAACAACCTACATTGCAACCGCCAAGCCTGATAAAATAAGCTGCCCGCCCCTGGTGAAATCCTTCACCCTGGATGGTATAAAAAGCTTCCATAACCGGTAGTGTAGTTTCTACCGCTGTTTTGGTAAAATTCATTGTACAAAGATAAGTCAAAGAAAACCATAAGCCATGAGCTACAAGCAATAGGCTACAAGTAGAATGTAGTGAAAGGCTTTAAGGGCGACATAGAATCTGCTGCATCTTTGAGACACTTTTGTTTGATCATTTTCGCTTCCCTATTTTGAGCTTGTAACTTTCGGCCTGTCGGCTTGTAGCTTATAGCTCGTAGCTTGCAGCTCAAAGCTCAAAGAGCAGCAAGCCATTTCGAAAGATAATGAGAAATTTTTTCGTATTCTATCAAAAATCCATCGTGCCCGTAAGAAGAATCAATTTCTATATAAGTAGCGTTAGGCATTTTGTCAGCAAGATGTTTTTGCTCATCAACAGGGCAAAGAAGGTCGCTGGTTATGCCCATTATTAAAGTTTTTTGCCCGATAGATTGTAATACCTCATCTATTGTTTTATTTCTGCCCCTGGCAAGGTTATGACTGTCCATTGTTTTTGTTAGCAGCCAGTAGCTTTGGGCATTAAAACGCTTAACCAACTTGTCGCCCTGGTAATTTATATAAGACGATGCCTTGAAGTTGTCAATCTTTTCAACATCAGGATCACTTTGTCTTTCTACCAATATTTTATAATTACGATAAGTAAGTAAACCTATAGCCCGTGCAGCTTTTAAACCTTTTTTGCCTGCATTTAAGTTGCGGTCAGTCCAGGTATTATCTGCTTCAATTGCCAAACGCTGAGCAGTATGTATGGCAATGCCCCATGCAGTTTCGGCAGCAGAAGTAGTTATAAGAAAAAGGTTTTGAATGCATTCTTGTTCCATAACCACCCATTCAAGTGCCTGGTAGCCGCCCATGCTTCCTGCCATCAGCAAAAAAATCTTTTCAATCTGTAAATGCTTCCGCAGTATAATAAGAGCTCTTACAATATCTCTTATAGTGATCAGTGGGAAATCGCTATAATATGGTTTCTGTGTATTTGGATTGATGCTTTCAGGACCTGTACTGCCATAACATGAACCGGGGATGTTAGCACAAATAATAAAAAACTTAGCAGGATCAATCCCTGCATTTTCTCCAACAACGCCAGGCCACCATTCTGTTACAGAAGAGTTAGATGTAAGCGCATGACAAACCCAAACAACGTTATTCTTTTCGGAATTTAAAGTACCATAGGTATTATAAGCTATGATTAGCGATGGGAAAGTTTCACCACTTTCGGTTATAAAAGGTTCATCAGAATTGAAATAATTCATTTTGACTTCTCGGGTTCAAAACTCAAAGTAAAGGCTTGCTTGAATTACATTTGCAAAAATATTTTTATTATGGTTAAAATTGAATTGACCAGGGCAGAGGGAGATTTTGGTTTTGAAGCCAAAGATGCCAGCGGGCATGTGGTAAAAATAGATAGCACTCCTGAGTCAGGCGGAATAAATTTTGGTGTCAGACCAATGCAATTGCTATTAATGGGTCTGGGAGGATGCAGCGGTATTGATGTCGTTTCTATTTTAAAAAAACAACGGCAGACAATAGAAGGTTTTGATATGAAGATTGAAGGCGAACGTGAGGCCGGAGCAGAACCTTCACTATGGAAAACAATAAATATCATTTTCGAATTAAAAGGCAAAATTGATATTGATAAAGCACGGAGAGCCTGTGCACTTTCTATGGATAAATATTGCTCTGTGGCTGAAACAATACGGCGAGCTGGTTGCAGTATAACCTGGGATGTAAGAGTGTTGGAGCCTGCTTAACAATAAACTTTATTTATACAGGCTTTTTAAAGCATAACTTAAATGAGCGATTTCTTTGAACCAGCAGAATATAATCTTTCAAAACCGTTTTTACGATAGCTATGAGAACTCACTAATACAGATAGATTTTCTATTTAATTTTTTTCTGGTTTTTTCCAAATCAAATTAAGCCTTATTCTTCCTTGAAAAATAATTATTAATGCAACAACACCCTATAACACAGGCAATAAGAATTAGAACAGAGCAAACGAATGAAATGGAACACTCCTCTCCTTTGTTTCTTACCAGTAGTTTTACTTATGATGATGCAGAGGAAATGAGGGCAACTTTTGCGGATGAAACTGACAATAATATTTACACCCGCTTCAGCAATCCTACGGTTAAGGAGTTTACAGACAGAATAGTTGCCCTTGAAGGCGCAGAAGCAGGCTTTGCCACATCTTCAGGCATGAGTGCAGTGTTTGCATCATTTATAGCGCTATTAAAAAACGGAGACCACTTGTTATCTTGCAATGCGATATTTGGAAGTACACATACAGTAATCACCAAGTATCTTCCTAAATATGGAATTGAGTACAGTTATGTGAGTGCAGATAAGCCGGAAGAATGGGAAGCCGCTATAAAGCCAAACACTAAAATGATTTATTTAGAAACTCCTACTAATCCGGGACTGGATATAATAGATATTGAATTTGTTGCTAATCTTGCTAAAAAGCATAATCTCATTTCAAATGTAGATAATTGTTTTGCCACACCTGTCGGCCAAAGGCCAATTGATTTTGGAGCAGACCTTGTTGTTCACTCCGCCACTAAATGGTTAGACGGACAGGGCCGGGTATTAGGGGGGGTGGTTGTCGGTAAAAAAGAATTGATAAGAGAAATTTATCTTTTCTGCAGAAGCACCGGCCCGTCTATGTCACCTTTTAATGCCTGGGTACTGAGCAGAAGCCTTGAAACTTTAGACGTCAGGATGGAAAGGCATGCTAAAAATGCTTTGCATATTGCAAAAGCTTTGGAAAACAATGAGAGAATCCTATGGTTAAAATATCCGGAACTGCTGAACCATCCCCAATACAATATTGCAAAAAAACAAATGAAAAACGGAGGTGGAATAGTTTGTTTTGAATTGAAAGGCGGCTTAAAAGCAGGACGAAATTTTTTAAATAACCTGCAAATGTTAACCCTTACTGCAAATTTAGGTGATACGAGAAGTATAGCTTCTCACCCTGCAAGCACTACGCATGTAAAACTAACAGAGGAAGAAAGACTTGCCGTGAATATTACGCCAGGTTTAATCAGAATATCTGCAGGCTTGGAACACCGGGATGATATTTTAAATGATATTTTGCAAGCTTTGGAAAAGTGTTAGAAATATCCGGAAGAAAGGTGTTGCCTAAGGGCGGCAGTTCAAACATAGAAACTACTTTTTTCCCCACTTTCAATTTTATTTCTACTTAAAAAGTAATTGGCAAGGAAATTGACTATATCAATAAATTTATATATCAAAACCTTAAACAATTTTAATTATTAAAAAAAGTAACATGAAGAAAGTAATTTTCGGAAGCGCTTTGCTTTTAGTATTAACAGCTTGTGGTGGAGGAAGTAGCGATAGCACGACTGACAGCACTACTACAAACAGTTCTGAAAGTATGAACAGCGGCAGCGGCGGGACATCAACAGATACAGGTTCCATGATGTCTGATACTTCGCACATGAGTACCGGGTCTGGAGCAAATGGCACCAGTGGAAGTGGCAGCGGCACCAGCGAAAGTGGAAGTGGCACCAATGGAAGTGGCAGCGGCACCAATGGAAGTGGTAGTGGCACCAATGGAAGTGGTACCAGTGGAAGTGGCAGCGGCACCAGTGGCAGCGGGGGAAGTTCTTCAACTCGCCCGTAAATATTATAGTT
>JAABUS010006240.1_pt1 | contig 14677 bp, 12 predicted proteins | sample 5560161 | NCBI WGS metagenome assembly JAABUS01 (sample SAMN10711885, study PRJNA513376) | rock metagenome | isolation source: Antarctica rocks | place: Antarctica: Victoria Land, Trio Nunatak nord | collected 2016-01-04 | reverse complement strand
CTCACCGTTGTGGAGCATCGGCGCCTCGTCCTTCTCCCCCTCGCCGATGACGACGACCCCGTCCATGCGGACCGTCTTCAACACGATGTGCATCGCGTCAACCGCGGCCTGGTCGGCGGCGATCTTGTCGCCCTTGCCGACCATCGTGGCGGCGGCCAGCGCGGCCGCCTCGGTGACGCGGACGAGCTCGAGGGCCAGGTTGCGGTCGGATTGACCAAGATCGGACGGGGACATGCGGGCTCCTGGGATGAGGGGATGGTTAGAGCGTGCCCGGCGGCTTGCGCTTGCGCTCGACGTTCGAGGAGCGCAGGGCCGAGCCGGAGAGCATGAGCAGCGTGCCGACCGCCGCGACGAGCCAGCCGGGCTGCAGCGAGGTCAGCGAGTTCGAGGTGCCGGGCTGGGCGATCAGCCGGTTGTAGAGCAGGAGGCCGAACGCGGTGATCGCGATGATGGCGGTCAGCTCGCCCGGCGGCCAGCTCAGTGCATGGTCGCGGACGATGATGTAGGCGAGGACGAACGGCGCGACGGCCGCGACCACCAGCGGGTACCGGAGGATCGTGTGGACCTCCCAGCCCGACTGCGCGCCGGTGATGCCGTCGATCTCCCCGCGCCCCTTGGTCGTGTACCAGTCGAGGAAGAGCCCCGCCAGCACGAGGACCCCGCCGACGAGGGCGATGAACTCCCCGCGCTGGAGCTTCGAGAGGTCCACGGCGCCGGACCCTAGTCGAACTCCGGATGGCACGTCCTTCGGTTCGGCGAACGCGGGCCTCGACTCCCTCCCGCGGTTGGTGTGGAACCCCTCCGGGACCCGAGTTCTGTGCGGCTCAGCGGCGATGTCGGCACATGGGCCATCCACTTCGCTCCCCCCCACTGGCCTCGCCGCTTCGCACCCGCCAGCCTGATCGGCGGCGGAGCGGCCCGCAGGGGAACCTCTCGCCCGTCTCGTAGCCTTCAACGCCGCGGCGGACCTTCCGGTACGGTGTTGATGCGCCTCCTACCCAGGAGTGAGGTGTATCTGAGTCTTTTCCCGAGGTCCGGGCGTGTTCTACGCAGCCGGTTTCGGGGTCGGTCATGGGGGTTGGGGGTTGGGGGTTGATGGTACGCGAGATCGGTGGTCGCTGCCAGCGGTCGGTAGCTTCGCTTCGCCGGGCCGTCAAGGGCACCGCTGCGCGGCTCGCTTGGCTCGGCCCCGTCGGGCTGCCCTGGACTGCCCGGCTGCGCTGCGCTGATGAGTCTGGTCATCCGGGCAGGGCCCGGGCCCGTATGCGCCAGCCCGCTCATGTGTTGCTGTTCTGGCGTCGGGCGCGGTGGTGGGCGATGCGCACGGCGCGCGCTTTGCGCAGGCCGCTGCGGCGGGCTTGGCGGATAGCGGAGCCGCGTCCTTGGTGTTCGTCGGCGGGGGTGACGTAGCCGATGCCGGCGTGCAGGCGCACGGTGTTGTACTGCTCGCGGACCGCCTCGAGCTCGCGCGCGAGGTCACCTGGGTCTGTCAGGGCGCATAGGTGCGGCCAGTCGTACTTGACGTGGCCGAAGAGGCTCTCGATGTGCGCCTGGTCGGTCGGGGTGCCGGGACGCCCGTAGTGGGTGACGATCGCGTGCAGGGCCATGAACTCCCGCGTCGAGTCGGAGGTCATCTGGGCGCCGTTGTCAGAGACGGCCAGCAGGATCGGCTGGGTGTCGCTCGCCTCGGCGGCGGGGTCGCAGAGCCCGTCGGCGCGCTGGATCGCCGCCTCGAGCAAGCCCCTCGGCCTCCAGGGCGCGGGTGAACAGGACGCAGACCTGCAGCGAGGTAGCCTCGGGGCAGGGCATCGTGTCGATCCACTTGCGGCTGACGAGATCGAGGATCGCCAAAGCGCGGGTGTCGGCGGCCGCGAAGGCCGTGAAGTCATAGCCCCACACCTGCAGCGGCTCATAGTCGACCCAGTCTGGCCACGGCCGGGCCTGGCTGCGCGCCGGTGCCGGGCGGACGGGCAATGCCCGGCCGTGCTCAAGCAGCACGCCCAACAGCGTCGGGGGTGGCACCCACACGCGGTTCTCATAGGAGCCGCGGTGAGCCAGCTTACGATGCGAGCGATCGATCTGGCCCCACTCGCCGGCGAGCTGGAGGATCGCGGTGATCTCCTGCGGGGTGATCGCGTGGACCGGCGTGCCCCCGGGCGCCGGTCGACAAGCTGGCCGGCCGCCTGACGCGTCTGCCAGTACCGCGCGCGCCGCTCAGACAGTCCGAGCACACGGCACGCGTGAGCAAAGCTCCAGCCGCGGGCAAGCGCGGCGACCGGCTCACGGGCGCGGCTCTTATGCAGCACGCTTTCGCACCGGACGGGGGGCCGCTCACAGATCCCAGCGGGGAGCCGGGCGAGCGAGTCGGCGTCATGAGCCTGTACGCCGGTGCTTTCGGCGCGGTGCGCAACGGACTCGTTCACACAGAGGTCGAGTGGGCGGACCCAGCAGAAGCCGCCGAGTACGTTCTGCTGGCCGACTTGCTCATGCGCTTGCTCGACCGGGCCGAGGCCCGCATCAAGAGCCCCTGAATGGGATCAAGCCGGACGCGGGGTCCACTTTGCCCCTGGGGACACGAACCCAAGCACGGGGCCATGTACCTGCGTCCGACGTCGCTCGGGGAGTGGCTGGGCCACGCCGTCGAGCTCGCGGGCACCGCCACATGGCGCGCGGCACTCGTTCCAGGCCTGCTCTATGGCGTCGCGTATGACGAGCCCATTCACCAGCGGACACGAGGCCCCGAGCGGCGGCTCAGGCCGTGCTGGTGTTCGGCGCCGCACTGTGGACAGCTAGGTGTGCGCCCTCCAATCGACAAAACGTACCTTGTTTGCCAATTGCGTCTGAACAGGCATAGCATCGCGTCGACTCTGGGGCTACAGCTCCAGCAATCCTTACGACCCCAAAGGGGTGCATCGTGGCAAACCTAAATGATCCGACCGACATCCTCTTGCGCGCGCTGGATCCGGCACGCGGTCTACAAGTCCTCCGCAGCGACCTCGTCCGGCTCGCGGACCTCGACCCGAAGGTCCGGGAGGCGGTCTCGCTGATCGGGGATCGCTGGAACGGGCTGTCCCCGGAGGAACAGGCGACGCTCGAACCCGTTCTCTGGACGCAGCTCCGCCCGTACATCCAGGACCCGGCCGCGTTTCTGCGCCTGCGTCAGATCTGGCAAGACGGCACGGCAGTGCTCGATGCTGTCGACCAGGCGTTGGTCGGCATTTTCGATCTCGATGCTCTCAAGCGCACCGCATCCGATGCGAAGACGCTCACCGACAACGACTCCGACAAGGCCGGCGTCGTGTCTCGAGCAGTCGCGGAGATCGCTTCGATGCCGCAGGAGGACGTGCCCGCATTCGGGGCTGCGGTGGTTATCGCGGGCGGGGTTGCGGTCATTCTCTACAGCGTGGCCAAGATCACGGTCGACCTCGTGACCTACGCCCAACGATGATGCCGGTCAGCCCTAAACGGACCGCTGAGTTCAAGGTCGCGATCGACATCGCCCTGCCGAGCGAGGCACTTCAGCGCATCGAACGAGCCATGCAGACCGCGGTGCTCGCCGAACTCGCCACCATCGATGTCGCGGACGGATACTCGGTGCGGATGCACGCCCCGACGGACGAGGCGGTCGCGAAGCCGCGAGCTGACGCGCCCGCCGACCTGCTGGGCGGACTGATCACACTGGGACTCTGGATCCTGCCACCCGGAGAGATACCGCCGAACGCAGAGATCCTATGACCACCGGGGGCGACGCGACGTGCCCGAGTGGCCGATGCCGTGAGGGGGCAGTCCTCATTGGCATCGTAGGAGGGGATGGCCGTCTCGGGCATGTCAACCCCGCCGTGCCGATCAACGCGGAGTTCATGACCGCCGTCGAGAACGGGCGAGCAGCAGAATCACGCTTCCGATTCGGCGAGCCCTGCGCCGAAGGGGGTTGCGGGCACTGGAGGGGCAGCCAGTGTGGGCTCATCGACGGCCTGCTGGCATCACCCATCGGGACCGAGGCCGTCGAGGCCTCTCAGCAGGAACCGCTACCACGTTGCGGCATTCGAGCCTCATGTCGGTGGTTTCGGCAACACGGGAGAGCGTCGTGCGGAATCTGTCCGCTCGTGGTCCATACCCCGCGCAGACCTCACACCGGAGACGTGAATCATCGTGACGGAGCCTGAGCTGACGTTTGGCTGGCGACGCACCGGCGCTCCAGTGGCCAGTGCGCGGACCGACGACATCTGCTTTCTCGATGCCGACCGCGGCTGGGCCGTCAACAGCAACGGTCAGATCCTGCACACGGAGGACGGCGCGGTGACCTGGACGCGTCAATTCTCCGTGAGGGGCGCGTACCTCCGGTGCGTTGGCTTCGCGAACGACCGTGTCGGATGGGTCGGCACGCTCGCAGCCACCCGTCGCTTGTTCGCCACGGTTGACGGTGGTGCCACATGGACGGGCGTAGAGTCGCTGCCACCTGACGCGCCGCCTGCAATCTGCGGCTTGAGCGTGGTGAACGGGCGCGTCGTCTATGGATCGGGGACGAACTTCCCGAATAGACCCGCCGGCGTGGTCAAGACGATCGACGGTGGCGCCACGTGGACGGCAGTCGACATGTCCGCGCACGCAACGCTGCTGGTGGACATCCACTTCCAGGATGAACTGCGTGGCTGGGTCGTCGGGGGTAAGGCCGATGTGCCGAACCCTCGGCGTGACGACGTCGTGCCGGTGGTCCTGTCGACCGACGACGGCGGTCTCACCTGGCAGAACCGATTGGCTGGCATCCAACCTGCCCTGCCCATGGGCGAGTGGGGCTGGAAGATCCACTTCGTGGACGAGAACGTCGGCTTCGTCTCGCTCGAGAACTTCCACGATGGCGCCGTGCTGAAGACCGTCGACGGCGGTCACACCTGGGCGCGCATGCCGGTCAACGATCCTCAGGGCAACGCGAACCTCGAAGGCGTCGGATTCGCCGACCCGCAACTCGGCTGGGTGGGCGGTTGGGGCAACCGTGACGGCAGCGACGGGTTCACGAGCGAGACACGCGACGGGGGAGTGACTTGGGCTGATGCCAACGAGGTCGGCAAGCTGCTCAACCGCTTCCGCGTCATCCGAGAACCGGACCTTGTCGTGTATGCCTCGGGCGACACGGTGTACAAGTACTCCGCGTTGGCAGACGCCGCGAACGCCGACGGCGGAGACGAGACAAACGACGATGCCGTCGATGTCTCGAAGGGGCGTTTTCCGCTCGCGATACCGGTCGTCGCACCGCCCGACGCGAAGTCACTGCGCGTGGACATCTGGGACCGCTTCGGCGAGCACCTCGCAACGATGCTGAACGACGACGCGCCGGCGGCGGGCGGCGCGCGGCGCTTCACCTGGTCAGGCGAGATCAGCAGTGGGGGCAGCGCAGAACCCGGTGCCTACATCTACCGCGTCACGATCGACGACCACGCAGAGAGTCGCGTGGTGGCGATCGAGGCGTAGTGCCAGCCCCGGGCCTCGAGTGGAGGCCCTACCGGCTGCCCGCGGCCCGTCGTGACGACGATGTGCTCGACGACGCGCCCGCCGAGGCGGCCGACGACCTGATCGTCGAGCTGCCCGAACTGCAGGCTTGGCCTTTCCCGTCGGACAAGGCCGAGATCCTGCTGCAGTCCGCAGCGGAGGTGGAACACGCCCTGATGGTCCAGTACCTCTACGCCGTCTATTCGTTGAAGGCCGGCGACGAGGTCGCCGATCAGGCGCAGTTCGCAGCGCTCGACGAGACGGCGGCGGACTCTTGGCCTCGTGTGCTGCTCGGCATCGCGCGAGAAGAGATGGGCCATCTGATGACTGTCCAGAACCTCCTGGCAGGGGTGGGATTGCCGCCGAACCTCGAACGGGAGGATTTCCCTCCCCGGAAGGAGCTCTACCCCTTCGCACTGCATCTCGAGCCGCTGTCCCGGCACTCGCTGGCCAAGTACATCGCCGCCGAGGCGCCCGCCGACGCCGAAGGCATCGACGACATCCTCGCGCTCGCGAAGGCGTCGGCTGGCTCCGTGATCAATCGAGTCGGCGTGCTGTACGGCCTTCTCGGGCTCGTGTTCACACGTGAAGAGGACGTCGCTGCCGGCAGCTCCGGGAGCGAGGCATGGGACGCACACATCCGCGAGCTGTCGCACGCCGCTTACCAACAAGCCCCGCCGGTGGATTGGCACCTCCCTGACGAGGCATTCGTGCCGAGCTCGCTTGACCAGCAGGCCGATCCTGACGACTGGGGAGGCGTCCGGATCCATCGCATCGCTACTCGCGCGGACGCGGTGGGAGCGATCCGGGACGTCGCGGAGCAGGGCGAGGGCCCGACCGGAGCGCCAGAGCACTCTCATTTTGAGCGGCTGCTCTCGATGTGCCGCGGAGGGATGGGGATGGCGCCGTTCCCCTCCGAAGGCGAGTGGGTAGCCACACGGGACATCCCCACGGACCCTTCGCCCGGGAGCGTCGCCGACCCACGCACGAGAGCATGGGCGGAGTTGGCCGACGTCCGCTACGCGCTACTGCTCGGCTTCGTCGGGCACTACCTCCTCACGTCAATCGGAGAGCGTCGCCTCTTCGTCGGCTGGATCTTCTCTGAGATGCGCTCGCGGCTTGCCGTCATCGCGCGACAGCTGACGGCCATGCCAACGGGTGCCGGCGCGTCCCCGACCCTCGCCGCGGCGCCGTTCACGCTCCCAACGGTACTCGCCCTGCCGGCTGCGGAGGCGTCCCGGTGGGATGTCCATCGAACGCGGCTCATGGCCTCCATACGGATCGTCGAGGAGTTGCAGTCCGCGAGCGACTCCGACGCGAGCGATTCGTTCCTGTCAGACCTCGCGGCATCCGACCGTGCGCGTCTCGCGTACGTCGAGGTTCGCGCACGCCCAGCCGAGCTTCCAGTCAGTTTCGTTCGTGATATCTGCCCGTTGTTTCGACCGGTGGACATCGCCCACATGCGCGACCTCAGCTTCGACTTGTCGAGCTACCAGAGGGTCCGCGACAACGTGGACGACATCATCGAGCACCTCGAGATCACAGGCCCGCAACGCATGCCCCCATCGCCTGATCAGCCGTGGAGCGCCGCCCAGATCGAGCTCGTCAGGACGTGGATGCGACAGGGCTTCCCCCCTTGAATCGTCTCCGCTGATCGGAAACTACGGCGCTGCAGTCCGGTCGGTCCGCACCACGAGCGCGAAGCCTTGGCCGGAATCGCCCACCTTCACGTCTGCCCCTATGACAGCGACCGACCAGTCGCCACGCTCGGGATCGTCGACGATCACCATCTTGACGTTGTTGGCGCCATCGACTGCGTCGCCGGTTGTCGATGCCCCATTCGCGAACACGTTGCCGTGGAAGACCAGATTGCCCGCCGGGGAGCTGACGAGCAGATCGAGGGTGTTGACCATTGGGTCCGCGCTTCCCGCACAAACAGGAGGATCGGACCAGACGAGGGTGAGGATCAAGGCGCGTGTCTGCCCACCGACGGTAAGCCCGCGGTCGGAGCGGTCGCCCGTGCGCAGGCCGTCACGGTTGCGAACATCCGTGACGGCGATGGACCGGTCACCAGGCCCGAACCCAAGCACGCGAGAGAGCTGAACCGACCCCCAGCCTCGCGTATTGCTCGGGAAGTCGGCGGCGCGAGCCACGTCTACCGCCGCGTTGAGAAGGGTGGCCTTCAGCAACGCCCCAGACGGGATGAACGCGTTTTGGACCTCCCGTGCACCCGTCGGGTACCAGCCCTCGGTGTAGTACTGGCGGACGAGCGCCGCTGCGGCTGCCGCTGCGGGCGTAGCCCAACTTGATGCGCACGTGTTCCAAAGCTTCGTCAGACAGGTCGTCTCAGATCGCGCTGACGTGATCTGGCACCCCGGCGCCATGATTTCCGGCTTGTATCGCGGCCGAAGGTCGAGCGTCGGTCCCGTCCCCCCGTCACCAAACCGTACCTCCCCCTCCTCACCGTGACACGCCGAAACACACAAGGCGTTCTTGGCCGTGCCCGGTGGACCGAGGGATTCGTTGATGTTTCCGGCCGAGCCGAGCACCAGGTTGTCCTCGTTGTTCCACACAAACGCGTCCACGTCTGCAGCGGTCTGGTTGTACTGAACCGACGGCTGCGGCTCCTCATGCCAGCTGTTGGTGTGAATCCGCGCACCGTCGGCCGCCGCTGCTGTTAGGTATCGGAGAAGACTCATACGACGCGGCACATCAAGGGAGCTCCCGAACGTCATTCGGGCCGCCCAAGCGAGGCCACGATCGGGCGCCTTGCCTGCGGCGTGGGAGTCATCTCCCGCCACGATTCCGCACACGAAGGTGCCGTGGTCGCTCGGACGGTGCTCGTCTTGGGGTCCCGGTGCCGCGTCGCGCAGACCAGCAAGCTTGCGATGGTCGGGGCCCGGCGTGTTGTCGGTGGCGTCGCGAAACCAGCAATGCGTGTGGTCGAGAAGGCCATCGATGACGCCGATCACTTGCTGCTCGCCGTGCAGGCCGTGATCCCAGGCAGGCACCGCGCCCCGGTCTCCCGACTGCAGCATGCCGGCAGTGTTCGAATCGTCATGTTTCATCGCCGGGACCGGCTCCATCCATCGAACACCGTCGAGCTGCGCGATGGAGAGCGATTCTTCGTCGGAGAGCGCCGCGGCGGAGATCAGCTGCGCGACGCCGCCAAGGTCGCGGTCATCATGCACATCTACGTCGGCGCCCGTCATCTCCTGGACGCGTGCCGCGACGAGCTCAGGGTTGGCGTCGGGGAAGAGGACCATGCGCAGACCTCCTGCCGATGCTTGCACGGGGCCGAGCTTGAACGCGGGTTCGAACGGGACCACCGCTCGCACGTCCGAGTCGCTTGCGAGGCCGGCGAACTGGACGGCGTCGAGCTTCTCGACGTAGGCGCCGCCGGAGACGTAGTCGTTGAAACGAACGCCGTGGGAAGCGCGAAGCTCATTGGTGGTATCGCCGCCACGCTCCTCGTGAAGCTGGACGATGTACGGTGTCGATCCGTCTCGGGCATCCGGCACCAGCGCGGCGCGAAGAGCCGGGTCAAACTCGTGTCCGCCGATGCGAACATTCCGATCATCGGACATGATGCCCTCTCGTGGCATGCGCTCCGTAGCCTTCAGTACTGGTCATGCCCGATGTATCGCAGATTAGACAATATGGAGTGTCTGTCCGGCCGGTGAGGTAGAAGGGCCGGGTCCCCCGCGGCGCTCGTGGGGTGACGTTCGTGTCGCGCGGGCTGGACCCCGCGCGGCGGTCCACAATTGCAGAGGAGGAACCGACCATGGCGAAGCCTGTCTCGGTTCGCCGCGCCCGTCCACGCTCGCGAGCGTAGCGCCGGCTGATGCGCCTCGTGCGGATGCATCGCGCACATTGCGGGTCGCGCACGCGTGCCCGCCGAGCGGAACGGTGGGTCGGGTCGGGGCTGTCGGGATGGCACGTCGTGTTCGTGCTCGTCAGCGCGCTGGACGGGGTTCGTCGGTTCGCAGTGCTCGGCGTTGGTCGGCGGCGAGCTCGTGCGGGAGCGTGAAGGGGAACGTGCCGAGCATCAGGATGTGCTCGTGCTGCAGCGGTGAGAGCCGTGCGAGGTGCTCGTCGCTGATCTCGCGGCCGCTGCGGCGGAGGTGGCTGATCGCGTCGTCCATGTATTGAGGACGTTGAGCGCGAATCCGAGCGCGGGGAGCTGGTCTTCTTGGCCTTCGCGGTAGGGCTGGCGTAGCTCTCCGCGGTTGCCGTGGAAGATGACGCGGGCAACGGAGTGGCGGCCTTCGTGGCGGTTGATGTGCACGCCGATGCAGCGCCGGTAGGCGTCGCTGTCGACGTAGTGCAGGAGGTGCAGCGTCTTGGCGTCGCGTCCGGGCTCGGCGATCGCGCGGCCCAGCGGCGTTGGGCGGCCACGCCTTGCAGGACGCCCAGCAGCTCGCTCGCGCGGACCGTGCCTGTCGATAGGGAGGCGATGACGCGCAGGATGTCGTCCCAGTGCGCGTGGATCAGCTTCGGGTTGATGCGGTTGCGCGCGAGGCCGTGCAGCGCGCCGTAGTCGCTGTCGCGGGTGAAGTACCAGAAGCGCTGGTCGCGCAGCCCTGCGGGGCGTGGGCTGAATTGGTAGCCAAGCAGCCAGTACAGCCCGAAGACCTGGTCGGAGTAGGCGGCCTGGTCGGTGATGAGCATCGTCGGGCCGCCGGCTCGAGCCCGGGGTACGGCTCCCCGGCGGCGGGGCTGTACAGGCGCGCCCGGTTGATCTGCTTGATCCGGGCGAGCAACTTGAAGCCGAGCAGGCTGGTTACCGCGAACCCGATCTCCGATTGGCCGTGCGAGTCGACGTAGTTGCCGTCGACGTTCATTGCGGTCGCGTGGCGCATCACGCCTTCGATCATCGCCGCGACCTCGGAGGCCGAGCAGTTGAGAATCTGCGAGTGGATCGCCATCCGGCCGCGCTCGACGTGCCAGTACACGAGGACGCCGCGGCCGCCGTAGCGGGCGTGCCATTCAGTGAAGATGTTGCGGTCGAACGACCCGAAGTGGCTGGAGTCCGACGCGACGGTCGTTGTGCTCTTGCCCCAGATCCACGCTTGCCGGGCCGCGAACGTGGCGTTCGCGATCTCAACGCCCGCGGCTTTCAGCCCAGCCGCGGTGTAGTAGCGCCGAGCGGAGTAGCGGAGGTCTTCCTCGTGGCGTGACCCCGGTGGTTCGGTCCGGTGCTTGTGAGAGTTCTATGCCGAGGTTCCACTCGTCGAGGTTCGACTCGACTTCCACGGCGTCGCCGATGGCCTGCACCTCCGTCCACCGCGTGAGCGGCAGGGGCACGGCGGGCAGGGGGAAACGGGCGCCTGAGCAGGACATCCGCTGCGGCGATGTCCGCCAATGGCTCCACGCCCGAGCAGCGTACTGGCCCGCGTGTCGACGTGATCGCGCCCGCGCGTAAGGGGACAGCCGCCGAGGAGCGCGTAGCATCCAGCCCCCTCGGGAAGGAGCACGCAGGATGGCACCGCGGTTGATCGGAGTGGACGTCGGGGGCACCAAGGTGTCCTCGGCGGTGCTGGGCGCGGACGGCCTGAGCGAGCCGGTGCTCGTCCCGACCCGGACCGCCTCACAGGACCAGCTGCTCGACCAGCTCGCGCAGGTCATCGAGGAGGCGGCCGACGGCGACGAGGAGTGCCTCGTCGGCCTGGGCGTTCCGGCCGTCGTCGAGTTCGCCACGGGCCGGGCGCGTCACGCCCCGAACATCCCCCTGCACGACGCTCCCCTGCGCGAGGCTCTCTCGCAGCGCACCGGCCTGCCGGTCGCCGTCGACAACGACGCGACGGTCGCCGCCCTGGCCGAGGCCCACGACGAGCACTTCGAGCTCGTCCACCCGGACCTCGTGATGCTCACGGTCGGCACGGGCGTCGGCGGTGGCGTGATCATCGGCGGTCGCATCTTCCGCGGCGCCACCGGGGCCGCCCCGGAGCTCGGGCACATCCTCATCGGCCTCGACCTCGCCGACGGCGCACCGGCGGCGAGCGAGCGCTTCCCCCAGGCCGGCAGCCTGGAGGGCGTCGCCGCCGGCCGCCGGCTCGACGAGCTGGGTCGCCAGCGCGGCTACGTGGACGGCCCCGCCGTCGTGGCGGCCGCCGAGCGCGGCGAGGACGAGGCCATCGACGCGCTGCGGATCCTCGGCGAGCGTCTCGGGATCGGCATCGCGACCGTCCTGCACTGCTACGAGCCGCCCCTGGTCTGCATCGGCGGCGGCGCGAGCGCGGCGGGGGAGCTGCTGCTCGAGCCCGCGCGGCGCGTCGCGCACGCCTGGACGCTGCCGGGCGTCGGGGAGCGCACGGAGATCCGCGTGGCGCGCTGGGGCCCACAGGCCGGCGTGCGCGGCGCTGCGCTCATGGCCAAGCAGGAGCTGCTCGACGACGTCGCCGCGAGCGCGGCGGGATCGCCGGCGTGAGGATCGCCGTCGCCTTCGACCACGCCGGCGTGCCGTTCGTCGACGTCGTCGGAGAGGCGATCCGCGAGGCGGGCCACGAGCCCGTCGACCTCGGCACGTGCGACGACTATCCCGACGCCGCCTTCCTCGCCGGCCGGGCGATCGACGCGGGCGAGGCGGAGCGCGCGGTCCTCGTCTGCGGCTCCGGCGCGGGCGTCGCCGTGGCCGCCTCCAAGCTCCCCGGCATCCGCGCCTGCGTCGGCCACGACACCTACACCGCAGGGCAGTGCGTCTCCCACGACGACTGCAACGTGCTCTGCGTCGGCGCCCGGGTCATCGGCCCGGCCTACGCCGCGGTGTGCATCACGGCGTTCGCGCAGGCGGAGTTCTCCGGCGAGGAGCGCCACGTGCGACGACTTCACAAGATCGACCAGCTCGAGCGGCAGGGATTCGACGCCGAGCTTCCCACCCCCCGAGAGGAACTAGAGACGTCATGAGCACCTCCCCCACCAAGGTCAACGAGCGGATGGCGGCGATCCTGGCGGCCGGCACCAGCCCGTGGCTCGACCAGGTCCGCCGCGACCTCCTCGAGGAGGGGACCCTCGCGCGGATGGTCGCCGAGGACTCGCTGCGAGGCGTCACCTCGAACCCCGCGATCTTCGAGAAGGCCATCCTCGGCGCGCACCTCTACGACGAGACGATCTCCGAGCTCGCCAAGAACGGCGCCGACGCGCGCGGCATCTACCGCTTCATCGCGATCCGCGACGTCAAGGACGCCTGCGACGTCCTGCGCCCCGTGTACGACGAGACGGGCGGCTGCGACGGCTTCGTCTCGCTGGAGGTCGACCCGGACCTCGCCGACGACACCGAGAAGACGATCACGCAGGCCAAGGACTACGCGGAGGCCGTCGACCGCCCGAACCTCATGATCAAGATCCCCGGCACCGACGCGGGCGTGCCGGCGATCACCGAGGTCGTCGCCGCGGGGATCAACGTCAACGTGACGCTGCTCTTCTCGGTCGAGAGCTACTCCAACATCGCCGAGGCGTACATCAAGGGCCTCGAGCGGCGTCAGGAGAGCGGCGAGTCGGTCGACATCCACTCCGTCGCGTCGTTCTTCGTCTCGCGTGTGGACGCCGAGGTCGACAAGCGGCTGAAGGAGGCCGGTGCCGACGAGGAGCTCTTCGGCCTCGCCGGGCTCGCCAACGCACGCGCCGCCTACCAGCGCTTCAAGGAGCTCTTCCACGGCGATCGCTTCGCCGCGCTGCTCGCCGCGGGCGCCCCCGTGCAGCGCCCGCTCTGGGCCTCCACGGGCGTCAAGGACGAGCGCTACCCCGACACGCTCTACGTCGACGGGCTCATCGCGCCCGAGACGGTCAACACCATGCCGATGGCAACGCTCGAGGCCGCGCGCGACCACGCGGAGGTCAGCGGCCCGACGGCCGACCAGGACTCCAGCGCCGACCTGGAGCGGCTCGCGGCCGCGGGGATCGACCTCACCGACGTCACCTTGAAGCTGCTAGAGGACGGCATCGTCGCCTTCGTGACCCCGATGGAGAAGCTCCTGGCGGGCATCGAGGAGAAGCGCACCTCGATGGGCGGCGCATGATCTCGCGCTCGCTGCCCGGCGCGCTGCAGGAGGCCGTCGACGCGAAGGCGCGCGCGGCGTCCGAGGCCGGCATCGCCGGGCGCGTCTGGGCCAAGGACGACACGGTCTGGGGACCGGCGGGGCAGCCCGAGGTGGCCAACCGCCTCGGCTGGCTGGACATCGCCGACCGCCTGCGGGCCGAGGCCGACGACCTCGTCGCCTTCGCCCGGACGGTCGCCGGAGAGGGCATGACTGACGTGGTGCTGCTCGGCATGGGCGGCTCGTCGCTGGCCCCGGAGGTGCTGCGGCTGAGCCACGAGCCACAGGAGGGCTTCCTCACGCTGCACGTCCTCGACTCGACCGACGCCGGCGCCGTCGCCCACACCGCCGCCGCCGTCGACCTCGACCGGACGCTCTTCGTCGTGTCGACGAAGTCCGGCGGCACGATCGAGACGCTCAGCGCGTTCAAGACGTTCTGGGAGCGGAAGCCCGATGGTCTTCACTTCGTCGCGATCACCGACCCGGGCTCGCCGCTGGTCGCAATTGCCGCGGAGCACGACTTCCGCCGCACCTTCCTCAACGACCCGGACATCGGCGGGCGCTACTCCGCCCTCTCGTACTTCGGGCTGGTGCCCGCGGCGCTGATCGGCGCCGACGTCGGCGGGTTGCTCGACGCGGCGATCACCGAGGCGACGCGCTGCCGCTCCGACGTGCCCGAGGAGAACGAGGGCCTGTGGCTCGGCGCCGCGCTCGGGGCACTCGCGGAGGCGGGCCGCGACAAGCTCACCTGGGTCGTCTGCGAGCCGCTCGGCTCCTTCGACCTGTGGGCCGAGCAGCTCGTGGCCGAGTCCACGGGCAAGCAGGGCACGGGCATCCTGCCGATCGCCGACGAGCCGCTCGGAGGCCCTGAGGTCTACGGCGACGACCGCGTCTTCGTCCACGTCCGCAACACGCCGCACCCGATGAAGGAGCACGATCAAGCGCTCGAGGCGCTCGCCGCGGCCGGCCATCCCGTGCTCACGATCCCGAGCGACGGGACCGCGAACGACCTCGGCCGCCTCTTCTTCCTCAGCGAGTACGCCGTCGCGGTCGCCGGCTGGGCGCTCGGCATCAACCCGTTCGACCAGCCCAACGTCGCCGAGGCCAAGGAGGCCACGACGAACGTGCTCGTGAAGTACCAGGAGAGCGGTGCG
>JAABUS010006239.1_pt1 | contig 14679 bp, 12 predicted proteins | sample 5560161 | NCBI WGS metagenome assembly JAABUS01 (sample SAMN10711885, study PRJNA513376) | rock metagenome | isolation source: Antarctica rocks | place: Antarctica: Victoria Land, Trio Nunatak nord | collected 2016-01-04 | reverse complement strand
GGGGGGGTGTGTTTCTGAGTGGCGGTCACGGTGGAGAGGGGGGAGGAGTGTTGCCATGTGAGGCGGATTTTGGTGGTGGACATGGTGGCGGTGAAGCGGACGGCGAGGATGAGGGTTTTGAGGATGCCGAGGTGGGAGTGCTCGTGTTCCCAGGCGTAGGTGTGGGTGGTGGGGCCGGCGGCGCGGATGGAGGGGATGGGGAAGAGGGGGGGGTCGGTGGTGAACCAGAGGGTGGAGAGGGAGAGGTCGAAGTCTGCGGGGGCCATGGTTTGGGTGGTTGTGGAGGGGTTGGGTACCTTTTGCTGCGGAGTGCTTGTTTGATGTACGATGGTTTTGGAGGTTGTGAGAGGAGCAATACGAGGGGAACAGCGAAAAAGGAGGGGGGGAGCTATAAAAATTGGAATGATAATGGATGTTGAATGTGTCATATCAGAGGTCTCCATATCACTAGGGAAATGATATGTCACTCAGGAAAGATGACTATTGTAAGAGCCTGGTTTCTACCTTTCATACCGAGTCATTTCCGAATCAATGCCATTGCTACTATGACCATATCAAGGCCTGGGTTTGCTAGTTAGGGGAATTGGAGGCGGAGATGCCCCTTGAGTATTCCCAGCATTGACTCGTTTGGGTGGAGGTGGTGGAGGCTTCGTCTTCTCCTCACCAGATGGCAACGCACCTTGCTCAGGCGCAGCTGGATTGCCAGTCCAGCCCCTCGCCTTCCCGGCTACGTCGTACTTGCTGTTGAGGGCATTGGCGCTTTTCCAACCTGCTGCTACCTGGTCTCCATGGCGTGATCGGAAATTGTTTGCAGTAGCAGCCGTGGCTTTCGCATCAGAAAACGACACTGATGAGGGGTCGTTACGAAACGAACTTGCCGTCTTCAGTGCAGCTTGCTTCTCTGCAAGGGTAGTGCCTTGAGAAGGCGTTTCAGGTGTCGAAGACTTAGTCGACAGCCCAGAGAACCGCGAATGCAGCTCGTTCAAAGTCGGTTTCTGACCGCCGGCAGGGCTGGAGGCGCTATCTCTAGCAAGGGATGTTGCGTGATCTTGCGTCGCAGCTGAAACTTGTGGCTGCCCACCAATATTCAGCCCTGGCACAGACACTCCTGCAGAACCAAGTCGATTCAGAGCGCCTTGATTCAGGTATCCCACGCTTGTCGGTTGTTGCTGTGTGGCGCTTGTATACGACGGTGGTGGTGAAGAAGGAGATAGCGTGGGTGTCGCTTGTCGGGCTGGAAGACGTGGAGGTAGTGATGGTTTTGGCTTTCTCGTGGGACTCGCTGACACAGGACTCGCTTGCTCTTCGTGGTCTATGCGCCGCATTGGTGGCTTTGGCAAGTTGTTGGTCGAAAGCCCACTCGTATCCACTCGATAGGGCACAGGCGGTGGTGCAGGCTTCAGGGTCGTTCCCGCTGCAGCTCGCCTCTCGCTTTCTGCCTTCTCCTGGTTGGCACGGACTTCCTCAGTATCCAAAGGCGCGCGCAGTCCCCGTCTGTCGGGTGTGATAGTGTTCGGTACGGTGGCGCCCCCATGGTAGTTGGCATTCTTGGGTGGCGGGCCAAATGCCTGTGGATCCTTCAAGGATGCGAGCGGGCGGGATTGGTGCTCTTGTGTTTGAGGATGGCTCGTATGGGGGTTCTTACTTTTCCCCACCCACCCAGCCTTGATCGGGCGTTAGGTCTATCAACATCAAGATCGATGTGGCGTTGCGCTCACGACTTGGTTGATGCCTTTGAATTCACCTCTCCAACTTTCTACTCCCTTGACTTTGTCCATTGAAGCTTCCACAGGCGACAAATAGCGCAATCTCTGATTCAGGAGCCTCCGACTAAGCTTGATCGAGTAGATGTCGATGTGTGAAGAAAATCAGTTTTCGAAGGAGTCGTCTATTGGGTAGGATTGTCGACCTCTCTCGATTTCACCTATTAATGCAATCCACCTATTAATGCAACCGCTAGTGAATTTGGCGCATAAATCTTAGGGCTGCTTCTCGGAACCCTGGTCTTTTCACTGAAGTCACTAGCAGTTGCATTAATAGGTGGTTTGCATTAACAGGTGCAAACGAGTAGTGACACAACAAATGAACCAATCCGCTTCGTCAGAGAACTCATATACCATCATAAATCATGACCGCGTTCGAGCATACAGGCAGGATTTCAGAGTGTCTGGAAGCTTTCTTGGCTTGATATTTAGATTTAGTGTATATACAGAATGTAAGGTCCTAGATCGCAGAAAGTTTGCGACCAGCGACAGGATCTTCCTTCATTGCGAAACGCCACGCTGATCCCACATATTGGTATATTACTGTATCTAAGCCTTAACCAAGACTCCCATGAGTGTCATCGACGATGCAAATCCATAGCTGTACCTATCAAACGAGCTGATGCGGATCCATTCTGGACGCGTTCTCAGGATCTACCAGGTTCACCACTGAATCCCTTTCGTAGGCCGCGATCCACATCGATGGATCGAACGACAGCCCGGATACATCGCTGAGAGCGGGACTAGAGCTTGGCTGGAACGGAGCTTGAAGGTTGGCACTCGTTGGGGCTGCTTCGGCACGCTCTGACAGCGGCGATGGGGTGTATCTTTGCGGTGGAGAGCGTGCATGCGATCTCCGAGATTGTTGTGACTGGCAAAGGACCTGGGATATCGGAGCATAAGGGCCGGAAAGCCGCTGTATTTCTATGGGCGTCGCGACTTGCAGCTGAGGTGACAATGAGCGAGGTGTATCTGGAAGCTGAGGCGTTTGAAGGCGCGGTGGTATATATGGGTGAGCCAGCGTCAGTGGTAGAATAGGCGCGTAGGGAGGTGGCGCTGGTGAGCTGCAAGGTGAGTCCCAACGTCCGGTCGAGACTCGTTCATTGTGGCTTGCATATTTCGAGAGCAACACCAAAGCGGGTCGACGCGGCATAACAGGTGGATCTCCTCGTTCCTGCACGGACGCTAGAGTAGTAGACCTCGAAGCGTTCATGGGTGTTATGGCCATCGGGCTCCGCGCTGATATTCTAGAGAATGCTGTTCGTGGTCTCGAAAAGTTGAATTCAAAGCCGCTGAATGAGTTTGGTCGTCGCATCATGATGCTCGGCCCATATTTTCCTCTCGGGCGATGGGCTAGAATGTCTTTCTGCCGCGCTGGGGATCTCATCCTGGCCTGACTTTGATGGCTGGTTCCGTTGTGCTTTGGGCGTTTTCGTCGGCACGTGAGGCAGAGGAGGACGATGAGAGGGATGAGTATAGCGATAACGACGAGCGGGATGACTATCGAGATTATCAGGGTACTCGTAGATAACCCGTTACTGGAAGTTGCGACCGGGCTACTCGTGTATGCTGCTGCAGAGGTTGTCGATGAAATGCTAGGAGCTGTAGAGATCGTCGCTTGACTTGATCTATATGATGAAGTCTGCGAGGACAGACGGCTGACTTGCTCAGTCTGGGATTTTGAATCAGTAAGGATTGAAGTGGGTACGGGTGTTTTCTGAGAAGTCGGCCGAGTCCTTGTGGTGGAGATTGTGAATGATGGAACCACTGCATTGATGGGCTCAAATCTTCGAAGGTTAGGAAATTGTATTGCTTGGTCACTGGATGCCATAGCAGTATATTTCGCTCCTTGGAAGTTGTAATTCTTGCTGGTCTGCGAAAATAGACACGGCACAATGAATGTCTGCCACCTTGATGAAACTCTTCAAGGGGCCAGGACTGGTGTATACATACTCTGTACGTCTGGTGGCACGAAACAGAATTGCCGATTTGACGATAGCAGCAGTAGCGGAGAAGCGCAGAAAAGTGGTTGAAAGGGAAATAAACTTTTCATAGACGAGCCTTCACCGAAGCCATTCGGATCCGGTATGAAACGAATAGAAATAGATGAGATATAAGTAGCCATTCGCTTGGTTGCGCAAGGCGCAGCAAGATGATACTGGTTGAATATGATTCCAAAAGACCCGTAGTCTCAATCGCACTACCGAGATAACAGCAACAAGATGTAAAGGAAGCTAAGGGAGCTAAGAGAGCCTACCAACGAACTTGCTGATGACTTGAGTATCAAAATCGCGACAGACAGAGGGCAGCCTGCCAGGGTTGAGGGCGTAAGGGTAGGGGATCTTGCAGGTTGAGGATGGAAATCAGTAAAGGTGAAGTGAAACATGTTGCTACGCGTACGATCAGCGATATTAAACGGTGCAATGAGGCGCATTAGTGGCTCGCTTGAATCTTAGCTCCAAACACTCCAACCACCACTTCTCAGGAGCAACATCCGCCTTTTGCTTTATCAGCCAACCCAACCACAGGTGCCAGATTGTCACGAGCGCCAATACCTCATGACCATAGCATCCTTGCGTCTCTGTGGTCATTCTAGGGTGAAGACGTGCTTTGCTTGCTCATGAAATATCGTCAAACTTTGCACCATCGGTGTTTTGCCGTTGCCTTCGAGGCCTCAGGGTAATCAGAAAGAATTTCCAAACCTAACCCCAACTCACTGTTGGCCCGTTCTGTTGGTGGAATTCGTTAGGCGGCCATAAGGTACCCCGTTCTCGGTGTTTAAAACTTAAATTCACCGACACAGTACTCGGGCACAAGGTAAGATTGCCGACTCTCCATCGTCCTCAAAGAACTAGATCCTCTCAAACATATCAAGGCAGATTTTGTCTAGCGCTCTTGATGTCATACGAGTAGGTATTCTGGTTCTGCTGGTTGACATCACATAGCTTGCTAGAGCGGAGAATGGCTACTCGACTATCAAAGCCACAACAACTCTGGCAAAAAACCAAGAATGCAACGAGGCTCTAGCACTGTTACTCTTGCCTACGAGATCCGACTATCTATTCTTCTTGTGTTGGCCAATTCTTGGTGTTTCACCCAAGAAATCCTTGCTTAACATGTCGCATGCCTGAGCTTTCTCATGAAAACCTTCACTATGGCATATGGTTTGGCGCCAGGTTTCGACGATTGAGAATCTTGTGCAGGAGCCTGTGAACTTGAAAGTGTTCTAGAAGCTTTTCCTCGGTCAGTGTAATCGCTCCACACCCTGGCACAGGGCAAGCGTATCCTGTGTACTGCTGTTCTAAGTCGCCCGGCTTCTTTGTGGGCTTCTCATTCAGCGTCATGGTCGTGCTCATTATCGTACACTCGGTTGTTAGAGTTTCCTCCACCCACGTCGTCATCGATTCTTTGACCGATTTCTTCTCAGCTAGGGCGTGAGGTACGCCGACATGCCCTGCATTCTCTTCAATGAACAATCGCAGGAACGACAGCAGGTTGACAACGTCATCTGTATTGCTCATCGCTCCTAAGCTTACTCTGACGATACCCGTTGGCTTTCCGTTCAGTTCGTCGACTCCGTTGCCGCATCGGAGGCCTTCAGCATAATCATCTCTCATCTCTTGGGCGGTCAAGTCCAGGGCCCATGCAATACCGCCTGGATTGCAAACTCCGCCGGTGCGTAATTGAATGCCGTTTACTATCGTCAGCTGTTCAACGGAGGATTTCCCTACGCACTCTTGGGTACTCGATTGGATATTGAATGCAATTGTTGGCCCTTGGCTTCCAGCATCGCCGTAATGTGATGCAGGGTCCTTGTATATTCGACACAAGGCAGTCCCATTTCCATGAGATATTCTAGACATGCTTTCGTACAGGTCTTTGGCTAATCGGCATGTGTGTCGGGGTATGCTGGTCATGTCGCAATACAACTTTCGATGTACTTCGAGAGCCGGCTCGAGTGCGAGGATACTATGGAACGCTGGAGTTTCATCCTCCAGTGCGTCGTGCAGGGAACTGAGCTTTAGGGCATGCCATGAATCTTCTTTAGCTCCGTTGATGACCATGTCAATGGTGCCTCCGCCGAAGTAGCCCCTTTGACGAAGAACATGCCCCGCGTCTTTCCTCACTATCAAAGCTCCCAGATCAGGGAAGCCAAAAATCTAATGGAAGCTCAGAGCAACAAAGTTTGGCGCCGCCAAAGGGTCGCTCAGATCCAGCTGGGCCGTTGTGACATAGGCCGCAGCATCAAGCAAAGTGTACACATCCTGGTGTTCCGTTCGTGGAGACGCCCACAGTCTTCCTGGCCAGTCTAGTGGCAGACGTCGACCATTCATGTTGGACTGAGCCGGGAAAGCGAATAAGCGAAGCTTGGGCTTGCTCAGAGAAGAGGCATCGGGTGTCGATTGTTTGTGCTCGCCCAAGAGCCACTTCTCGACCTCTTCGTCAGAATTAAAGCATCTTGACCCTGCGGTCGCGATTTCTCTCACACCGACCAACGAGGAGTGAGCAGCGGCATGATAACCGTACCAAAAACCCACGTCCTTATCATGGGGATTGCCTCTCATGCCATCTGCGACCAGCTTGATAGCTGCAGTAGCGTTTGCAACAAATATCAGATCAAAGTGCTGTGGATCCGCTTTGAAAAACTCCAGCATGCGTATTCTAACCGTCTCAATGCGCTGAGTGGAAAGGATCGATGATGGAGACTGTGAGTGAGGATTGCCATACAGGTGTGACTCCAAGTCGCTCGAAACTTTCGTGACGAGCGACCTCGCATAGGGCGTGATTCCGGCATGATCAAGGTACGTGGTGCCTGTTAACAGTGTCAGTCATGGATGGTGCAGGGCTGGGGTCATGTACTTTGTAAAAGCGGTACTCGACTTTCCTGATTCCACTTATCCTTTTTCGGTACAGACCATCATTACCTTGCTTTACCCTCATATCTACCGTGTGTAGCGCTTTGCCCGACGAATTCTAATCTAAGCAGCGTGGAATAGGGCACTCCCAGCGGACCTTATAAGTCTTCGCACCTGTCACTCAGCCGCAAATGTTATCAGACTCGGGGCTCCTGAGACATCCAGTCCCCATTTTTAGCCGCCCTGTCGTACACTGATACGGATGCATGGTACACCACGGACACGGATGCATTGTACACCGCCCCGATCCTTGAACAATGTCCATCTCGCCACGTTTCAAGCAGAGAAAAATAAGAAGGATATGTTTATGATGTATCACTTATGATACACGCTTGTTTCAACTGCACCACCCCAGTTGACTAACGGGAAGCCCTGGTCTTCGCACATCGCGCTCTTTCAGTTTATTGAGCTCCTTAATAATGTCGTTGATCTACCACCTTTCCCCGAAACGAGTTCGACTTGTGCGATTGCGATCAACATCTCCGCGCATGTACTCTTATCGTTATTCTTTTTCCTTCCAAATATAGGACAAGCAAGGCTCGATATAACTGTTCGATAGCATCGTCCAAGACCAGACTTTACAAGTTAACAATAGAGGCGATGTCGACAACATGCGATTATCATCAATATTGGAGAGATGAATGAAACGAAGAGAAGCCATAAGTAGGGATTATGGCTTCTCGTCGATAAATTGGGGTGGTGCATTATAAACATGCATGTACTATAATTGATGCATCGCAAAAATATAGATAGCCAGTTCTCGCACACCCTGTTTCGGTAAATACTACACCCATTTTCGGTAAATGCACACCCAATGGGATCACCCAACCTTTTTGGTGTAATACCACCAAGTTTCTTGAATCTTCCCATCGATGTAATAATATTAATCAGACCGTTGATCAAAGCACCTGTTTGCGCATTAATTAAATCGTCTATTGATTCGAGATATCGTCTAAGAAAGCATCGATTCCTAGCTCAAATGCGTACTAATTCTCCATCTTCTTTGACCTTTGTGCGATCGCTAACTACATCTTTGTGAAGCTTCAAACAGCAAGAGATCAAGTAGACCTCTCAAAGCATGCATTTACCTTCGGAATTGCATTTAAATAGGTGGTAAACAAATAATCTTCTCGTCCCCTTGACCTCGATCATACATTCAATCATTACCAAAATCAATATCACCATCGTTATCTGCATTAAACTCGTCATTTTCATCGATCTATATAATTTTCTTGGTGATTGCATTAATGATGGCAAAGATCGCAGAGACTACAGAGGTCGTCGTCGTCCTCTCGCCTAGACTGGGTGTGCATTTATCGAAAATGGGTGTAGTATGTACCGAAACAGGGTGTGCGAGGACTGGCTACCAAAATATACTTCGATTGAAAACGATTGGATGTAAATCCTTTGAAATCCGCCGTCAGCATAAGCGCAGGAAGAGGTGTAGACCACGACTTCTTTTAAGTGGATACGCGGTAAGTGAGCAAGCAAAGCAGCCTATTGCGAACGAGGAAGACAATCACTCCTGGGCGATCTCCGAGTCCCCGGCGGCGCCCAATACTGCTTTGCCGCCGGAAGGTTTCAGCCTCCAAAGATAAGGGTAAATACAACTCTTGCATCGCAGGAGTAGACACCACGCACCAGTCGAATACGGAATCACATTGACCCCTATACTTGCATGCATTGTTTGGCGACCACTTTCTGTCCAGCTTACTGTACTCTTTCAAACTCTAAGCAATTGACTTCCTAGACCAGAATATTTCCTCGGAGTATAAGTTGCTGGATCACACTTTCCACGTAGTATTCCAAGCCCCAGCTTCATGAATAGACTTGCAGCGTTATGTTCGTGATACAGGACGTTGCCAAATCTCTTCAAAATTCGATTTCTCATATCGTTCCTCGCGGCTGACTGCCCTACCCTTTTCTCTCCTTGAACAAACGATCTTGACGGTGTTGCAGCGCCCCACACAATCAGACCTTTCCCGGCAATGAAGACGATTTCGGACACTGTTACTGATGTGGAACGAGGTAATCATGCGAATGACGACCTCACCAACAACGAAGTGAACACTGTGACATGGCACAAACTCAGCGTGACAGTCTCCAAGCGGGGCGGCCGCACCCACGATATCCTCTGCGATGTCGACTGACTAGCAGCAGCAGGTGCGCTAGACTTCTGAGTGTGGAATGAATCATACTGATGCCCTGCAGGTGAGCTTATGGCGATAATGGGGCCAAGTGGAAGTGGAAAGACGACTCTGCTCAATGCGCTCGCCCACCGCCAAGCACGAAGAATGCACGAGAGCGGAACAATCATGATCAATGGAACCAAGGCATCGAAAAAATACTCCAACCGATCAGCTCCTACGTCGAGCAGGAAGATGCATTGATCGGGTCGTTGACGGTCCGAGAAACTATGAGTTTTGCAGCACGACTGTCTCTTTCAAAGTCAGCCGCCCGACCGAGGAAATGATATTGACTGACACTGACTAGTTCTGTCACCTCAACTGAGCGAAGAACTCGAGTAGATGAGTTGCTAGTAGCCTTCGGTCTGCAGAAGCAGGCCAACACTATTGTCGGCACGCCAATACGAAGGGAATCAGCGGTGGACAGAAGCGTAGGCTTAGCATAGCAAGTCAATTAATCACTGCTCCACGGATTCTGTTTCTCGATGAACCAACAAGTGGACTGGACTCGACGGCCAGTCGCGAGGTGATGAGGTACCTTAAAGCAGTTGCTCAGACGCATAAGGTTGGCGATCCGCTTATTTGCGAAATCCTGACACTAACAATCGATAGCTCCTAATCATCGCCACCATTCATCAACCTTCATCTTCCACGTTCGAGCTCTTCGACAAATTGTTGCTCCTCTCCAAAGGTCGGGTGTGCTACAATGGACCGGTGTCATCGATCAATTCTTACCTAGCTTTGATCAGCAGTCCAATGCCATTATATATCAATCCTGTCGAATACTTGCTCGACCTAACCAATTCGGACTTCTCGCTAGGCGATGAGGGAGCACAAGGTCGGCTTGAGAAGATACACTCGGACTGGAAAACTTCCGCCGAGGTATTATCGCTTGCGGAAGGCTTGACATCGAGCGCGAATAGCGGCGAGAAGTCACATTGTCCGAGCGAAAAGCGCATGGTACGCCAGACAGAATCACGCTAGCTCTGCTCCACAAATCTTTCATCAAGAGCTATCGCGATGTTGTGGCGTATGGTATTCGGTTCGCCATGTATATCGGACTTGCGATCATGATGGGAACGGTCTGGCTGCGACTCTCGCCTACTCAGTCCCACATCCAGCCCTTCGTCAACGCCATTGTAAGTGTAGTATCGTACTTGAAGACCAGCACGCTGACGCGAGACCAAGTTCTTTGGCTCCGCATTCATGTCATTCATGGCAGTCGCTTATGTGGCATCGTTCTTGGAAGACCGCGCCACGTTTATCAAGGAACGTGCTAACGGTCTATATGGGGCCACAGCTTTTATGATTGCCAACTTCCTGATAGGCATTCCTTATTTATGTGCGTCATCTCTAAGTGACCACACACATGAAGAATCGTCCTATGCTAATACGCGGTAGTCCTCATTTCCCTGCTTTTCTCTATCATCACATACCTCTTGATCAATCTTCGACCGGGCGGCTCTGCGTTCTTCACCTGGGTCATGTGGCTTTTCCTGGATCTCCTAGCTGGTGAATCTCTGGTCGTACTGATGTCTTCTCTTTTCCCCAACTCCGTCATCTCGCATTGCCCTTACAGCGTTCGCAAATGGTCTTTGGATGAGCGTTGGGGGTTTCTTGGTTTCTCCTACCATTTTGAATCCGTTCTGGAAGTATGTGTTCCACTACATTGACTATGTGAGTCGCAAGCAGTCTCTCCTTTTCGTCCAAGATCGACTTGAATTTGCTGATCGTATCCTAGCAATCATATGTCTTCAAAGGCATGATGGTCAATGAGTTTGCACTTCGGACGTACGACTGCGGGTAAGGGTGCAACTGCATGTATCACACTTCATTGGCGTCACAGTGTAAGATCGATGGCCAAGGTGTCCTCGCGGTGTATGGGTACAAAAGCGGGGAGACTGGGAAATGGGTGGGCATCATGATAGGCATCATCGTGGTGTATCGGCTGCTAGGCTGGGCAGTAACAGCGATAAGATCATCTTAACACGCCTATCGTCCACCGCAGGACAACTCGATACCGAACCACTTTCAACCAATTCCCGCGAAGTAGGCAAAAGTTATCCATAGCCCTGGTCGAATGGGAATCCGATAGCCTCCAACACACGTATATGTAAGTGGTATCATATTGAGCATCAGGATAAGCAAGCGTTGGACCACTGAAAACGCCCACAATTAGAGAAGGAAATTTTTTGGATGGCTTAAATGATTAGGCCTGAATTGGATGAGACCGCTTTAGTCATGAATGCCAATGTACACAATTGTCAACATGTATCCAAGGAAACCTCTTCCGCAATAGCTAAAATGAAAATGCAGAACACAGTTCTCTGTCTCATACAAGCACACTAGGGGACACCGTTCGAACCTGAAACCTGGACTCTTGCGAGTGGCTGACGGATGTGGCTTAGCTTAAATGACGTATCAACAAACTGCGAGCGGCCCTACAACAAGATTACCTCTGCGACCACGACGTGATCCGTAACGCCCTTTGTTGTTTCGACTGTTCCAAGTCCATGCATTCGACGCGATTAAAACCGAAGTGAGGTTTCCGGTAAGTCTACATCGCGAAAACACTCTCTTTCTGCACTATTCCAGTCTGCTCTTGATCTACTTCGTGGTACGCGTTGCCGCCGCGATAGCGAAAACCGAGCTACACTCATGCGCTTGCTACCAGAATCGCCATCGGGCTTGCTGACAGCGTGAAAACAGCAGTCAACATGCTTCCCTCACATACGCCCACAGCTGGCAGCGTCCATCTCACCACACCACCCCTCTCATGGATCACCAGCTTCCCTCCACCTGGTGAGCCCGCGGCACTCGCTCCTCCTCACTCAGATCACTCTTTTGCGCGACCATTCAACATCGATTCTACCCTCTACAACGACCTTCTCCATGTCTCATGGCCCACTACAATCGCCATCGTCTACGCGTGTACGGTAGCGGCCCTAAACAGGCTGAATCGCCAGCGCGAACACAAGCCTTGGGCTATCAGCAGATCTAGCATCTTCTTTGTCTTCGTACTGCTGCACAATATCGCGTTGGCGGTGTTCTCATTTTGGACTTGCGCTGGTATGATCAATGCTGTTCGACAAAGCTGGCCCGGGTTTTCAGGCGAAGGAAAATGGGCTCAAGTCGCGGACACGTTGTGCAAGATAAACGGGCCAAGAGGGCTGGGAAGTGCAGCGACATTCAACGGTAGTACGGGCAGCTGGGGCTTCGCCGACCACACCATGAAACTCTTGGATGGATCGCCGGATTCTACTGATGTCGGGAGGCTGTGGAATGAAGGACTGGCCTTCTATGGGTGGCTTTTTTATGTCTCAAAATTCTATGAGGTGGTGGATACATTGATCATACTGGCTAAAGGCAAGACGAGCTCAGTCCTACAAACATTTCATCACGCGGGGGCTATGATGTGCATGTGGGCGGGCATTAGATACATGTCGCCGCCCATCTGGATGTTCGTGCTTGTCAATTCTGGGCTGCATGGGCTGATGGTATGCTTTCCCCATTTTCTTGATCAATCAGACTTGCTGACCCTCTCACAGTACACCTACTACGCCCTTTCTACCTTGGAAATCCAAGTCCCGCAATCCCTCAAGCGTTTCCTGACCGCTTTGCAAATCTCCCAGTTCATCATCGGCGCTAGCTACGCCGTCGGGCACCTTTTCGTCGCCTACAGCCGCCCAGTCTCAACCCCCTACCTCTTTATCCACAATCTATCCACGCTATTACCGGCAGCTGCCTCATCGCTTTCCTCTGCCGTCGCCTCCGCAACCGCCAGCGCCGGTCTTGGAAGCTGGCTAAAAAAAGCCGCACTACGCGCCGCCGGTGAAGAAGGCCTAGCCGAGAACGTTCGAAATGCGCAAGGGGAGCACTTCGGTATTGACGCCGTACACTCCTCGGAAATCGAGAAGGCGCAAGAGGAGATGCGATGGAGGAGTGAATACCAGATGACACACTGCCTCGACACCCCGGGTCAAGCTTTTGCCATCTTGTTGAACGCGTTGTACCTCGCACCCTTGACAATCCTTTTCGCCCAGTTCTTCATCCAGAGATACATCACCGGCACGAAGCAGAATGTCCCTCCGGAGACGAAGACGCAGGTCGCGAAAGAGAGTGCTCGAGACGCCATCCGTGATTTGGAGGCCGAAATCAAGGAGGCCATGAATGAGGAACAGCATGCCGATGAAGGAACCTCGATCCCACCGGAAGTGAAAGCCAAGGTCGACGCAGCCAAAAGGCAGCTCCACGACGCCAAAGCCAAGCTTGAATCCGTCTCTCACCAGCCACGTGAGAAAGCAGGCGAGGTCGCCAAGGAAGCGCAGGCAAAGGCCAAGGACGCAGCAGAGAAAGCGCAGAAGAAAGCTACTGACATCGCAACGAAAGCCAAGGACGAGCTTCAAAAGGACCTCGAAACCGTGCGCAGCAAGGCAAAGAGCGCGAAAGATAAGGTGGTCAAGAAAGGTGAGGAGCTCAAGCAGTATGCCAACGACAAGGCCCCAGAAGCTAAGAGGAAGGCCGAGGAGACGAAGGACCAGGCTAAGGAAAAGGCCGGCGACGTGAAAGATAAAGCTGCCGAGGTGAAAGACCAGGCAACAGACAAAGGCGGCGACATGAAAGATCAGGCCAAGGCAAAAGCTGGCGACGCCAAAGACAAAGCCGCTGAGACGAAAGACCAGGCCAAAGACAAAGCCGCCGAGACGAAATATGACGCAACCGATAAAGCCGCCGAGGCCAAAGACCAAACCAAGAGCAAAGCCACCGAAGCCAAAGATTCCGCCGACAAGAAGAAAAACGAAACCCAGGATGGCGTAAAGCGTTCCTCCTCCAAGTCCAAGATCCCAAAACGCGACCCAAGTCCCGTCAAGCGAGAAAGCAGCCCACAGAAGAAAGACTCGCGGCCTGGTACTGCGAACGGGGAGGGGAAGAAGGATAAGCCTGCGGGCAAGGAGAACCAGAAGGCGGATGGGGCGGACCAGAAGGACGCGGAGGCGAAAAAGGAAGATGACGAGAAAGACGAGGGCATGAATGGTCTAGATGAGAGCGCCTATGAAGTCAACCCCGATGAGGTCAAGAGTGAGGAGGAAGAGAGGGCGGAGAGGGCGATGCAGCCGAAATCTTCATAACTGCACCCCTTTTCCATCACGATTCAGCCTATTCCAACACTCTCCGCAGAGCTTCTCAGGGGATAGGCAATTTGCGGACTACATTTCCTTTGATTTCCAAAGAGTTTGCAACTATGTTTCGAATCTGGGTTTAAAGATCAGAAGATACCTCCTGAAGCGAGCTTTTCCTTTTTTGATGGGCAACAGGTAGCTTAGTAATGAAACCTTCCCCAAATTTCCCTAAAAGCGTGCCCTCTGTTCGTCTTCTATATAAACCCTCCGTGACTATACTGCCCACACGCCAACAACCCCATCGGTTTCTATGAAACAGTTCTTCGACGCGGACAACCATCCCCCTCTTCGCCCTCTCACTAACCTCGCCCTCTCCAAAACCCAAAGCCGCACCAGTCGGACACCACTCGATGCTCCGCTCTCAAACACCGACGAACAATATCCCTCTTTAAAAAGACAGACACACCAACTATCACCCCACCCCAGCCTCTGCTGCCGAAAGCATCACGTCCAAGCGTCTTTCTCTATCTATCTCCTGCATTCCGCTTTCCAACCCCACAAACCACAAACCAACCAAACATACCTCTCTGCAACCACTATACATACATATACAACCCACGCTACAACCCACGCTACACCCGCTCCCATCAACCCACACCCCTCCTTCCCAAATCCGACAAACAAACCTATCCCC
>JAABUS010006237.1_pt1 | contig 14691 bp, 5 predicted proteins | sample 5560161 | NCBI WGS metagenome assembly JAABUS01 (sample SAMN10711885, study PRJNA513376) | rock metagenome | isolation source: Antarctica rocks | place: Antarctica: Victoria Land, Trio Nunatak nord | collected 2016-01-04 | reverse complement strand
GCTGTACCTATAATAAGAATGATTGAAATAAAAAACTGAAATACAACCAGGCCACTTCTTAAACCAATACTTTTTTTACCGGAAGTGAATTTTCCCTTCAATACAGATACGGGCTTAAAAGAAGAAAGATAAAATGCAGGATAACTGCCGGCCATGATACCGGTAAATAAAACGAATAATACCAGGCCCGGCAACAATAAGGGATGATTAGAAAAATGCAGGCTTAAATTTTGATCTGCAAGCAGATTGAAAGCGGGTAAAGCAAAGTATATTAAACCAATTGCCAATAATAGCGCAATTGCTGAAATGATAATGGATTCAAGCAGAAACTGCCTCACTAATTCCCATTTCATAGAACCGAGGACTTTGCGGATACCAACCTCACGGGAACGCTTCGATGCACCTGCAGTGGAGAGGTTCATAAAATTAATGCAGGCTATGAGGAGCATGAAAACTGCAATTGCACCGAAAATGTAAACATTGCGAATATCACCTGCCGGACTAAGGTTATTGGGGAAATCGGGATCGAGGTGTATGCCGGTTATTGGCTTTAAATGAAAACTTATATCATTACCATTTTTCCTGAATTCAGCTAATGTCATTCCCATTGCCTGGAACATTTGAGGACCAATATATTTTTGAACAACCGCAGGTAATTTAGCTTCAAGTTTTTTATAGTCATAGTTCTGAGCCAATACGAGATAGGTATGAAAATTCGAGCTCATCCAGGTAGGCTCTTTTGCTTCCGGCAGGCCGGCCATAGAAGCGAAAATCTCAAAATGAAAATTTGAATTTACCGGCACTTTATCTATCACTCCTGTTACCTTACAGGCAGGGTTTTTCCCATCTTTAAAACTTATTACTTTACCCATCGGGTCGTCAGTGCCAAAATATTTATGCGCCAATGCCCTTGTTATCACAATTGTATTGGGTTCCAATAAAGCTGTCTTCGCATTGCCTTGTATAAGCGGAAGTGTAAATACCTGGAAGAAGTTTGAGTCAACGAATGCAAAGGCGTCCTCTTTAAAAGATTTAGTTCCATATATAAGCTTTGGTGTACCATAGTCCCGCAGCCGGGTAGCTGCTTCCACTTCAGGAAAATCTGCTTTAAGCGTTTGCGCTACCGGTGGCATTACTGATCCTTCATTCATTTTTTCTCCCTGCACATTTCCCTGGAAATAAACAGCTACCATACGATCGGCTTTTTCATGATAACGATCATAATTTAATTCATTATTCACAAATAGCATAATAATGAGACAGGTAGCAATGCCTATTGCCAGGCCAATAATATTAATGGCAGAAAAACCCTTGTTTCTCCAAAGATTTCGAAAAGCAATCTTGAAGTAATTTTTAAACATGTTTTTTAGCTTTGAGCTATCAGCTACGAGCTGCGAGCTTGTTTATCATTTGTGGTATCCGAGAGTAATAATTCTAAATCTTTTTTTAAACCTTTTATTTCCTTGCAATCCTTTTTAATCCAATCAATCGTGGTTCTGTTATTCACTTCTCAAGCTCTTTACAGGGTTTGCTATCGATGCTTTTATTGCCTGGAAACTTACCGTTATTAAAGCAATCACAATTGCCAGAACACCAGCTACTACAAACATCCACCAAGATATGTCCACACGATATTCATAATCCTGTAACCATTTATTCATTGAAATCCATGCTATAGGTGACGCAATTACCATAGCTATTAACACGAGTAATAAAAATTCTTTTGAAATCAAATTGAACAGCGAGCTTGCGCTTGCCCCTAATATTTTTCTAATACCAAACTCTTTTGTACGTTGTTGTGCAGTAAATATTACGAGGCCCAGCAGACCAAGGCAGGAAATAAAAATTGCGAGGAAGGCAAAGTAATTTGAGAGCTTGTTTACCACCTGTTCGTTGCTATACAACTTCTGGTATTCCTCATCAGAAAATTTATAGGTAAAAGGAAATTTTGGATTTAGATTTTTACAGATTTTTTCAAGACTCGCTAAAGCCTGTTTTGTTTTTCCGGGTTCCGTTTTTACCAATGCAGCCCCGTACTCAATATTCTCACCAAGGCGAAGTACAAGCGGATTGATAGCTGTATGAAGGGAATTAAAATGAAAATCTTTTATTACGCCAATGATCGTACCCTTACGTTGCCAAAAAGTTAGCCGTTTTCCAATAGGATCTTTGTAGCCAATAATTTTTAATGCTGTTTCATTAACAATATAACCAACGGAATCAGTTGCAAAGTCCTTAGAAAAATCTCGACCCTTTACCATTTGTGTATGCATTATTTTAGTGAAGTCATAGCCTACTGCAGCATGTGTAAATTCAATTCCGGATCTTGGATCTTTTCCTTCCCAATCTACACCGCCGGTTCCATTGTCAATTTGGGTTGGGTTTTGTGTCATTCGGGTCATTGCTCTTACACCAGTCATGTTTAAAGCCTGGTTCTTAAATAAGGCATACTTTGTAGTAAGGTCACCTTCCAAAGGGATATAGATAAGGTTTTCCCTGTCGTAACCAAGATTAATGGATTGCACATAATCTACCTGTTTACTTATTACAATAGTTCCGATGATTAATATTATTGAAAGCACAAATTGAAAAACAACCAGCCCTTTGCGAAACCATAAAGCGGTATTGGTAAATTTTAATGCGCCTTTAAGTACACGCACCGGATTGAACGACGAGAGGTATAGGGCGGGATAGCTGCCTGAAATAAAACCGGTAATTAGTATTAAACCAGCAATGCTTAACCAGAAATATTGCAGGTTAAAAGGAATGATAATTTGTTTTTGTGTAAGTTCATTAAATTGCGGCAACGCAAGCATTACGATAAGCAAAGCAAAGAATACTGCAAGTGTTACTACAAGCAATGCTTCGCCGATGAATTGCCTTATCAGAGAAGAACGTAATGCACCCACCACTTTTCTTACGCCAATTTCTTTTGCACGCTTTAGTGAGCGGGCAGTTGTAAGATTCATAAAGTTGATGCAGGCTATCAGCAAAATAAAAACAGCAACAATGCTAAAAAGCTGTACGTATTGAATTCTCCCACCCGATAACTCGCCGTTCTTAAAGTTGGAATGGAGGTAAATATCCCCGTAACGTTCAATCCCAAGCCTGACGTAATCATTTGGGGTTTGTTGTTTATTATAATTATCAAGGAAACGCGTAATCTTTTTTTCGAATGCTTTAGGCGCTGTTCCTTGCCGCAGCATGATGTAGCACCGCGGTCCGTTATTGGTCCAATCTTTAGCCCAGTCGTTATTCTCTAAAAAGGTTTGCCAGTTTATAATATAATCAAATTGAGTTGAACTGTTTTTTGGGACATTATCAAATACAGCAGTAACTTTTAAATCCTTTTTATTCTGATAGCGTATAGTTTTCCCGATGGCTTCGGCCGGTGAACCAAAAAAATCTTCTGCCATTTTTTTTGAAATGGCAATATCAACAGGTGATTGAAGTGCAGTAACTTTGCTTCCTTGCAGCAAAGGATATGTGAACATTTTAAAGAAATCCGGCCCTGCATAATTTCCATCTTCTTTAATTATTTTATTATTCGCTTCAAAAGTGCTTAGGTCGTTCCATGCAGAGTTGGTAGCATATTGTACTTCAGGCAGTACTTTTTTCATTTCATCAGCCATTATCCCGGGCGATTGATGATTGGCGGTTATTTGTCCGTCATGATTTTGGCGCTCATATATACTGTATAACTGCGCACCATTTTTATGAAAAGAATCTTCGCTGTATTCATCATACACCCACAGCATAATCAGCAGGCTGCACGCAATGCCCAAAGCAAGTCCAAAAATATTAATCAGTGAAAAAGCTTTACTTTTCCAAAGATTTCTGAAAGTGGTTTTGAAATAATTTTTAAACATGATATTTATTTTATGCTAAAAGACAATTAAGACAATTATCATTTCAAACATAAAACCAATTTCAAAAGTAGCTGATAATCAATCAGCTATTATAGCAGCTTCTCTAAGGCTGTTCTATTTTGATACAATTACGTGTACGGTTTTGATACAGCATCTTCCTACGTCTCTCTTTCGAGGGAGAGGGTTGGAAGCTGTAGCTTTAATCCCCTTAAAGCTGATAGTAATTAATGCAGTCCAACTAACTTTACATTTTCATTTTGAATTATTATTCACACATAAACTTCTCCAATACTGTTTTGAAATAATCTTCAAATTTTTTAAAATATCCTGCCGATTATTGCCAACCCAGAAACCAACCCACCCTTTATGGGAACTAAGTTGATTAATCTTTAATGAGGGTTTATCAGAATTGTTAACAAAAACTGTCACAAGCGGATATTCCACTATAATGGAAGCATGAAACCATCCGGATGGCTCGGGTACCGGAGTAATTGTATTTTCATATTGCCCCGGATGTTCATCACGCAACTTGTTCGAGGTATATATGGGATGAGATATGTATTGTACACTGAATGGTTACTTTTATAGGAACACCTTGAGATTTGAATAATTCTGTTTTGCTCCCTCTCCGCGAAGAGAGGGCTTGGGTGCGGCAACTGTATCAAAACCGTACAGTTTCTTGTATCAAAATAGAACAACCCAGATAGATGTATTTGAAATAATACACTGACTATCAACTCTTTTTAAAATTGGTTTCATGTTTGAAATGATAATTGCCTTAACTCGCTTTTAGGCATAAACTTCAAACCATGTTTAAAAATTATTTCAAAACATCACTTCGTAATCTTTGGAAAAACAGAACGTACGGCTTTCTCAATATTTTTGGTTTAGCGATAGGCATTGCCTGTGCTGCATTGATTTTTTTATGGGTAGAAGATGAGCTTACCTACGATCATTATTTCAAAAACAGGGATAACCTGTACAAAGTAAAAGATCGTCAGACTTATGATAGTAATACGTTTACGTTTGACGCTACGCCCGGTCCTCTGGCAGCGGGAATGAAAACAGAAATACCCGGAATAAAAAATACTGCCCGCAGCACAGAGAACACACTGCTTTTTTCGCTGGACGATAAATCTATTTATGAGCATGGCAATTATGTAGATTCTAACTTGTTTTCAATGTTGCAATTATTTTTTATAAAAGGTAAGGCGGCGAATGCATTTACACAATTACATTCAATTGTTATTTCAAAGAAAATGGCTGAGAAGTTTTTTGGATCAACAGACGTGGTTGGCAAAACACTAAAAGTAAATAACCAGCATGATTATGTTGTAACAGGTGTTATACAGGATTTGCCTGAGAACGTTTCTTTTAGGTTCAACTGGCTTGCGCCATTCCAAATTTTTGAAAATGAAAATAGCTGGCTCAAACAATGGAACAGCAATGGTATTACAACTTATGCAGAAGTGCAACCTGTTGCGAATATTGCTGCATTGAATATGCTGCTGCATGATTATATACAAACAAAAGAGCCGAAAGCGGAGGCAAAACTTTCTATTTACCCAATGAAAAAATGGCGGCTTTACGACAATTATGTAAATGGTGTAGAGGAAGGTGGCAGAATAAAATACGTAAACCTGTTTAGTACTATTGCATGGATCATTTTACTCATTGCGTGCATCAACTTTATGAACCTTGCCACTGCACGCTCTGAACAACGGGCAAGAGAAGTCGGTGTGCGCAAAGTAATGGGCGCCGGAAAAAGAATGCTTATCACTCAATTTATAGGTGAGGCATTAATTATGTCTTTTGTCTCTGCTTTGTTAGCGATAGGTATCATTGGCTTAGCGCTCCCTGGTTTCAATAGTCTGGTGGAGAAAGAATTATTGCTTAACTTATTAAATCCTTTGCATCTTTCAGGCTTATTGGCCATAGCTTTAATAAGCGGTTTGATCGCCGGCAGCTATCCTGCTTTTTATCTTTCCTCTTTCAATCCTGTTTCAGTTTTAAAAGGATTAAAAATTAAAACAAATGCAAGCGCAGGCTTTATAAGAAAAGGTCTGGTGGTTGTACAATTTTCCATTTCAATTATTCTTATTATTGGCACTGTTATCATCTATCAGCAGATAAATCATATAAAAGACAGGCAGTTGGGTTACGATAAAGAAGGCCTGATTTATATGAATTTACAAGGTAAAATGAAAGAACACTTTAATGCCATAAAAAATGATCTTATTGCAACAGGCACGGTTCAAAATGCAACCTTAAGTAATAGCCAAGTTTTGCAATTACGGAGCAACACGGGTGGTTTCGGCTGGCAGGGAAAAGATCCTACTAAGGATGTACTGATAACTGTAGAAGGTGTAAGCCCTGAATATGTTTCTACAATGGGCATGAAGCTGAAAGCAGGCAGAGACTTTTATGCAGGCATGGTTGCAGACAGCAACAACATTATTATTAATGAAGCGATGGGTAAACTAATGGGGACAAAAAACCTCGTTGGCGATATAATAACAGGAGACGAAGGCAGGCAAAAATATACTGTTGTTGGTGTGATAGATGATTTTGTATACAACAATATGTATTCTTCAAGTGCTACTCCTTTGATACTTTTTTCTGATACCTCAAACGTTAATTTTTTAAGTATCCGCTTCAAAGCTAAAACTGATCTTACAAAAGCGCTTGCTAAAGCCGAGAACGTTATAAAAACCCACGATCCCGGTTATCCTTTCGAATACAAATTTGTAGATGACCAATTTGGTCAGTTATTTAGAACAGAATCCCTTATCGGAAAACTATCCGGCGTTTTTTCAACATTAGCTATCATCATTTCCTGCCTTGGCTTATTTGGTTTAGCCGCTTACACTGCCGAACGCAGAACAAAAGAAATCGGTATTCGCAAAGTGTTGGGTGCAACTACAGCAGCTCTTGCTGTGTTACTGTCAAAAGATTTTCTGCAACTAGTTTGCGTCTCCTGTCTTGTCGCTTTCCCTGCCGCATGGTGGGTAATGCACAACTGGCTGCAGAGCTATGAATACCGGATTGACATAAGCTGGTCAACATTTTTAATTGCAGGTCTTTTGGCAATTGCCATTGCATTGCTGACAGTTACCTTCCAGGCTGTAAAAGCAGCAGTTGCAAACCCTGTGAAGAGTTTGAGAACAGAATAAGAGAACAACGATTTATTAGATTGAAAAGGATTGGGATGAAAATAGAGTTTTTCTGAACCGGGCAATAGAATAAGGATAATGCTTTGGTTGCGTCGCACACTTCTACAGTTGAAACATACATCAACTTCTAAAAAACAGAACCATGTTTAAAAATTATTTCAAAACAGCATTACGCAATCTTGCTAAACAAAAAGGACTTGCCTTCATTAACATTTTCGGATTATCTGTCGGGCTTGCATGCTTTAGTTTATTTATGCTGTATGCAGTGAATGAATTGAGCTTTGACCGCTTTCACAAAAATGCAAATAATATTTATCGGGTTTTCTTACAAATACAAGGCATAAATGGCGGAGATGCGCATTACGGTACCTATCATCCAATGCCATTGGGTCCTGCATTGAAAAAGGATCTGCCCGATGTAAAAAATTATGTGCGCATGCGTGGTGGTGGAGAAAGCCCTGTAAGAATAAAAAATGATGATATCCGGCGTCTTAATGTTTCTTATGCTGATCCTGATTTTTTTTCTGTATTCACTTTTAATTTCATTTATGGTAATCCCTCTGCTGCATTGCAAAACCAGCAAAACATTGTACTTACCAAATCAAAAGCTGAAGAATTATTTGGCAGGACAAATGTAATTGGCCAAACACTTGAAATAAAAGTGGATGACCAATTCCTTCCTTTTACAATAACTGCTGTTACAGAAGATATTCCTGCCAATTCATCTATACGTTTCGATCTTTTAGGCAGCTTTCATTTTCTTGAAACAACAAAGTTTGGTCAGAGCTCTATCAATAACTGGCAAACCTCTGCCTATATTACATATGTACAATTGCAATCTGCCAGCCATTTGCCAGACAAGGCACAAAACCTTCTGAATTTTCGAAAAAAATATTACCCCGATGAAGAAGCCGATTTAAAAAAAGCGGGCCTTTCATGGAATCAAAAACTTCCATTAGCCACCTACGGTTTACAGCCGTTGCTTTCTATGCATACAGATACAAAAGTGCAAAATGATGTTCCAGGCGTTGACCCAAAAACTATCTGGATATTGCTCAGCATCGCAGGTGGTATTTTGTTGATTGCATGTATCAATTTTACAACACTTGCCATAGGCAGGTCTGCCGGCAGGGCAAAAGAAGTAGGTGTGCGTAAAGTAATTGGCGGAACTAAAAGATCGCTTGTGCTTCAGTTCCTCACTGAGGCTTTGGTACTTGCTGTTTTATCTGCTGCACTTGGGTTTGTGCTTGCAAATATTTTGCTGCCTTACTTTAACCAGCTTTCAGACAGGGAATTAAATTTCTCCTTTTTACACTATCCGGAGCTCTTTTGGTTAATGGGAGGTTTGGTTTTAGCAGTGGCCTTGCTTGCAGGCAGTTATCCTGCATTAGTGTTATCAGGTTTTAAACCGGTTGAAGTATTAAAAGCAAAAGTGAAGCTCGGAGGTTCTAATTTTTTTACGAAATCACTGGTAACCGTGCAATTTGTTGTTTCTGCTGCTTTAATTATTTGCACACTTGTTATTATGCAACAACTGCATTATATGCAATCAAAAAATCCCGGCTTCAATAAGGAAAATGTTATTGTTGCAGATGCAAGCGGAACTGACGCAAAAAAAATATATCCATTATTTAAACAGGAGCTTAGCAAATATCCGGGCATAGCAGGTATTGCAAGCGCTGAATACAGTTTAGGTGAACATATGGGGTATGCTGTTTCAGGCTTTCAATACAAAGGCAGGCACAGAGAGGTGTATCAATATTCCATTGATTATGATTATCTCGATGTAATGGGCATGCAGTTGCTTGCCGGAAGAAATTTCGATCCTGCCATCGCTTCGGACACAGTTAACTCTGTAATTGTAAATGAAGCAATGGTAAAAGATTTTGGCTGGACGATTGAAAATACTGTCGGGCAAAAGATTAAAGGATATGAGATACAGGCAGGCGAAGAAATTATATCACCTGTTGTTATCGGTGTAGTAAAAGATTTTAACTATTTATCCTTTGCTGAAAAAATAGAACCGCAAATGTTTAATCATTTTTCTTCTAATGCGGCGTATAAGTTTTTTATTCGCACAAAACCGGGTGATCCTTCAAAAACCCTGTCTCTTATGCAATCGGCATGGAAAAAAATCATTCCTGATCTTCCATTAAAATATAGTTTTCTTGATGAAGACCTTAACCGCTTCTATAAATCTGAGGCACGTTGGAGCAGTATTATCGGCAGCGCAGGCAGCATCTCCATCTTTCTTGCCTGTCTTGGTTTATTTGGCCTGGCAGCGCTTGCTGTAGTAAACCGTACAAAAGAAATTGGTATAAGAAAAGTATTGGGTGCAACGCTAAGCCACATTGCAACATTGTTATCAAAAGATTTTTTAAAGCTTGTTGTTGTTGCTTTTTTTATTGCATCTCCCATTGCCTGGTGGGCAATGAACAAATGGTTACAGGATTATCCTTACCGGATTAATATTAAATGGTGGGTATTTGCAATTACCGGAATATCAATAATTATCATCGCATTGGTAACAGTCAGTTTCCAGGCAATAAAAGCAGCGATTGCTAATCCGGTTAAGAGTTTAAGAACAGAATAATAGACCCACAATTTATTGGATTAAAAAGGGTGTCTGAGCTGAGATTTTATGGGATGAATGGGATTGCGGGGATTACTTTGAATCCAACTTTAGTGGTTTTGCTCCCTCTCCGCGAGGAGAGGGTTGGGTGAGGCGATTGTATCAAAATCGTACAGCTTCTTGTATCAAAACAGAACAACTCCTATTAATGCATTTGAAGCAGTAAACTGATTATCAGCTACTTCTAAAATTGGTTTTATGTTTGAAATGATAATTACTAATAATTGTCTTTTAGCATAAAATTCCAACCATGTTCAAAAATTATTTCAAAACCACGTTCCGCAATCTTTGGAAAAATAAAACTTACAGCTTCCTCAATATCTTTGGTTTGGCCATAGGCATTGCCTGCGCTGCATTAATCTTTTTATGGGTTGAAGATGAAGCAAATTTTGACAAGTTTAATTTTAAGAAAGACAGATTATACTATGTGCGTGTAAATCAAAAGTATGATGCTAATGTATTTACTCATGGCTCTACACCAGGGGTGCTTGCGCCTGCAATGAAGGATGAGATACCAGAGATTGCAAATACCTGTCGTGTAACTGAAGGCCCGACTTCACTGTTGTTTAGTATTGGAGATAAATCAGTGTATGCAGGCGGAATGTATACGGAAAGCTCGTTGTTCAATATGTTTACACTTCCTTTTGTACAAGGCAATGCAAAAAATGCTTTTACTCAATTATATTCTATTGTACTTACAGAAAAAACAGCTAAAAAGTTTTTTGGAAATACTCCCGATAGCTATCGGGATGTCATTGGCAAAACAATAAGAGTGGATAATAAACAGGACTATGTAGTGACTGGTGTAGTAAAAGATATACCGGCAAACTCAAGTCTTCAGTTTGAATGGCTGGCCCCTTTCGACATTTGGTTTCAGTCAAGAGCGTATGCACATGAGTGGGCGAATAGTTGCCTTAGCACCTACATTGAATTAAAACGCGGCGCTGATCCTGAAAGTGTAAATAAGCAATTGTATAACTACATACAAAAAAGAGCGCCTGCTTCCATCAGTCATCCATTTTTGTTCGGTATGAATAAATGGCATTTGTACGACAAGTTTGAAAATGGTAAACAAACAGGCGGCGGACAAATAGAATTTGTACGCATGTTCTCTATCATTGCATGGATCATTCTTTTCATTGCCTGTATCAACTTTATGAACCTTGCAACTGCACGCAGCGAAAAACGTGCAAGAGAAGTAGGCGTAAGAAAAGTAATGGGCGCGGGAAAGAAAACATTGATTATACAATTTATAGGCGAAGCCTTATTTATGGCGATGCTTGCAGCAGTTGCAGCGGTTTTAATTATATATTTAGCATTGCCGGCATTTAATACAATAGTGCAAAAAAGTCTTTCTGTAGGTTTTGGCAATCCTCTTCATATTATAGCACTTCTGCTTATAACAATTGTTTGCGGTCTGGTAGCAGGCAGTTATCCTTCTCTGTATTTATCATCATTCAATCCTGTATTTGTTTTAAAAGGATTAAAATCAAAAAGCGGCAGCGCAGCATTTATCAGAAAGGGATTAGTGGTGCTGCAGTTTACTGTTTCGATTGTATTAATTATCGGAACTATTATTATCTACCAGCAGATACAACATGTAAAGAGCCGCAACCTCGGTTTCAATAAGGACAATCTTTTAGAAGTAAGTGTGCACGGCGATATGGCTAATCATTTCTCCGCTATCAAACAGGATCTTATTAATACAGGTGTGGCAGAAAATGCAGCATTATCAGACCACGCAACTATTTATGGTGGTAATAATACTGATGGTCTTACCTGGCCAGGTAAAGCTCCCGGCAGCAAAGTTTTGGTTTCAGGAAGAAACGTTACCCCTGAATTTTTTGCTGTTTCAGGAATGAAGATACTTGAAGGAAGAGGGTTGCAGGAGAGCGATTCTGTACATGCAGATGGCTCATCAAAACAAATAAATATGGTGATCACGGAGTCTTTAGCAAAACTGATGGGCAATGAAAGTGCTATCGGTAAAATAGTGTTTAACGAAGGTGATCCTTCAACAAAGGAAACGGTAGTAGGAGTAGTGAACGATTATGTATATGGAAATATGTATGGCAAGCCAGACCCTGTGGGATTTACATGGTTGCCACCGCAGTATGCAAGTATTATGTATGTGCGCATAAAAGCACAAAGCAATCCTGAACAAGCCCTTGCAAAAATAGAAGCGGTGATGAAAAAAGATAATCCTGCTTATCCTTTCGAATACAAATTTGTAGATGACCAGTTCAATCAAATGTTTTTAAGTGAAATGCTGGTAAGCAAATTATCAAGAGTATTTGCAGCATTGGCTATTATTATTTCATGCCTTGGATTATTCGGCTTAGCCGCTTACACAGCAGAACGCAGAACAAAAGAAATTGGCATTCGCAAAGTGCTTGGTGCAACTGCTGCGGGGCTTGCGGGTTTGCTTTCGAAAGACTTTTTGCAACTGGTATTCGCCTCATGTCTTGTTGCATTTCCTGTTGCATGGTGGGCAATGAATAAGTGGTTGCAGGGTTATGCTTACCGTATTACTATCAGTTCATGGGTTTTTGTGATAGCAGGAATTACAGCAATTTTTATTGCGTTAATCACTGTGAGCTTTCAAGCGATTAAAGCGGCCTTAGCAAATCCTGTAAAGAGTTTGAGAACAGAATAAGTAAAAAAAATTAAAAATATAGCCATCTAAAAACATTTATCATGATAAAGAACCTCATTCTTGTTGCCATTCGCAATTTTAAAAGAGATAAATGGTATAGCATCCTTAACATCCTCGGACTTACGATTGGTATAACGTTTAGCCTGTTTTTAATTTTTTATATTAAAGATGAATTAAGCTATGACCGGTATCACGAAAAGGCTGACCGTATAGTCAGGATAGTTTCTTATATACAGGAACGTGACAAAAACACCAACTGGACTTCAACACAGCTCCCGCTTGCCGCCACATTAAAAAAAGATTTTCCTGAAGTGGAAGAATCAGCAAGGTTTATAGGCAGGGAAAGGACATTGTTTAAAAATGGCAATAACAGCTTTTATGAAACAAAAATTTTTTATGCTGACAGCACCGTCTTCAACATATTCACTTACCCGTTTATTGAAGGAAATGCTGCTAATGCATTAACTGAACCCAACAGTATTGTAATCTCAAAAACAATTGCCGAAAAATACTTTGGAAAGAAAACACCCGCTGTTGGCAAAACGCTAAAGACAGTATATGATGTATATAAAGTGACAGGAGTGATAGAAGACGTGCCTAAGAATTCTCATATAATTTTTGATATGCTGATATCGGCATCTACATTATTGAAGGGTGATCAAAACGGGCAGAACAACTGGGGCAGCTTTGGCAACTTTACTTATGTACTGCTAAAGCCCCGTGCTAATGCAGAAGCTTTTAATAAGAAACTGCTGCCCATGTATGACAAATACATGGCTCCAATTTTTGCACAATATAATGTGAAGATTCATTATGGTGTACAACCAATCACGTCCATACACCTGCATTCAGATTTGCAGGGAGAGCCGGAAGAACTGGGCAGTATGTCGTATATCTGGATATTTTCTGCCGTTGCTTTTTTCATGCTGCTTATTGCCTGTATCAATTATATGAATCTTACAACGGCAAGGTCTGCACGAAGGGCAAAAGAAATCGGCATAAGAAAAGTAACCGGCTCATCGAGAAAACAATTAGTGTTTCAGTTTCTTAGTGAGTCTTTACTCACTGCTTTTGTAGCGGTGTTGTTAAGTGTTATACTGATAATTATTTTGCTGCATGCTTTTAATTCTATATCAGGCAAGGCATTTACCATGAGCACTTTGTTTCAACCGTTCAATATTCTTCTCTTGCTGGGCATTGCTTTATTTACAGGTTTAGCTGGCGGCAGTTACCCTGCTTTATATCTTTCAGGTTTTAAGCCGGTAAGTATTTTAAAAGGCGCTCTTTCAAAAGCATCAGGCAATGTAAACCTGCGCCGTACATTGGTGGTGTTGCAATTTTCTATTTCCATGATTATGCTTATCTGCACATGGGTAGTTTATTCGCAGCTTTCATATTTGCGCAAGAAAGACCTTGGTTTTAGTAAAGACCAGGTGATGACAGTAACGGTGAATACAGGCGAAGATGAACGCCCAAAGATATCCGCAATGAATAATGAATTCCGTAGCCTGCCCGGCGTCAGAGATGTTGGCACCGGCAATTCATATCCCGGAAGTGCAAATATTAATCTGAATCTTTTTTCTGTAGAAAGTAAAAATGGCTATGTTGATAAAGGGATTGAAACTTACGGTATTGACGAAAATTATTTGAAGTCACTTAGTATCCCTGTGGTTAAAGGCCGTAATTTTTCAAACCTTGCTGATACTCTGCACAGCATTATGGTATTTCGGCTGGGACAATGCTATTGGAAAGCGGGTAAAATTTCCTGGAGATACTTCCGGCCGATATTTAGAAGTCGTAGGTGTGGTAAAAGATTTTAATCAGAAATCATTATATAATCCTATAGCGCCTCTGCTTTTATTTTATTCTCCCAACAGTAACGTTATACAGCTAAAGATGAACCCGGGCAATATCAGCTCATCTATTGCCAAAGTGGAAACTATCTGGAAAAAATATTTTCCACAATTGCCTTTTGAATATAAATTTCTGGATGAAGATTTTAATTCTCAATATGCTGCTGACCAGAAGCGGGGAAAAATTTTTGCAGCCTTTTCCATACTTACCATATCAATTACCTGCCTTGGATTATTGGGATTAATCGCTTTTACCACTCAGCAAAGACAAAAAGAAATTAGTATACGAAAAATAATGGGAGCCGACATAATGAAAATTATTCCATTGATTGCTTCCAACTTTGTAGTACTTGTTGGTATATCCTGTCTTATTGCATTTCCTGTAGCTTATTTATTTATGGATAAATGGCTGAAAATATTTCCCTACAATACAGGTTTGTCTATTGCTCCATTTTTACTTTCAGCATTGATTGTATTACTGATTACAATGCTTACAGTAGTTTTTCAC
>JAABUS010006232.1_pt1 | contig 14702 bp, 10 predicted proteins | sample 5560161 | NCBI WGS metagenome assembly JAABUS01 (sample SAMN10711885, study PRJNA513376) | rock metagenome | isolation source: Antarctica rocks | place: Antarctica: Victoria Land, Trio Nunatak nord | collected 2016-01-04 | reverse complement strand
CACCCCCACCACTCTAACCACAAACCCACGCAGATACCACGAGCGCACCAGCCAAAAAGCAAACCTCACTCCAGAAACCCACGCCAGAACCGCCCCAGCAGTGGGTCGCGCGCCGCGAAAACACCCCTTACCCAGTGTCTGGCCGCGTGCTAGGAGTCTAGGTATGGGATGGATATAAGCCTGTGAACGTGCTGGGCACGCTGGAGGAGGGGCGAGGGGTTATGGTTGAAAGCGGGGGATGAGAGGGGAGGGGAGGGGGGGATACCAGGGCGACTGGGTCCGTTGGGTGGGGGGGGGAGGGAGGGAGTATCAATCGACATTGTGCGATCGTGAGAGTAAGAGTCCAAGTGTCATGTTTTGCGTTTCTGGTCGACCTCTCCTATTTGGTTGGTGAAAGTGACGATGGGGCTTGATGGCATGTTGATGGTGGAGAAGAAAAGCTGAGGAGGGGACGGTGCGGTGGGGTTTCTTGAACGGCTGCCAACGCGGGATGAGCAGCCATTGGGGTGGCAGGGCAATGGGACAAAGATAGTCGGATGAGAATCTGAGCGAATGGTTCGTCGATAAGTCATGTCATCATTGTTGTCGTTCCTAAGGTAAAAGCCCCTTGCCCCCTCCTCTTCCCATCTCATCGGAAAATCAAAGTAATCAAGCAAGAAAAAATAAGAAAGCCATCATGAAACCATAGGCCCCTAGCCCCTCCTCCTCCGCCTCCTCCTCTCCCGCCCACCGCCCCCTTCTCCCTCCTCAGCGCTCGAACTCTCCTCCCCCATCAATTTACTCAGCAACTTCCCACCCTTCCCCTTGCCCGACAGAAACTCCTCGATCTTGTCGGCCAGTAGATCCTCCCCCTTCTCTGGTTTCTTACCCCCGTGCTCGTCGAACCGTTCTGGTAGCTCGATCGTCTGGTCGCTTGGCGCTGGCGAGGGAGAGCGGGAAAGCGAGCGTGCGCCGCGACGGCGGTGGCGGCGTTGCTGGGGGCGGTCGCTGTTGACGAGGGTGGGGGTTTGGCTGTCGTCGGAGAAGGACTCACGCGGGGTGTTGGCGTTGGTTTTGGAGGAAGTGCCGGAGCGTTGGCGGCGTTTGCGGGTTTTGGCTGGGGAGGAGGGACCGGAGGATGCGGGGTCGGAGAGATCGAATTGAACGGATTTTGGAGGGGGTTGGGACGAGGATCGCTGCTGTGGGGAGGGGGCGCGGGGGTGGTTTATACCTGAGCGTAGGAAGAAGGATGAGTCAGCTATGGGAATCTAATATAGGGGGAAGGGAACAGTTGATAAGGGGCGAGGGGAGGGTAAAGACCCACCCTCTGCATCTGCGGGCATGTAGCGCTTTGCAGCGCGGGACGGAGTGGGGGTGAGTGGGATGGTGGAGAGCGCGGCACTCACATTCTCGTCAGCCCTCCTTGCCCGGCCTCCCGGTCCATAAGGATCCGGGGGAGGCGAGTAAGGGTGCTGGCCGGCGTTGGGCGGTGGAGGTGTGTAGCCCGTTGGCTGGTGGTACCCGTACTCTGGGGAGATCTGCGGTCCTGTGCCTGGTGGCGGAGGATATTGCTCGTGCCCGTAGGCAGGAGGCTGGGGCGTGTAGCCTGGGCCGGGCGGAGGCGGGTAGTATTGTCCAGGTGCATAGCCTGCTTCGGCTCCATGAGCATTGGGTGGTGCGCCGATGGGCGAAAATTGTTGCTGAGCTTGAGGTGGGTAGGACTCATCGTATGCTGCTTGCTCGCGAAGCTCCTCTTGGCCTGTGGTCATTTTATTAGCCGGCACTCGCGCACAGAAGTCGAAAATACTTACGTTTGCGCTCCCTCTTTTCCTCCTTGCGACGTTGCTTTTTCTTGTCATGTGCACTGAGTGCTGCTGCCCCAGCTCCTGCACCAGCTATGTCCCTATTGCGGCTGCGACTAGGGCTTTCGCTCTTCTTCCGTCGATGTCTCCGCTTTCGGCCACTGTCGGAACCAGAGGAGCTGCTTGCTCGTCTACGATCTCTGCTTCTGCTCCTCTCGCGCTCTCTCTGGGCGCCGTATGCGGCACCAGCCGCTGCAGCTGGGAGAATCGCATCTGCTGGATAGTAGCCTTGTTGGCTTTGCGGACGGTTGTAGTAATCTTGTCCACCAGCACTGTAGACAGGTTGATCGCCATATTCGATCTGGGCTGCTCCAACCTCGCGGGAGCCATCATATGGCACAGACCGTGAACGTGAGCGACCCTTCTTCTTTTCTGCCTTGCGTTCCTTGTGTGCTGCCCGCGCGAGTTTTTGATCTTCCGCTTCGTTCTTGTTTGCTTGGCTTCGCTCATAGAGACCTGCAATTGCCGCAGTACCAAGACCGGCAGCGGCGATGGGGAGGCCTTGTCGCACTCTACTCTTGGATCGTTCCCTACCCTTCGCACCCCTCGACTTGCTGCGTGCCCGCTCTACAAGACCTGCAACGGCAGCACCAGCCAGACCGGCTTGGGCAATCTTTTTATTCCTATGCTGTGGGTTGCGAGCATCGTTCTCAGGTATCTCGGTAGGGTCAACAGAGCCTTTACGAACTCTTGATCGACTTCGTTGATCTTGTTGCTGGTTCTGCTTATTCTTGCGGTTCGCATAGCCGACAGCAGCGGCAACAGCAGCAGCGCCGAGACCCAGGCCTGCAAGTTGTCGGACGCGTGACTTGGAACGGCTTCGAGACCGCTCCTTCTCTTTCTTTCGATGTCGTCGACGGCCTGATGTTCGATAAGTATCACGGGAGTCGGATCGAGACCGAGAACGAGAGTATGACCGACGACGGCGGCTTCTATCACGATGGGCGCTTCGAGCACGAGAGATCCCCTCAGCGGCCACTGCACCAAGCCCAGCAGCGCCAATGTCCCTTGCAAGGCGACCACCACCACTACTCGTTTCTTCGCCCTGCTTGCCACGGTGGTGACGGAGCAACTCTGCCGCTCCAAGGCCAGCGATGGCACCTTCAGCAAGATGTTTGCGGTGCTCGGGGCTGACGCTCCTACTACCGTATCCGGCATCGCGGGTCTCGCGTCGGACATAGACCATGCTATCATCGCTGCTATAATCTCGTTCACGTCCTCGGCGACGACCCACTTGCGAGACAGACTCCCCAGGGCTGACCTCCCGATGACGTCGGTTCATCCGTTCTTCGTAAAAGTCATCGTCGCGGTCTCCTTTGACCTCGCGAGTCCTACGTTCGTAATAGTAGTCGTCTTCCTCTCTTGGCTCGGGCTTGGGGTTCTCGGTACGCTTGGTACGGTCCGTGCGCTTGCTGACAATGGATCGGTTGTCTTCAACGACCTCGGAGCGCTGGATAAGTTGGAAGTCCGCCTCTTCTTTTGGTGGCTGCGGTGCAGGGACCACTATTGGCGCACGTGGTGCTTCCTGAATAATGATCTGTTGAGGCTCTTGGCGAATAATGATGGGCTGTGGTGGATCGGGCCGTGGAAAGTATTCGGTCGACCTGGAGTAGCGCTCGAGTTCGTATGGCTCACGGCGGGGTACCAGTCTATCAATGTCTCGCTCAAAGCGGTACTCAGCATAGCGACGCGGAGGCTCGGGTTCCCTCTCTCGCTCAACCCGCTCGATCCGAATTTCTCTTCGTTCAGGCAGACGCTCAGGCAGCGGCTCAGGTTCTGGGGTGCGCTCACGTCTGGTGATGCGGGTTTCTGCGAAGGTACGATCTCGTTCGGAGCGACGTTCGCCTCCATGATCAGAGGAGTAGACGATGGTGCGTCGGTCATCCCTCTCCTCTTCTTCGCGGGCAGGCACACGATAGCGCTTTACAGTGGTATAGCCTTTTGCCCCACCTTCGCGGCGGTATGTCGATGAGCGATCGTCGTACTCGCGGTCGCGGTCACGTTCTCGAATGATGACGGACATCTCGAAAAGTCGATACTAGGTGACGACCTGGAAGCGATGAAAGGCGGAAGAAGAGTTGAGAAGATGGTGAAACGACGAGGCTGGTGGCAGGTGTACTTCTTAGTGGACAAGGCTGGCAGCCTGATCGGGTGCACTAGCCTTCCAGCTACGGATGACCAGCACAGCGAAAAGCTTGATTTTGATGGAAACAAGTCAGGCACAGTGGCATGAGATGATGCTGGCGAACACGTTGATGTGAGTGAGGCGAGGATACTACTTCGTGTAGGGAGTGAAAGCCAGGTCAACAGTACTTGATTCGATGGAAAGGGGGGAAACGGCACCGATGTGTGAAGGCGGCTACTGAAGTAGCGGCCCCGTAGCGCGCCCTTCACTGCAGTGGCCATGTCAGTATCAGGAGGCTGCAGGGAGACTACACGTACGGAGCAGCCATTTTCTTGACCACTATGTACCTTCTGCTGCATAATCAACACGAGGCGTGAATTGATGCAGAGAGCGTCTACTCAGGCAGCATTGATCACTTTCGTATTTGGTTTTCTGTAGGGGTCTACAAGCCAATGCGGAATTCTCGAAACCTGAACGGGAGTTTCATGCAGTAATTGACCCTTGATGACTTGTATGTACATCTATGTACAGTAGGCCAGCTCCTACGGCTGTGGCATATTCGCTGTCCCGTGGCGGAAAGCCTAGTCTACCGATCAGACGCCGCTGTGCAGTCGGGTACAAAGGAGATTCGTGATCATATAGGCATTAGATTAGAGACCTTTGACCCTCTATATAGAGTGCTTAGGGCGCAAGCCTGGCTCTAGGTGATACAAGTCCACCAGACCTGCTCAATGGTACATTGCTCCCAGGAGCATAAGGGCGGCGCGGTGTAGAAATGATCATTGAACCCGTTGGGTCTAGGGCTTCGCCGGGATGCACAAGCACACTGCCTCCAATGGACGCCGAGCGAGTGCGGGAGCTGATGGGAAGCGAGTATCGGATGACGCCACGAACAATGAGCTCAAAGTCATGGAGGATGACCTTCTCCCATCTTGCCGTCCCACCTTCTTCAGTCTTGTTGCCCGGCTTAGCCAGGCGAACTTCGCCCATAGATGAGAGTGAACGGTGCCTGATGGGTGAAGGCTCGAAGATAAGTGGGGAATCGAACTCGAAGATACGACCCAACAGCATCGTCTGTGCGTCAGTCTCGGGATCTTCGATTGGATCGGTACCTTCATCGACGCCGTCTGCAGTATGGTAATCGTGAGAACCTCTTCGATGATTGATCCTGTGGGTGGTATCTTCGGCGATACTCTTCGAACGGCTTGTCGGACCCCTGCTTATTTGCATTTCTCCATCCCTCCATAACGCGCTGGTCCCCACATGTTTACTCTTGGCGAAGACGTTGACATCTAAGTCACTGACCTGAACGGCTATTATGTTTGGATTAACCGCACGAACATGCAGATCTAGCATGATTTCCTGCTCGGAAGCTAACACGTTGCGAATGTCCTTGATATGCACCTCGAAGAGTGGCTTGGAGCACAAGATCAAGGCGACGACAATGGCGGCGATGAGAAGGGCTAAAAGTCCTCCCAACAAGGTGTATGCGGTAACCCGACGGCACAAACGGTACTCGTTCTGTTCCGCAGCATAGCCATTCCTCAATGTTCCTGGTATAGGCCTCCGACGGTTCTTGCCAGTTCGAATGGACCCAATCAATGGCGCGCGTTCGTCGTCAGCCCCTTCCCCTTCCATGTCATACAACAAAGGCTCATTAGTCTTTCTGGAAGTGCCAGACACCCGCATGTGCGGGCTTCGAGGGTTTGTTGGATGAGAAGACAAGCGGGCGACATTGCCAGTCGGCGTCTGCACTTGCTTATTGGCACTATTGAAAGGAGAGTTATTGTCGAAAAGTGACGTGTGACCACCTCCACCGCGTCCATACCGGCCTATATGGTGGTGATGTGGTCCATTCCCTGCTTGTCCGTTACTCGAGCGGCGCACCGTGCCCTGGTCAACATCACCTTGCAAGTTGATTGAGTGGTAGGAGTTGTTGGCGAATTTCATGCTCTTTTTGCCAGCTATGATATGATGACCGTCTTGCCGTATTCTGCCATGCTGATCCAATTGGCTCACGGTCGAGGTTGCACTTGGTGTCCTCGAATGGAACCGGTGGGGCCGTGCCGACAAGGGAGGCTCTGGAGGATTTGATTCGTACACGAACGTCTCTTCCGAATCCGAAGAATTCGTTTGGTCCATGGCATTTGCAACCTTTTGTTCGAAGATATCTGCTTTGGAGGAGGCTATACGCCCTCGAAAAGTTGTTAGCACAGCGCTGGTCGGCCTGATGGCCACATTATCAACAGAGCCAGAGTACGTGTTATCACCAGTGCTGTGTTTCTCCCAGTAACTGCTTGGATGTGTGGCGGACCGCAGAGGGCCGCGCTCCAAGCCGCGAGCAAGGGAAAACTCGGGAGAACGGGGAGATAGAGAAACTAGATTTTCAGGAGATGGTGCGCGGGAGTAAATGTGATGATGATGAAAACGTCTAGATTGAAACCCACCAGTGCCCGAATTGATAGACGGCGCTTTTCGCACGACCTTTTTCTTCTCTTTCTTTGGCCTAATTGTTTCATTGCTAGGCTTGAGGCGCAGACTACCGCCAGTATCTGTTCTCCCTGTGAGGCTACGTTCGCCAGCCCCACCTCCAAGAGCCACTTGAGGAATTGTGCTGACCGTCTCGGTCTCGACGATCATGTTCTTTGCAGAGCCTTCTTGGATTTTGGCTTTGGTAGGAAGAATCTGTGTGAAAGACTTCTTAGAATGTATTTGAGGCTTTCCTGTAATTGCTGGTGGCGCTGATTTAGGGATATCTTTCGCCATGTCTGTGGTCGACTTTGTTGCCATTTGGGAGACAATGTTCTCGTTGCTGCTCTCGATATGGAGTTTCTGGGCCTTCGCTGAAGCATGCTCCATGGGGTTCTCTTGGACTGTCCCAGGCCGGTCGCCCGAAATTTGCTTTCCATGCTGTGAACGTCCAGTACCTATTGCAGGCGTCGCCGGCAGGCTACTCTCTTGCACAGTCTCGAGCGTGGGGACTGCAGCGCTGATTCCCCTCACAGGTGTCCGCATACCGGAAGGAATCGTGTCCTTATCTCCATCGGTGCCTAGCTCTGTGCTTGATTTCAATGTGGGCGTCGCTCGTTCGAGGACAATGCTGGGAGTTGTAGGTGCCGACTCGAATCTCTTCTGAGGCGCCAATGATGCTTTGCTTGCACTGACGGGAGGTGGTGGAGACTTCGGCGGTGGTAGGATACCACTGGCTTGTGCGGCCAAATTCGACCCTTTGGCAGGCTTCTGTTGTTGTTTGTTCGTGTCACCCCTTATATCCTGTGTTCCTGACAGCTGCAGCTGCGGTGTACCAGCGACCGACAGCGCCCGTTGAATTGCAGCTGCGGAAAGAACGGTTGGAATATGTGAGTTTGTTGTGCTTGGGCCACGATTGGGACTAAAATCCTGGCTGTTCTTGCGGGATCTGGTCAACCTCGAATTGGCAGAAACTGCTGTTTTGGCTTGGGGTCGGACGGGGGATGGTTCGCGAGAAGATTCTGGGGAGTTCGTGGTCGATGAGGCGGCGGAGAGATCGGGAGTGGTGGATGCTCGCTGCAGGGAGCCGGGCAATGTGGAGGTTCGATTTAGCTGCCCTTGATTGTCGTTGCGACTGTTTCGACCGGAGTCTTTATTTTCGGCCTCGGCGGACGTCAAGTCCATGACTGGATGCCTCTCAGAGGATGCCATCACGTCAGAATTCGAAGCCTGGCCCGCCAAGCCATCCGGAAATGGTCAATCGATAGCTGCTCCGCCTGATCGATGACCGAGCATTTGCCGGCCACTGTCATCGAGAAGGCAAGCTTCGTTTTGAAGTCCAGCAAATGGCTTGGTGCATGGCGAACAGCGGATATGCGGATATGCGAGTTCGTGGTGATGTGGCTCAAGCTGACGGGCACAAGTGGAAGCACGTGGCGCAAGCGTTGAGCTGGAAGCAGAAGGACTTCTACTGGACGGGCGAGGACAACCGTGGTTTGCGGGACGCCGGATGCTTTGTTGGCGTTGTAAAGCACTTCTAGTACATGCAAGCCATCTGGAGGTGGTATCAGAAGTTCGGCGGCTTGGACAAGAATTCAGAACGCGTCACGTGCGCTTGTTTACGACAGGAACGCGTGGAGCGAATCAGATGCACTTCCGGAGGCAACAATTATTCTTGCGTTCAACATCTCATCAACCATCAATCCCAATAATTTCCACACCGTCTCCACAGCTCTTTCGCAAGCAACAGGCGCTGATACTGTCCCAGTTTAATATTGTTAGAGCCCGTCGATGCTTTGCGCCTAGTACGACCAAATCAGTACTACATACTGTCACCGCCTGGATCTTATCAACTTTCGCTGCATCTGAAACCTTCATCACACGTTCAGCAAGTCTTCTGCGCCAGGGCAGCGTGGCGCTGCGTCAGCTGGGGAAAGATCAAAAGAGGCGGATGGCGTGAGAAGTGTTCTGAAACTGCGCGCATTCCTCATATTGGCATTCCTGATTCGCAGTCGCCGACGTCATTGTGTACAAACAGATATCGATCATCGAATAGTACGAATACCATAATAACGGTGTCGTCACCAGTGGTCCTAACTATAAAGGCGCTTCATCGGATTCGCCAACAAATTCACTGGATTGCTCGGTGCATGTGCCAGAAGTCAGCTTGAGTCATGGGTTCAGCTTACTCTCCACGCCGTGATGCTGGGGGTACCATGCATCTTCTGTCACCAACACATATACATCAGGTTGATGCAGCTTCCACGTTCAAGATACGGCGCTCACTGTCTCGATCGCCCTCTAAGGCTTCCGCATTTCGCCTAGTCACATCCAAATCAATATCACCGTCTCCAAGTTCTCCGCTTTCGCCATCATGTCTCTCCCCTCCGAGTCGCTCGGCATCTACCTCTTTTATTTTACAGACAGCGAGCGTCACAACTCCATCTCCGCTCGCAGTTCCGTATCGCACTAGCACAACAAGACCGCGCGCGACTGCGCGCAAACTCAGTCCCAAGCGCGCCTCGCCGCAGCGGGCAAGCCGCCAGAGAAGCCCTGGAAAGAGAACACTTAGTGAATGTAGTGATCAAGGAAATTCCGTCCCGCGATCTTCGGCTGGGTCCAGCAGCGATGATGTAGAGAACCGAATTGCGAAGGATACGAGCCCAACTAAGCCATTCCCGGACAGCGTATCGAATGGAAGCTACTTTCGCGAAGATGAGAATTCTCTGTCGCCGTTCCGTGCCTTCCCTCGAAACGTGAGCTTGAATGGCCCACCAGCAAAATCAAGCCCCCTGAAGCGAAGTGACGGAAGCATGAACCTGGATCAGGCGAGCGTGGGCAGCCCTTCAGCAAAAAGACGGAGTCTACATGGTGCTTCTTTTGGCGCAGATTTCGACATTTTCGATTACGAAGCTGCTCTCCAGGGTGGCAAGGAGATCCAGAAGTCTGAAACGAATTCCAGCTCAGATAGCATGGCTAACCAAGAGCCTGCAAGCCCATTTTCTCCCCTCCCAAAGCGTACGTCCTCTTTACGGAGGACAACTCTGCAGCAACGACATGAAAAGCCGGCATTTGCCAGGGCAAGGCTCAACATGGATCATGCCCAGGATGCTGTCACGCCAGGCCAGACCACAACAAAGAGCAAGTTCAGGCAGTCTTTGGGCAATATGATGCCTTCCAGGAATCGCGAGAGCCCTTTCTCGTTCCAAGGCAACCTTCCAAGTGCGTCGGCGCATCCAATGTCTCAACAGAATTCTCAGTCATCCGGGCAAGGCGATCAAACTAGGCCTCATAGACATCCACTTTCGCGCACTCTCACTCAGTCTTCCTCCACCTCGAGCCTGGCGGAAGATTCTCCAACACACCTCCCTGTTCGTCATCTTGGACCTCGAAGACCTCTGATAGAGTTCTCCAAGTCTCTCCCTGTTGTTGGCCAGAAAGCACCTACCGATGAAATTACTATCAGCATTCAGGGTAGCCAAGCTTCATGGAACGAACTTACGCTAGCGACACCAGAGAACTACAGACTAGCTCGACCCCATCCGGCAGCCTTTGCATCAACTGGTCTGATCTCGAAACGGCATAAGAACGTCGACGACGCGCAACCCAATTTCAATGCTAGCAAATCTCTCATGCCCGATACGCCTTGCAAGCGTCATAGCCTTATGGAAGCCCCAACATCCACAGCGGCGCCTTCTGCCAAAGGCGATCAGAAGGATCGGCGAGTAAGGCATTCTTTTGGAACACCATCGACCCCGTTCAGTCCGCATGCTAGTAAACCAGAGCCTGGTTCGTTTGGCAAAGGTGTCAGCGTTTTCGGCAGCAACATCCTCAGGGGCAACCAGCAGCGACGAGGTAGTTTCCTCAGTGTCGAAGGCGACGAGAATTCGCAGTCTCCAGTCGGCAAGGGCGACAGCCAGTCCAGCACAGACTTTGAATTACCACCAACACCGACGAAGCAAACGCTTGCATCAGGGTCTTTGCAGCAGGCAAACTTTGGACAGAGCCCATTTGGGCATTTCTCCCCAGCCAACCGTGGCGCCGCATCAACGCTGCCTAACATTGGCTCCTCTTTGTCAGATCAAGCTTGTAAGTCATTTTCTGTAGGATTACCATCAGTTTTAGTGGACGAAGACAGTGACAACACGGTGGACCTTTCGCCGTCTGTTGCCCTGAGATTCAGAAACTCGTTTTCGATGCCATCTTCTTTCACTCGTTCTCGACGGCTTTCGGGGAATTTCAAATCCCCGACGCCGCTGAATCGAGCTTCTTATACTCTCCCCTTCCTTTCCTCCAGCAGAACAGGAGCTAAACGAAGTCCCCTCTCTCCAGCAAGTCCAATCAATGACCTCTTTGAGCGTCTCTCACCACACACGCCTCGTGACTTTGTCAACCCTCCAGATCCGAGCCGCTTGTCGATTTCAGCCTACGGGGACGGTGGTACACGTCCCATGGAAGGAGTCACAAGCAGCGCCGTCATGGTTCCTCCTGCTACACCGACAATGATGAGGGAGTCTTTCCCACATTTTAGTCTCTCACACGCGAGTACGACCCCACTGAAGAATTCTCACCCGGCCAACAGCGACCAAACCTTGATCAGCCGCTTCGACAAAGTGGAGATTGTGGGTACTGGGGAATTTTCTCAGGTATACCGATGTTCCAAAGTACCGGAAGCGAAAGGATACTTCTCTTTGCCGAATAGTCGAGCATCGCCAAAGACACCACTACCAGATCGAGTTTGGGCAGTCAAGAAATCTCGCAAGGCGTTCATCGGTCTACGCGATCGAGAACGCAAGCTTCAGGAGGTACATATCTTACGTAGTATGCCGCTGTCCGACCATGTATTGCAGTTCTTCGATAGCTGGGAAGAGAAAGGTTATCTGTACATTCAGACCGAATTCTGTGAGGAGGGCACTTTGGATGTTTTTCTTGTCCAAGAAGGACGAAAAGGCCGACTTGATGATTTCAGGATCTGGAAGATCATGTCAGAACTTGCTCTGGTATGTTTATGACTCCTGCACAAGTTTCGAGTTGCTAATGCGCACGACAGGGTCTCAAGCATATCCATGACTCCGGTTTTATTCATTTGGACCTTAAGCCAGCAAATGTTTTGATCACTTTTGAAGGGACATTGAAGATTGGTGATTTTGGAATGGCTTCCCCATGGCCGGCACAGCCAGGTATTGAAGGCGAGGGGGACCGCGAGTATATTGGACCAGAGGTACTCAAGGGGCAGTACGACAAACCAGCAGACATTTTCGCCTTAGGCTTGATCATCCTCGAGATCGCAGGGAATGTCCAGCTTCCTGACAATGGGCTTTCCTGGCAACGACTAAGAAATGGCGACATCAGCGATGTACCAAGCTTGACCTTCAGCTCAGAAGCGAGCAGCCTCGGTCGAGACCAACCTGTGAGCACCCAGACTGACAATAGTTCTTTCGACGATTTCTACCCATCAGATTCGAGTAGCGATTTCGGCGACATGGCCGTCCAGCATCGGCCATCTACACAACAGAAGCCCTCAACGAGCACTCGGTACCAGCGCGAGGGCGAACTCGCGGATCCACCAAACTTCATGATTGATGGTCACGACCGGGATGCGCTGGACAACGTCGTCCGCTGGCTCATTTCTCCGGATCCATCTCTTCGTCCCATCGCAGACCAGATATTGACGGCGAAAGGCGTGCAGTGGGCTGCTAGGCGGGCGCGAGCTGGCGCCACAGTTTACGAAGGTCTTTGGGGCCCTGCAGATGAGGTGCTTGCAGACGATGCGGAGATGATCGATGTTTGAGATATTTTTCTGAAAGCAGCATTATTAGTGAGTAGGATGGAGTGAGTCGTCTGAGCCCATTGGGTTGGGGACCGAGTTGGGCACCACCGGACTGAAGCATGACGGCGAATTGGCGTTTTATGGATACGACGGTGTCATAAGTCCTTGGCTACCAGGCCTGAATGGATCGACACTGAAAAGTAGCTGGGACTTTCGCATTTTTCGGGATTTCAGCATTTTCTCTTTACGGACGACGATACGACATTACCTACCTGGGCCTCAGCTCCGGCTTCAGCATGACGGATGTACGACCTTGCAACTTCTATTTCCCTGGCAATTCTTCTCCTGCATCTGCTCGATAGACGACACATCTCAAAGTCGACATCCGCAGCACCCCACGCACGTTGACCGGCCGTGGCAAAATCATTCGCTTCGACCTTTATCCTTCTTATACGCCAACTCTTGTCTTTCATGGCCCTGTTCAGGGTCCCCAGGATCGCTTCCTGGTTGTCTCCTTGGGACATTGGGAGATTCAGAGGCGGTACTTGCGGCTGCTTTGGCATATTTCGCTTCACGATGCAGATATTTATCAACATAGAGAGGGAGCTACCGCTTGTAAGACCCCCTACCAATATTGAGCGTAGCCGTGGCTGTAAGCTAGATAAATAATCACTGTTCGCCCTTACGGCAACGGACAATAAAAGCATACTGCCATGGTAATTCTGTTGCTGGTGTCACTATTGTCTGATCGAATCAGGCCCAGATTGTGCCCCTAGATGAGAAAGATGCCATATCGCAACAATTTGAATGGCGAGACTCATCTTATGAGTGTTGGATCTGTTGGCCAAGCACTCTGTCATGGATATAACAGCGTCGCATGCATGGAGTGGACAAGCTCAATGCAGGCTGCACAAATTGCATGCATAAAACTAGAAATTATCCAACTTTACCCACCACCACAGGCTTCAATTTCCAATACTCAACTTAGCTCGTAGAAGCAGAGTCCACGCATTCTACCAACACCTCCCAATAAAGATGGTCCGAAAACTCAAACATCACGAGCAGAAGTCTTGCCCCCAGAGATCTTCCACACATCGACCTAGCTAACAACCCCTCAGACTACTCCGCAAAGTCGATTTCACAACTTACAAATCCGACAACAACCACCGCGCCGCTTCCATTCTCCGTAGGGTTTTCTATATCATCCGAACCCCCTTCATATCACCCCCTACAATCCCCCCCAACCAAGTCGCCCTGGCACACACGCTTCACTCCCCAGCCCCTCTTCAAGATTCGCACCTGACTCTCTCCACTTTCCAGGCCGCTACAACGTCACCAACCCCACCGACTACGCCGCCTACAACACCCTCGTCGGCACCCTCCGCCGCCTCGCGCACCTCCTCTCCGCCCTCCCGCCCTCCTCCCCCTTCCGCGCCCACCACGAGAAGCTCCTCCTCGAAAAACTCTACGACCTCGGCCTCCTCTCCACAACCACCAAACTCTCCGAGGTAGAGCGCAAGCTCTCGGTATCGAGCTTCTGTAGGAGGAGATTAGGCGTCGTGATGACGCGGCTGCGCATGGCGGAGAACGTGTCCGCGGCGAATAGACTGGTGGAGCAGGGGCATGTGAGGGTGGGGACGGAGATGGTGACGGATCCGGGGTATTTGGTGGGGAGGGCGAGGGAGGATTATGTGACGTGGGGGGAGGGGAGTAGGGTCAAGAGGGGGATTTTGAGGTATAGAGACAAGATGGATGATTTCGATGTGCTGTAGGATTGGATGGAGGAGGATAGAGGCGGAGGGGAGATGTGTGATGGTTGACGGCTGGGGATCATGGAAGGACTGGGAGAGCTATAGTGTTGGGAATTTGACATAGCGTGGCGGCATCGCGGATCTCGAGCTGCTGTTTGCATCGTAGCTATGGCTTTTCGAGGCGGAGAGAATGTGTGATTGAGGCAATAACCGACTCGCCGATGAAAAAAAGGCTCGGCATCTAGCCATGATCCGCCTCAGCGAGCATCGAACAACAAGAGACCCTACGTATCCAGCTTTCTGGAGCTTCGACGCTCAACGTCTTAAGTCCGTCATGTCCAATCCCTGATCGCCACGCCAAATGGTAACCCAAACGACCCCAAAAACCGCCGAAGAAGAAACCACCTAACCACCGTGCTCACATATGGGTGTATCATGCCGCCCTATCCCCTCCCAAGCCAACGCAAAGGACCTCCAGCCTTCCATGACCCAACATCTTCCCCCCTCTCAACATCTCCCCGCCTTCTCACCCGCCCCCTCAACTCGCCCCCACCGACAGCAAAACCGTAATCGCCAACCCCGTCGCCACATGCACATACGCATACCGAAACTTCCCCGAAAACCCGCTACGACTGTGCCCCTCCATCATGCGCGCGAAATCCCTCACCACCGCCCACGGCACCGGACCGACACTGGAGTGGAAATCCAGCCGCACGCTACCGTAGCCGATGATGAAGGACGGCCAT
>JAABUS010006228.1_pt1 | contig 14706 bp, 13 predicted proteins | sample 5560161 | NCBI WGS metagenome assembly JAABUS01 (sample SAMN10711885, study PRJNA513376) | rock metagenome | isolation source: Antarctica rocks | place: Antarctica: Victoria Land, Trio Nunatak nord | collected 2016-01-04 | reverse complement strand
AACCTGGTCCGGGTCCAGACCGAAGGGATCAAGCGGCTCGACCTCTGGATCAGCCCCAAGCTCATCGACCTCAAGAAGCGGTTCGAGGTCCGGATCAACAACAAGACCATCTTCAAGGGGATGGCCAAGCCCGATCTCGAGCCCTTCCTGGAAGACTTGCGGCTTCGCGGCGATCGCCAGCAAATCTACCGGCTCAAAATCCCGGTGGGCTGATCGGCGCAGGTCTTGCTTGTCGGGGCGGGTTTCAAACCCGCGCAGTCATACCGAATTGCCTCGATCCCTTACCATTGTAGGGTGGGCACCGCCCACCGAACTTCGTGGTACGGCGGAAGATCGGTGGGCGGTGCCCACCCTACAATGAGACTGGCATCGACACGATTCCGTATCACCCACGATGGGAATGGGCGGGTTTGAAACCCGCCCCTACGAAGGCAGGCACCTCGCGACCCGATGCCCATGGAGAGTCCTTTGTCGTCGAGCGAACCGCAGACTCCCGAGTGGGTACGTGACGCGATCTTCTACCAGATTTTCCCCGATCGCTTCGCCAGGAGCATGACGGTCCCGAAACCTTCCGGCCTCGAGGCCTGGGGCGCCCCGCCGACGAATCACGGCTATCAGGGGGGAGACCTGGTCGGGGTCGTCGAGCGGCTCGACTACCTGCTCGACCTGGGGGTCAACGCGATCTACTTCACCCCCATCTTCCAATCGGCCTCGAACCACCGCTACCACACGCACGATTACGAGAGGGTCGACCCGATGCTCGGCGGTGACGACGCCCTGCGCCGGCTGATCGACGCGTCGCACGCGAAGGGGATCCGGGTGGTGCTCGACGGCGTCTTCAACCACGCCAGCCGCGGGTTCTTCCAGTTCCACGACATCCTGGAGAACGGGTCCAACTCGGCCTATCTCGACTGGTTCTCGGTCCAGAGCTTCCCCCTGTATCCCTACGACCCCGACCGTCCTCCAGGGTACAGGGCCTGGTGGAACCTCCCGGCCTTGCCGAAGTTCAACACCGAGACCCCGGCCGTCCGCGACTATCTCTGGGGGATCGGCCGCAAGTGGGTCGACTTCGGCATCGACGGCTGGCGGCTCGACGTGGCCCACGAGATCGACGACGAGGGCTTCTGGCAGGAGTTCCGCCGCCGGGTCCGCGCGGGGAACCCCGACGCCTACATCCTCGGCGAGGTCTGGACCGAGGCCAGGCGCTGGCTCCGGGGCGACATGTGGGACGCGGTCATGAACTACCTGTTCACCCGCGCCTGCATCGCCTTTTTCATCGGCGAGACGGTCGACGCGGAGGAGCTCGGGCGGACGAGCTTCCGGAAGCTCGACCCGACCGGCGCGCCGGCGTTCGCACGCGCGATCGAGACCTTGCTCGGCCTGTATCACCCGAACGTCACGGCCGTGCAGATGAACCTGCTCGGCAGCCACGACATGTGCCGGTTCGTCACGCTGGCGCGCGGCGACCGTTCGGCGATCCGGCTGGCGACCCTCTTCATGATGACCTATCCGGGCGCCCCGTCGATCTACTACGGCGACGAGATCGGCATGACCGGCGGCCACGACCCGGCCAACCGGGGCGCCTTCCCCTGGGACAAGGGCGAGACCTGGGACCGCGACCTGCTCCACGACTTCCGGCGCTACATCGCCTTACGGAAGGCCCGCCCCGCCCTCCGGCGCGGGACGTTCACGAGGCTCCACGCCGAGGACGACGTCTACGCGTTCGCGCGCCAGCTCGACGGCGAGACGGTCGTCGTGGCCCTGAACACCTCGAAAGCGACCCGGAGGCTCGACCTGCCCCTGCTCGGCCTCGTCGATGATGGTACCCTCCTGGACGAGGTCTGGACCCGGGTGTCGGCCCGTGCCGAAGGGGGATCATTCCGGGGGGTCGAGCTCTCCCCGCGCTCGGGACGCGTCTTCGCGACGCCCGGCACGCGATGAGCCACGGCGATGTCCCCCCCTCCTGGCGCCTGCCCGAAGGGGTGAATGCCTCGCTCTGGCAGTATGCGCACACGCCTCGGCTGGCCAAGGACGAGGATGCGTACTTCGCGGGCCACGCCCTGTTTCGCGCCGACGCGGAGGCCGTCAACGCGCGATTCGTCGAGCCCGGGCCGCTCGTCGACCTCGGCTGCGGGGCGGGCCGGCACGCACTCCGGCTCGCGGGTCGAGGTTTCCCCGTCGTCGCGGTCGACCTCTCGCGCCCGATGCTCCGGACGGTCGGCTCCAAGGCGGACCGGGACGGGGTCCGGGTCGCTCGGGTCGAGGCGAACCTGTGCCGCCTCGGCTGCTTCCCCGACGAGAGTTTCCGATATGCCCTGTCGATGTTCAGCACCCTGGGGATGATCCGAGGGGCCGCCGCGCGGAGGCGAGCCCTGGCGGAGACGTTCCGGATCCTCCGGGCCGGCGGTCGCCTCGCCCTGCACGCGCACAACATCTACCTCAACCTGGCCGATCCCCAGGGCCGCTGGTGGCTCCTCGGCCAGGGCATTCGCTCCCTGCTCGGCCGCCCCGACGCCGGCGACCGCCGGATGACCTATCGCGGGATTCCCGGCATGGAAGTCCACCTCTACACCTGGCGCGAGCTGCGCCGGGAGTTGCACGCGGTCGGCTTCCGGATCGACGAGGTCCTGCCGATCGACACCGTCCGGGCCGAGCCGATCGACCTCCCCTGGCTGGGCCACGCGATCCGCGCGGGGGGATGGCTCGTCTTCGCGAGCCGGCCTGGTTGAGGGTTCGATTACCTCCGGACGAGCCACCCGAACATCTCCGATAGGGGCAGACTGAAGCCCGGCAGGACGTCCTCTCCCTCGAGAATTCCCCCGCTCTCCAGGGTCTCGATAGGCTGACCGGGGCGGACGACGAACACTCGTCGGAGTTTCGGTTGGATGAGCCAGGCGAGTCGGACGCCGTGGAGCACGCAACGCGAGAGCTTCGCTCCGAGGTTACGGACCGTCTGCCCGGGCGAGAGGATCTCAATGGCCAGGTCGGGTGGCAGGAAGACATCCTCGACCAGTTGGCCGTGCTTGTCCTCGGGGATCCGCCCCCGAGCAAAAACGCAGAGATCGGGGACGATCGATTCGCCGCCGATTGTGCATCGGAGCTCGATGTAAGGCAGGTCCAACCCATGGGGAATCGCGTGCTCGGCGATCCGCAGGACGAGTCTCGTTTGCAGCACACTGTGCGTCGTCTTGGGCGACACTTTTTGCACTACCTTCCCCTGGAGGTATTCCAGGGCCGGCTTGGCCTCCGGGAGCCGGAGGAATTGCTCGAGGGTCAGGTTCTTGTGAAGGATCTGGCTCATGCGAGTCACCCTCCCGCCGCGTTTGCTTCGCCGGAAACAGGCTCGATCGTATCAAATTCTGTCCTGCCATTGAGACTGTTTCCGTCCGACAGTCCTCGGTCCCTCGGTCTCGTCATCGCCGCGTCGACCTGGCCTGGGAGGGGGGCGAGGCCACGCAGGAGGGACAGGCCAGGCGGTTCCTGGGGGCAAGCTCGAAGGCGAACGTCGGATGGCCACAGGCCGGGCAGGCGGGGGCCTCTAGCCCTTCGATCAGCGGGTCCCAGACCAGTTCCAGGGGGGTCGGGGACGATCCGGGGGCGTGGATCGTCGCCCGGATCAGCAGCTTCGGCTGGTGGACCACCAGCAGGTTGGTCAGTCGGAGGTGGACCCTCAGCGTCCCCTTCTGGCGAAGCTCGGCGACCCGCAATCGCTCCTCGCGATCCAGGGCCTCACGCCTCGAGGCCGCCTTGGACGAGTCCTCGTCGCGCGTCCGGGCCCGCTCGGCCTGCTCCTCATTCTCCGCGCGGAGGTCGGCGTAGTAGCGGGTCATCCGGGCGATCTGGCGGTCGAGGCGTTCGCCCAGCTCGCGGACCCGGACGTTGGCGAGCGCCGCCACGGTCCGGACCACGCGATCGCGGGCGAGTGGGTAGGCGGAGGCCACGCCGCGGTGACGGGCCTCGGGGAGGGGAGACCAGGGCGATTCGCCCAGGTGAGAGTGGTCGAGCAGCCGTTCCAGGTGACGCACCTGCCGGCCTTGGTGCAGGTCGACGGCCACCGGCAGCAGCTCCTGCTCCTTCTGGTCGCTGACGAAGGTCGCCTCGAACCAGGAGACGGCCTGGGGGAAGTGTAGGGGGCGCACGCGACCGACTCGCAGCTCGAGGCCGGACGAGAGGGTCAGGGACCGGCCGATCTTGCCGGCCAGGTTCTGGGGCGAGAGGTTCAGGCCGACCAGATACAGCTCGGCGCGGCGGCCGCACTGCATCGCGTCCGCCAGCAGGCGGTCGACCATCGGGGTCCCGAAGCTGGCCAGCTGCGCCCCGGGGTGTTCCGGGAGTGCCTCCGGGTCGAAGGCGATCCGGACCACCTCCGGCTCACCGCCCCCCCTCCCGCCGGGGCCCGCCGGGGGGGGCAGCATCAGGTCGAAGACTTGCGGCTCCACCTCGTCCCAGAGGCCGCCGACGACGTCCGCATAATCGCGGAGGAACGACTCCAGCGCGTTGGTCTCGGCGGCCATCGCTCGATCCTCCCCCCGAAAGGCCGGGCCCGCTCAGCCCTTGGGCGTGAACCGATCTCCGAATATCTTGTCGTCGTGGCTCCGTTGCCGGAGGTATTCCCGTTTGGCCTCCAGCAGGCGGTCGCCGAGCGCATCGATCCGACGGGTGAAGTCGTCGGCGTCGTCCGACTCGGCCCAGAGGTCGGCCACCACGTCCTGGAACTCGCGCTCGTCGTCGAGGTTGCCCAGGATCATGTCGATCTCGCCGATGACCAGCTCGAACATGCTGAGCTTGGCCTCGAGCAGGTGGAGGACCGCCGCCTCGACCGTCCCGGCGGCGACCAGGTTGAAGACGTGCACGTCGCGGGTCTGGCCGATCCGGCTCAGCCGGCCGATCCGCTGCTCGATCTTCATCGGATTCCAGGGGAGGTCGAAGTTGCAGACGGCGTGGGCGAACTGGAGGTTCCTCCCCTCGCTGCCGGCCTCGGTGCAGAGCAGGATCCGGGAAGGCCCCCGGAACCGCTCGATGGCCGCCTCCTTGCCCAGCCTGGAGAGGCTGCCGTGGAAGACCGCCACGTCATGCCCCGCCCCCTCCAGGCGACGCCGGAGCATTTCCTGGGTGGCCCGGAACTGGGTGAAGACGACCATCTTGTCGCGGAACTCGTCGACGAGCGACAGCAGGCGGTCGGCCTTGGTGCTCTCGTGCTGAGCGGCGGCGCGGTCGGCCATGCCTTCGAGCGTCTGGCGGTCGCCCGCCGCCAGCCTGGGACCTTCGGCGATCGTGCGGAGGGTGCCGGCGGCCGCGGCGCTCGAGCTTCCCAGGGCCATCTGGAGGGTCAGCAGGGCCATCCGGGTGATCGGCCCGGCCTCCTTGGCCGTCCGCAGCCGCCCCCGGACGAACTCGGTGACGTCGCGGTAGAGCTCCTTCTCGACGGCGGAAGGCGTCAACAGCTCGGTATGGGCCCACCGGCGGGTGAACTGGAGGCCCACCGTGCTCCGCCGGTTGCGGACCATGACCTCCGCCAGCAGCGCGTGCAGCTCGTCGAGGTGCTTCGGCGTGAGCTTGTCGCGCCGGTCGACGAACCTGCGCTGGAATTGCTTCGAGGTGCTCAGGAGCCCCGGCTCCAGGAGCGTGACCAGGTTGAAGAGCTCCTCCAGGTTGTTCTGGACCGGGGTGGCCGTCAGCAGGAGGATGAATTGCTTGCGGAGCTCGCCGGCCAGCTTCCAGGCCTGGGTGTTCCGGTTGCGCAGGTGGTGCGCCTCGTCGATGATGACCATGTCCCACTCTCGGGCCAGGATCGCCGAGCGGTGCGGCTCGCGCTTGGCCGTGTGGATCGACGCGATCACGCGATCGAACTCGCCCCAGGCGCCCGCGCCTCGCTCGCGGAAGGCCGGGTCGTCGTGGCTGGTCAATTCCAGCGCGAACTTCCGGCGCATCTCCCCCTGCCACTGCTCGATCAGCGAGGGGGGCACGAGGACCAGGACCGAGCGGACCAGGCCCCGCAGGGCCAGCTCCGCCAGGATCAGGCCGGCCTCGACCGTCTTGCCCAGGCCCACCTCGTCGCACAGCAAGGCCCTCCCCCGGAAGCGCCTCAGCACGGTCGTCGCGGTCCGGATCTGGTGCTCCAGGGGGACCATGTCGCGCACCATGGGCAGCACGATCAGCCGGTCGAAGCCGGCATGCGTCGCCAGGCGGGCGGCCCGGAGCGCCAGGTCGAATTCCTCCAGCCCGGCCACCGGCCCCGGCCCCGCCAGGACCACCCCTCGATCCGCGACGTCGGGCTCGATGCGGACCCCTTGCTCGGTGGTGATCACGCCATCCGATGGCCCCCACGGACCCGGCTCGACGACGAGGCGGAAGCAGCCGGGCGACTGATATTCGAGCCAGATCGCGGCGAACGGCTCGGCGAGCGGTCGGCCCGGAGGCACGACGCTGAGCCGGCGACCCGTCGGGTCGATCTCCATCTCCAGCGGGCGCCCGGCGTCGTCCTCGAGACTCTCGATGGCGAACCCGCCGTGCCCGAGGGCCGCGGGAAGGCGCAGGCCGTCGACCGTGCCGGCGGCGAGGACCTCGAAGCGATCGCCGGGTTCCAGCCCCGGCTCCGGGGCGTCCGATCGGGAGGAGGACATCGCGACCATCGTGTCCGTCCGGGTCGAATAGAGCAGAGCGGAGAACCAGACACCATCTTACCATCTGCGGTCGGGCGCGGCCCAATCTCCCTCGCCGGCTGACAGGAGGATTGCAAAGTCACTTTTCAGAGCCCCGATGATGGGTGCCCCCACGGACGTCTTCGGAGCGGGCAGGCTCCCGGGGCCTTCGTGCGCGGCCCTCCGGCATGCAGGCACGTGCCAGAGGACAGGTGGGTCGGAGGTGGGTCTAAGGTGGGTGAAAACGGGGGACGAGCAATCATTTCCGGAGGACGAGCCGCCCCCATCATTCCCGGTAATTATGCCCTTTGTTCCTCATGTTTTGTGAATTTAGCCATTCTAGCCTCCCGGAGGAGGGCCCCGACCCCCAGAGGTCTTCCCCTCAGCTCATTCCCCCTACCTCGCCCAGGATACCTGCCCAAGTCGCCTCACGACCGGAGGTCGCGGGGAGGACCCCCGGCCCGGGTGGCTGGGGACGTGAGACCCCGGCGCGAGGACGGGGCCCGGTCCGCCGGGGCCTCAAGGACTCCTGCCACCCCGATCGCCAGGATTCGTGGGCGTACCCTCACCCGTGGCCTCTGGCGGCATCGGTCGCATCGAAGCATAATCATTGGGCTTCGGAGCGCATCCGAGGGGGTGAAGCGACAAGACCTCTCTCTTGCGACTCATTGTTCAGGCCGAAGAGGTGGTTCGTGGATCATCCGTCGGCGGTGTACAAACTCCCTGCGTTCCTGAACGGCTCGTGCCACCCGCAGGTGTATCGCCATTGGCTGGATCGTAAGGCGAGAGCCCCCGTGAGCCGCGAATAAAAAACGAGGTAATCTCAACGCCACGATTATGGAGTACAAGCGAGCCATCCACCGGGCAGTTGAACGTGGCGGTGATCGGGACACTTACACTGGGCAATCGCTCCGGTGGGACCTCATCAGCCTATACAGTAACGCCGAGTCGGAGGAGCGAGGACGCGCGTACAAAAAGGAGTTCGGTGATCTCCCCACGGTCGATCATGTGGCAGATGGGTTAGGACCAGCCGACTTCGTCATCTGCTCTTGGCGGGTCAATGACGCCAAGAACGATCTGGACCTCTCCGAGTTTCTCGACGTGTGCCGGGCCGTGCTGGTGCATTCGAGTCCGGTGTCGGAGGAGCAAAGCGGGCCTGACCAGGCGCATCGGCTGACGGCCGTCGCCACATCGGCTTGCCGGAGTTCATCGCTCACGGAGGTGGCGGCGGCAGTTGAGCTTGGCCGTTAGGCGGAAAGATCGGCGGCGCGAGAGGACGGTTCGAGATGCCGCTCAACCTGTATCCGAGCATCTATGACTCTGGCTCCGTCCCAGCCGGATGGACACCCGCGCAAGGGGGGATGATAAAATTGGCTTGTCGCCGTTTCGTCGCCGTAAGTCCTTATTCCTCGTGCCGAAAACCGGGTTTCGGCACGAGGACATAGTCTTTACACTCCGAGGATGTAAAGCGAACCCCGTTTGATCTTGTCGCACAGGTCATCCTTGAGACACTCGCCCCGTTGAGACGCGGTCAGAGACCGTGTAATCTGGTCCATTTGACGACTGTCGGAATTGTCACGGGTGAATATCACCCCGAAATCGTTCGGATTTCGCCCGTCGTCAAACAACTTAGGAGCTTAGGCCATGATGGCGCGATACGGATTTGCGGGCGTTCTCCTGTTCGCCATGATTTCACTGGGTGCGGGGGACGACTCGCCCAAGGCTCCGACCGTCGGGCAGAATGCCCCCGACTGGCAGGCTGAAGCCTGGTCCGACGGCAAGGTTCGTGTGCCGTCGGATTTCCGCGGCAAGATCGTGTTCCTCGACTTCTGGGGCATCTGGTGCGGGCCCTGCATCCATGCCATGCCAGCCATCGAGCAGCTCCGCACGAAGTACGAAGCGAAAGGGGTCGTCTTCCTCTCGGTCCACACCCCCGGCGAGGAGTTGGCCAAGATTCGCAAGTTGCTCGATAGGGAGAAGGTGAAGATGCCGTTCCTCCTCGACCAAAGCCGGGGTAAGGACGATGGCGGGCGGCGCGGCGTGACTGGCGAACGCTACGGCATCGCGGGCTACCCGACGGTCATCCTGATCGACCGGAAGGGCAAGATCGCCTTCCGCAGCGACGACGCCACGGTGGTCCCGTCCGCCGTGAAGATGGCCAAGGAGGAATTGGGCATCGACTTGCAAAAGGCGGATGCCGACCAATTCCGAGAAGTCTTGAAGGTTTTCTATGACCATGAGATCGAGCGGGCCATGGCTCAGCCGAAATGACCGGCACGGGTGAAATATAAAAGGCTCTTCTCCCAAGCGAGTGGGTACTATTCTGCTTCGGGGAGCCCAAAGACCCATGTTTTCAAGGGGAAAAGCTCAGTTCGCACGGTTCGAAAACGTGTCGCGCCGTCTCGCATGGCCGGGAGAACAAGAGTTGTTGTTGCTCTTCAAGAGATTCATGATCAACAACAACATCGTTCCCCGCAAATTCACGGTGTGTCACACGGGCGCGACGTCGACCGCCAGGCCGAAACCAGCACTGTGATGTCGAGGAACCGCAAAAGTTACCCACTCGCTTGGGAGAAGAGCCATATAAAATACCCTGTACGAGACAAGGAACTTCTGCAATACCTTCGTCAACTCCTCCCGGGGCGGTGGCAGAAGGTGATCAAGTAAGGCAACCCAGGGCAGGTCCTCTACTTCGAGCACGAGTCCGGCCAAGTCGCCGACGTCAAGCATTTGCCCTAGAGGGTGGCGCCGTGAAGCAAAGCTACAGTCTTGAAACTCTACTCTCGACGGCGAGCGGAGATCAGGAGGACCGCCTCGCCTTCTTTGCTCTCGTCAACCTGGGATTCATCGAATCGTTGGCCAACGGGCTGGTGAGCGCGGCCGGTGCCGTCGGTCAATTTTACAATGCCGATAATTGTCTGTTCGTGCGTAGTGGTTTGAAAGACAAGGTCGCGGATCGGATCATGAGTCATGGCGTTCAACTGCCCGATCTGTTCGACTGCCTCCCGACCGAGAAGGCGCAACGCGAATTCCTCCATGAACTGGCAACCATGAGGTCTCTCTGTTTGAAGCTCCTGGAGGGTAAGCGGCAGGTCGCCTAGAGCCGAAGTCGTTCGGCGTCTCGACGAGCCCCGTGCCGAAGTGATCATGCCATATGCCGACGTTCGGGTGGCTCGCCGAGCGGCGAAACCCCTGCGCGGCTCGTTCAATCCTCGACCAGCCACCCGAACATCTCCGACAGCGGCAGGGCGAACCCCGGCAAGACGTCCTCCCCTTGCAGGACTCCGCCAATATCCAGCGTCTCGACGGGCCGATCGGGGCGGAAGACGAACGCCCGGCTCCGCCTCGGCTGGATCAGCCAGCCCAGCCGGACGCCATGGCTCACGCAGCGCGAGAGCTTGGCCCCGAGGGCTTTGACCGTCTGGCCGGGCGAGAGGATCTCGATCGCCAGGTCGGGGGGCAGGAGGACGTCGTCGACTCGCTTGCCGTGCTCGTCCCTGGGGATGCGTCCCCGCTCGAAGACGCAGAGGTCGGGGACGATCGACTGGCCCCCGAACGTGCAGCGGAGCTCGGGATAGGCCAGGCCCAAGTTTCGGGGCAACGCATAATTCAGAATATGCGAGCCGAGCATCATTTGCAGCACGCTGTGCGTCGTCTTGGGAGACACCTTCTGCACCACTTTCCCCTGGAGATACTCCAGGGCCGGCTTGGCCTCCGGGAGCCTGAGGAATCGCTTCAAACTCAGGTCTTCATAAATGACGTGTCCCAGACCAGCCGCTCTGTGCGACCATTTTTGCACCACCTTGCCCTGAAGGTACTCCAGAGCCGGCTTGGTCTCCGGAAGGCGGAGGAACCTTTCGAGGGTCAGGTCATCGTAAACGACGTGTCCCATGGGAGTACCTCGTCTCGCCCGATCAGATCTGGTAGTCGAGCCCGCCCAGGCCGTCGGCGCCCGGGGCCGGGTCGGAGGCCTCTCGGTAGCGGAGCCGGGGGTTCTCGATGGTGACGGTGGTGAAGGGGGCGATGCTCCGGGTGAGCCAGGCCGACGAGCCGACGACGGAGTGGTGGCCGATGACGGTCTTGCCGCCGAGGATCGTGGCGTTGGCGTAGATGACCACCTCGTCCTCGATCGTCGGGTGGCGCTTGGTGTCGCGGAGGAGCTCGCCGGTCGACTCGTCGCGCGGGAAGCTCACGGCGCCCAGGGTCACCCCCTGGTAAATCTTGACGCCGTCGCCGATGGACGTCGTCTCGCCGATGACGACCCCCGTCCCGTGATCGATGAAGAAGCGGCGACCGATCTCGGCACCGGGGTGGATGTCGATGCCCGTCTTGCCGTGCGCGTACTCGGTCATCATCCGGGGGATCAGCGGGACCCCCAGCCGGTACAGCTCGTGAGCGATCCGGAAGACGGTGATGGCCGAGACCCCGGGATAGCAGAAGAGGATTTCGTCGAAATTCTTGGCCGCCGGGTCGCCGTCGAACGCCGCGTGGACGTCCTCGACGAGCGTCTTGCGCAGGTCGGGGATCGACTCCAGCAGGCGGATCGCGATCAGCTGGGCCTCGGCCTCGAAGTCCGTTTCCAGGTCCTTCGCCTTGCAGTCGTGCCGCAAGGCGCGCGCGATCTGGACCGTGAGCCGGTCGTGCAGGCCGTCGATCAAATCGCCGACGTGGTAGCCGACGTTCCCCATGTGCAGGTTCTGACGACGACCATAGCCGGGATAGAGGATCTCGCGGAGGTCGCCGAGCACTTCGACGATCTCGCGGTAGCTCGGCAAGGGGGAGTGGCCAAGGTGGTTGACCCCGCCACACTCCTCGTACGTCTCGACGATCCGATCGGTGAGCGCGGGGAGCGTTTCCTTGAGCCGAATGTCGGTCGCCATCCTCGTCCTCCCGCCGGTCCGGCCGGCACCCCGCCCTTTTCCGGTCGCCGGAAGGGCCCGCTCGCCGATCTCCGGACGCCCGCCTCAACCCCGAGCTACCGAGTGTGCCTGGCGCGAGGAATTCATTAGCACCGCGAAAGTTAGGGCATTGTAGGAGAGATTGACGGATAGATCAATCATCCCGAAAGCCCCGACAGTGATCGGTCCGACAGAATGGCGGGAATGAGCCGTTTCTCCGTATTGTGCGCGGCGAATGGGCGTAACCAGGGTTCATCTCGCGCGGCGATCCCGAGCCTGGCCGCCGAGAGCCACCCGCGCACCTACGTCGGCAACTGCCGCGTCCCGCCGTGCAAAAGGCCTGGTCAGGAGGGCATGGTTCGGGTAATTTCGGGTAGAAGATACACGGTCAATGGGCCCCCGTGCGCCCGCTCGCGGGTTCATGAGGCCGATCGAGCCGCAGCTTCCCGGGAGCACCGCGCACCGCCATGATGATCAAGGCCACCGACATCCGCCGAGGGATGGTAATCACCATCGATGGGACCAACTTCGTCGTGGTCGACTTCGCCCACCACACCCCGGGCAACCTCCGCGCGATGGTCCAGACCAAGCTGCGCAACATGAACAACGGTGGCCTGATCGACAAACGCCTCCGCTCGGTCGACCAGATCGAGGTCCCCTACGTCGAGACGAAGCCGTACGAATACCTCTATTCGTCGGGCGACGAGCACGTCTTCATGGACACCGAGTCGTACGACCAGTTGAGCTTCCCCCCCGAGATCCTCGGCACGGCGATGCAGTACCTGCTGCCCAACAGCAAGGTCATGGTCATGTACGTGGGGGATAAGGCCGTCTCGGTCGACGTCCCCGCCTCGATCGACCTGGTCGTGACCGACACCCCGCCGTCGCTCAAGGGGGCGACCGCGACGAATCAGTACAAGGAAGCGATCCTCGAGACCGGCCTCAAAATTCAGGTCCCCCCCTTCATCGGCCCCGGCGAGAAGATCCGGATCGACACCCGCACCGGCGAGTACATCGAACGGGTCAAATGAGCGCCGGGCCCTCCGATTCTGGATCGCCCTTCCTCTCCACTCAACGGCGGGTGGTGTTCACGGTTGCCCGATGGGATTCCTCGGCGGCGCATCATGGTGACGAGATATCGGAAGATCGCGCTCGCCTCACCCCTGGGAGACGCTCGATCCGCCTTTCGATGAGTCGTATCCTCCTCGCCGGCTCAACGATCATCGCGTGTTTCACCATCGCCGGATGTTCGGACAACCACCAAGAAACCGTGGATTACAAGCCGAACACCGATCTGGAGAAACCGAAGGGTAGGGGCAAAGACGCTTATGTGAGTGGCACGGATGATTTCGCGAGGCGACTCGAGGCCGAGCGAGCGAAGGTCAAGGCCAAGGCCGGCAAGAAATAGTGCGGAGCGTGCGCTCTCCCTTATCGTTCTGATCCGGACCCGACCCGAGAGCGCCGCCGCACTCCGGTGGATCATCGGTCCGGGGCCGACGAGCCGAGAGACGGCGATCCGCCGAAAGGCCGTGCGACCGACGATCGGGACCCCGCTCTCGCCGTCGGACGGCGGATCGCCGCGAGGTGGGGCTCAGTACGAGTCGGCGCTAAGGACCTCACCCCCGCTCATCGTGTTGACTCCGACCCAGATCACGGGATTGATGCTGTCCTTGATGAACCGGACCGAGCCGTCGCCGAACGCCACGTTGATGCCGCCGGCATGACGGCTCCGGGCACCGGCGAAGGCGTCGTTGTCGCCGGCCTGCGGGTCACACGGCAATCGTTGCGCGGGCTCGTTGACGCAGAAGAGACCCGGGCTGTTGTTCAGCCAATCGCCGCCGTTCCTCAACCCGAGCAGGTCCTTGCGCCCGTTCGGCGTATAACGCGTCATGAACGAGGCGCCGCCGGGGACGCTCAACCACATCATCCCGCGGACGTCATTCCTGGCCCCTTGGAGCACCTCGCCGACGATCACCGTATTGCTCGTGCCATCGGTGATCGAGGCGAGCGATATCCTTCCGTCGTGGCCGAACGCCGAGCGGAGGTGCTGTGAACTCAGGGAGGACGCGTACTGGGCCCCCCAGTTCGTATTGCCCCAGCTCACCGCATAATTACCCTTGGTGAAGATCGGCTTGCTGAGCACGCCCCCTTGATAGCCCGGGTTGATCTGGAAGTCACTCACCCGGTCGCTCGGGCACTGGTAGATCGCGATCTTCGTGGAAGTGACGGTCGAGTTGGCGAAGAACCCCTCGGCCACCGCCAGTCCCGGGCCCGCATAGCCCTCTGCGCCCAGGGTGAAGTTGAAGGGGTTGGCCAGGGGGCCCTGCTCGGACAGGTTGAGCATCAAGCAAAACCAGGTCGTGTTCTGCGTCCCGGAGAAGATGGTAGGGAAGTCTGTCGCCGACCTGCCCGGCCTCGGGCCCCAGATCCGGCCCGGCGGAAGGCTTTCATGCACGCTGTGGTAATTGTGGACGGCGAGCCCGAGCTGCTTCAAATTGTTGACGCACTGGGCGCGGCGGGCGGCCTCGCGCGCCGCCTGTACCGCGGGCAACAACAGGCCGATAAGGACGGCGATGATGGCGATGACGACCGCAGTTCGATGAGCGTGAAGGCGCAACGAGACGCGGGCATGAATCGACCTCCCCTGCGGGTTGACGAGACGCACGATTCGCGAAGATAGCCTGAAGGTTGGAATTGCAACCTAGCATGATCCAAGGCGATATACCAGTTAATGTTCGGTTTCGCCACAGACTCTCCGTTTCGATGCCGATTCCCCCGGACCGACCCGAAAGTTTTGCCTGGGCTCTCATCCGACGAGGGCCGCCGGTTCGACGCGTCTCGTTGAGAAGGCTGAAGTCGGCCCTCCTCGGGACATCGAGTCGTCTGGGAGCCCGGCCGGGCGGGATGCCGCGACTAGACGGCCCGTTTGCCACGGCGGCCGAGCGCGCCGGCGCAGACGCCGGTGAGCATCCGCGCGGCGTTCCGGCCGAGCGACCGGATGTTGTAGCCCCCTTCCTGGACCAGGAGGGTCGGCAGCTTCATGTTCCCGATCCGGCGGCCGATCTCGAAGAGGCCCTCGGGCGTGACGCTCCAGGTGCCGGTCGGGTCGGCCTTGGCGATGTCGAGGCCGACCGGGACGACCAGCGCCTCGGGCTTGAACTTGCGGA
>JAABUS010006227.1_pt1 | contig 14709 bp, 16 predicted proteins | sample 5560161 | NCBI WGS metagenome assembly JAABUS01 (sample SAMN10711885, study PRJNA513376) | rock metagenome | isolation source: Antarctica rocks | place: Antarctica: Victoria Land, Trio Nunatak nord | collected 2016-01-04 | reverse complement strand
ATTGGTACAGAGTGACCAATCAGTGCTCAGCACGTTTTAGCGGCGATATTGCTGCGATATTACTCACTTGCAGCCAGGTTTCTGATGCGGGAACAATCGATCCAGGAACGCCAACCACAACCTCGACGATCGTGGTGGCGCAGGTCGCGGATTTAGCACCAACAGTGACGCAATCTGTGGCATCAAGTTCACTATCTGTCACAAATAGCGGTGGCGTGAACGCTACGCAGACAACATCCTCCAGCTCACCATCTAGCAGCAACAAGGGTGGTGGTAGTGGGACCGGCAACAGTGCTGGAGGTAACAGCACTTCATCCTCTTCGGCCTCATCAGGTCTCTCAACAAGCGACATCATCAGTATATCAGTTGGGCTCGGCGTCGGTATTCCAACAATACTCGTCGGACTTTGGGGATTGCGACGTCACAGAAGAAACAGACTCAACTAGGAGACGTCTTCAAATATGTATCTACGCCCACATCCGTTTTTGGGTCAAGATATGTATCCGGTACATCGTATACGGTGATGGGAAGGCCATTCGCTTGCTTTGGGTGTAGCGAGCAACTATAATACTTTTCAGGAGCTGGTCAAGGATTTGGACAAGCTTCTCAGCACAAAAGCCAAGGCTGTGGTTATAAAAGATGAGACAAGATCCTAAAGTCGAGCTTTGGGATGGAGGCAGTGTATAACAAATTTGCTCGACATCGACCTTGTTGCCGAACAAGCAACTGTTCCGACTCTATCCGATCGCTCAAGCAGCGTATCACAGTGCTCCTCTTATCAAATACAGATCTATCCTCTAGCGCGGTCATGTCGAAGCAAATTGGTCCCGTACATCGAGCTCCCAGTACGACGCCTTCCTCCATCCGAGACGACTATCAAATCCTGGTTAATTTAACATCTGGCCACGCTACGTATGTTAGTTCGCTGGTTCCTTGCGCCAACAGACTCGTCCACAACTTTGTTTATATTCTGAGGAGTTCTGCCTGCGTAGACCTCAGTTAGCGCAATACGAGCTTGTACTTGCTGTGTTGTGCGTCGGCGAATGGAAACCCAGCCCTATCGTCTTACCTCACCGCCAGGTACCGTTGTACCTATCTAGAACAACCACTTTGCTGAACGCGCTTTCGTTAGTTACATCGCTGCTGACGAGAGTTGCACCTTGTTGTTGTTTTCTGTGGGAGAACAGGGCCCGAATAAGGCTGATGATCACAGTACTAGGCGTGCTAGGTAGCTGCCGGACACCTGCTCCAACTCCAAAGTCGTTCACCAACAGGACTCTACCGTAGCTCTCCAGGTCACTCGTTGCACTCTATTCTCAAGTGGTTGTCTGATGGCACCCAATAGCGGAGAGTAGCATAGGGTTGCTAGTGCTCACGTACACTGTATGTTGTATGGATTCCTTAGCCTTCGAAGCTGGGGATTCCGTAGTGGCAGAATGCCTTGTATCACTCGGCTCCCGGTGGTGCATGTCTGGGCTTACCAGCTCACCGTTATGTGACTGATGTACAGCGTAGCGGGGTGGAATATAACTCCGCTCGAAGCCGTCAATTTTCTCGCGCTTCATCCATGGCGGGTTTTGCTCATGTAACGCAAGGTCCTCGACAATGCTGAGGTACCGGCTAGAGCATGCCCAAGATCTTCGCACCCACTGGAAAAACCCCAGAGACGTCGGAACAGACCTATCCATTCCTGTATCGAGTGCCGAAGACGGAAATCAGGAACACTTATCCGTGCGCAAATTGCGTAAAGTACTCGAAACTATGCGTCTTCGTATCTCCGTCTCCAGAAAATGCTCGGATTACGGGTATGGTGACGAATAGCGCTACTTCAGACGATGAAAGTGACATATCTACTCCTGGCGAGGCCAATTCTGTCAAAAACGAAGCTAAAGCACATCATCAGCACAGCAATGATACTAACAGGCCAGCATAACCAAATGGTGGGCTTCAACATCTTAATGATGGCCATCGGAGTAGTGGTCCTGAGTCGGGCGTGAACCACCTATCCTTGCGGATTGGAAAGCTCGACATCACCGAGAGGATTGACGGTATCCTAAGGCCCTATGCTGTTGCCATTGTCTGTTCTTATGACGTTCTTCACGGCTAATTCATATGGCTGACTATCTGATTCCAGATCGAAGAAGCACTTTCGTGCAGCCGACAGGGGATGCGGGGGACGGTGGGGATGGAGGAAGAGAGGGGAGTTATAGGGCGTAGGGGAAGGGGTTGAAACGAGAGAGGGAGTGGTAGGAAGGTGGGGCGCGGGGGTGGAAGAAATGTATTTAATTGAAAAGATAGGGGAGTTAATTGATGACTTAACACCTTCGAGAGACATGACCTGAAGCATACATACAGCATCAGAACACGGTCATATTTGCACCACGGTAATCAAAAGCCAGAATGAACGGGAAAAGAACAAGCACGTTCTGAATGGAGGCGGTTTTCTGAGGTGCTTAGACACCGCTTCACATGTCAGATATCTCGATGGTATGTGAATGGATAACTGCCAAAGAGCACACTGAGGTCACGTCCTTTCTGGGCAACGAAATTCATAACTTGTCACTCGACTGATTGTGAGAGTGTACAGAAGACCATGGACGCTTCATTTTTGTTCACCAGCAATCAGAAGGTAATCGAAAGGCGCAGAAAAGTACTGAATGTCGTTGACATGACCGTTCTGAGGGATTGTTTTGATAGTCGTGGGCCATGAAACGAGAAACGACGCTGTACCTAACCCTTGGGCACCAGGTAGGTACCGTGCCTTACTAATCGCAGGGGCCGGACAAAGCCCGCTAATCCGTTTCAGGAGCCCAACGCGTCCTCCAAGTTGTGCAGCGGACTTTCGTCTCGCTCTCGTTACCCTCGTCCTGGTCCCACAGTCCTCTAGATCTCTGGCTAGGCGTTCCAAACGGGTTGATACCTCCTGACGAGAAAGGATCATTCACAACATGCAACGCGCATCCTCGGCTGAAGTAACTTCAGAGACATGCCCTACGTTCATACCCCCGGAGTACACTATGCAAGAGGTACATAATGCTATCCCACCTCATTGCTTCCATTCTCATACCTTCCTTTCTCTGAGCTACGTCCTGCGAGACTTCGCCTTCGCCATTGCCCTTGTGTTTGTTGCAGCAAACCTAGTCCCGTACCTCCAGGATCCCTCGCTCCGAGTCCTCGCATGGACGACATACGCCTTCTGCCAAGGCCTGGTCTTCACCGGACTCTGGGAGCTGGCTCATGAATGCGGCCATGGGGCATTGAGCAAGCACAAATGGGCTAACAATGCTATGGGGTTGGTCATACATTCTTTCCTGCTCGTGCCGTACCACTCCTGGCGCTTCACTCATTCCCAGCACCACAAAGCGACCAACAATCTAGAGCGGGATATTGCGTTTGTGCCCGCGGTGAAGGAGGATTACTACGCTGCGCGGGAGACCTCCGGAAGCTACTTGAAGGCCTGGGAACTGGTTGAGGATACTCCCATCGTCGCTTTGGTGACCTTGTTTTTTCACCAGCTGATTGCCTTCCCCATTTATCTAATTATCAACAACTTCGCCCTGCCGAGAATGCGGGCTGCGCCATGGTACAAGCGCAGTCATTTCTACTTCGGAGGCGATGGACCCAATTTCAAAGCCGCAAATAGAAATGACATACTGATCTCAGATTTGGGCATAGCAGCTGCGTTAGCCGCTCTCTGGGCCAGCGTGAACCGGTTCGGAGCATGGAACGTAGCCTTGTTCTATGTATTCCCCTACCTCTGGACGAACCACTGGATCCGTCCGTTCGATGTCTTGTCTCCAATGTCCGCATATACTAACAGATCACAGTTACTATCACATTCCTCCAGCACACAGACGCATCACTACCCTACTACCCTTCAAAAACGTGGTCCTTCCTCAGGGGTGCGGCGTCAACAGTCGACCGAGACTTTGGCTTCATTGGCCGCCACATTTTCCACGGAGCCATCGAAACACACGTTCTGCATCACCACGCCTCTCGCATTCCCTTCTATCGCGCAGCGGAGGCCTCAGCAGCCATGAGGAACGTCATGGGAACCCATTATCAGAGCGATTGCCAAACACCATATCTGTGGGCGTTCTGGAAGAACTACCGCCAGTGTCGGTTTGTGGAGGAGAAGGATAAAGGGAGCGGGATATTCTTCTTCAACAAGTCCGCGTAGGCTGCCTCGAATGTCCTTTTAGGCGACGCTCTTATAGAGATTTAGATGAGTTGGCTACAATGTTCCCGACCTGAATTCGGAGGTTGCGTCCATAGATAAAACCGTCAACTCCTCCGCACCTCAACTTTGGGGCGAGCTTATATTATCAACTTCTATTTTAGTCTCTCCCGCATGCTAAGGTCTTGCATCCCAGGGAGCCAGGAAATGCCTAATACAAATCGACCTGTTGATGTGCACAGCCATTAAAAAATGTGTACATCCAAGCTGCTGATACATAGAATTACGGAACGTGCAAAGCTGAGAAGCTTTGTTTGCACTTGCTTTAAACATGGCAGCAGGAAGCCTTTGAACCTCAGCCGCGGCTTTTGTGTTACTGAGACGTATCAATGTGAAGGAATGCGGCTATGATGTTTATTTCGAGAGCTTTTTCTTGCTATCGTAGAGAATCAGCTGTTGTTTACTAGCTGTTTGCTATCTGACGCTTGCAGCGCGATGCGGCGGTGTTTACTTGTCGTAGGCTGGCGTGGTCGATACGACTTGGTATCATAATCAATGCTTAGCGCGGCTGAGGGTTTTAAAAATGCCCCCCTACAGCTGCTTCTCACACCCAATCCTTGCCAAGAGTTCTTTCCTGTTCTCCACATCCATGAGCCTTCTCCTCGCACTCGTCGGCTTTGGCTTTGGCGCTGAGAGGGTCGAAAATCCCTGGCCCACGTCATATTCACTGCTGCTGCCCACACAAACGTTCAAGTCTGTCACATTTGTGGGCCTCCTCTTTATATCTGCCTCATCATTGCCCACAGCCTCGGCCACAGTCTCGTCCGCCTCGTCGTCACTCCTGGTGTCTTCTGGCTTCCCTCCCATCAGTATGCCCGCAATGACGTTTAGAATCATCCCAAACCAAACCAGGCTCAACATCTGCAATAATCCCAACATGCCCAGGAAAATCCACTTAACTTCCGTATTTAGGCAAATCGGACCCTCCGAATCTTGGAACGGCCAGACGAGATGGGAGAAGTAATCAGGGTGCGCGGGAAGGTCTGGAAGCAGCTCGTATGTGGCACCAGAATAACACCCATAGAGCATGGTATTAGACCCTGGGACATCCATGTAAATGTCGTAGCAGAGGTGCAAATACATGAGATGGCGAGTAAGGAACCACGTTACGACAAAGAGACCAAAAGCAGCGTTGCAGGCAGTTTCGTGACGGAGATATCGTAGGATTTTTGCGATCTGTAAATGTGGATTGACCAGATTAGCATGTAGCCATATCCGAGCAAGTGATGCCGTGGTCTTACAGGTAGTATGAGATCAACTACATCCATGAGGCAAAGGACGACATTTGCAGCACGAGTGTACCGGTAGACATAGGTCACCGACACTAAGGTACATGTGATGATATGGTGCGTGAGCATCTGAGCATGATCCTTCCTGCGTGCTTCAATGTGGATAACAAGGATTTGTTGAACCCAGAATGCCAATTGGGCGAGGTAGTACCATTTGAAAGTGCCTGACATCTGTCTTGCGGGCCAATTGACCCATATAGCCTGGTTATTGAGCCAATAGGGGGAGTTAATCCAAAGATACTGCAATTCCGGTATATAAGTGCAAGTTTCCTTGAAAAGTGGCTAGGGACGGGGATTGAAGCCGACATACCATACCCAAAGTCCAGAATGTACCGCAGTAGAGGACGAGCCATGCTTGCTCAGCAAAGCGCAAATGGCTCTTTCTGGCGACTCCCAAATACTTGGCCGCCGGTCGCAGTACCCACTCAACTGAGATGCCTCTCAGAGCTGTGAAATTAATGACCCATGCTATCACAAAATAGAAATCATCGGGACCCTGCTTGTATGTATGGTCCGTCTCTGATGCGTAGGATAGTTGCAAGAATTTCCGTGTGTAAGGTTGGGACGGGCGATGGAGAGTGTGCAGTGAGACCACACCCACGACCAGAGTTAAAGCTATGTCTGCAGAAGTTGATTAAGTATACAACTCGATTCGTAAATTGGAGTGACGACGCACCAATTTGATGCTGCAGGACCCAATCCAAATAATAAGGTCGTGAAAGCTTAGGGCTTGGGGCACGGGGGATGTGCACCTTTGCCTGAACCTTAGGCTTATTTACAGGATTCTGGTGAGAGACCATTGGCTCTGACATGGAAAACCTGGTACAAGGGAAAGCAGAGAATATGAATGGCTCTTCAATTGGTGAAAGGGTGAAGATTGTGTGACGGAAAAGATGAAGCTGATGAAATAAGGTTTCGACCTCACTCCCGGTGCCATTACGGATGTACCTTCGGGCGTGCCTGGTGGTACCTTGGTACCTCCGCTCTGTACTACATATAACACCTGAGTATCTTTCCCTCCACCCTCGCTCCAAATTTCAGTAGTTGCGCCACAATGAACATCCCACCATACGGCCTGCGATTATGTCGTCAGCCTCCGTGGACCAGCATTTCTTGGGCGCCACACTGATCAATGCAAGCGTGGGCGTCTTCTTTTTGGCGCTGGCCTTTTTCGGTAGAACTATGTGCTATCATCAACTTCGACACCATCCATTACGACAACCTCCAAAACTTCGAAACCACGCCATCCTTGACTTGCAAGTACGACGATAAGCACCATGACTGACACACACCATCATAAGAGGGCACAATTGGGACGGTTGAGAAATGCATTTGTTCTAACACGGACGGGCATACACCTAGAGAGAAGTTTGGGGATGTCTGGTGGGAGGCTTTTCTGCAACAACAGAAACACGTTATGGGGAGAGAATACTCGATGCCACTCTCTGTTCCACACGAAGGCGGAGGGATGTCGCTAGGGGCGATACGTGTGTTCACAAAATTTACAGTTTACGTATGATGTAAAGGTTACATGCTTCAGATGTATCTGGTTCCTATCATCATAGTACCAAAAGTCGTCGCCCATATCCAGTCAACCAGTCTCGCCACTAAATCCCCAAATGCGATAATGGTCTGGCAGTTGTGTCTGTGCCAGCTAACAATACACCCAAAAAATTGTAGACACAGTTATGATCGTGCTCGAATATGGCATCCGTCAGCACTGGCAAGAACCAGGGTCACGTCCTGGCGCTCTTGTCCCACTTCGGCCATCTCCTGTGCCGGGTCGTATTCGAATTCCTTGAAAGTCTGCAGCAATCGGATGATAACATAAGAGGCCTCTAGCAAAGCAAACTCTTCTATTTACTAGTTATATCATAAACAGCAGTGCGGGGGCGGACTACTTACGCCCTAAGCAGACTCTTGGCCCGCCGTTGAATGGAAGGTATCCCCACCCAATGTTCTTTAAATTCACCGTGTTATCCTCATTGGGGTCCCAACGCTCGGGGCGGAACGTCTCTGCATCGCTGCCGTATAGATCCTTCCGACGGTGCATCGCATACACACTGTAGCCTACTGCCGCACCCTTCTTGACGAATACGGGTGATTTGCCTTCGGGTCCTCCGCCAGTGGGTAACGTTGTGGTTTTGACAGCGGCACGGGAGTTGATAGGAACAGAGGGATAAAGCCGAAGCACTGCGCAGCAACCGGAGTCAGCGGGTGGCTCATTGGACTGGTGACACTGGCCTGGCGGATGAGATGACTTGCCTTCTTTCAACACATAAGTGAGGTATAACATCTTCTTTATGTCGTTTCTGTCAGGGCTGCGAGCTTCGTCTCCGAAGCCAACGATTGATTTTATCTCGTTGCGAAGCTTTGAAAGAACATTCTGGTGTTTCACGAGGAGTCGCCTTTCTTGACTTAGTCGGAGCAAGAGAGCATGGAGGATACTAAAACTCACATTGTCCATGTCAGACAGCAGGCAGTTGTGTCTCTACCAGCGAGTAAGACGTTCAAGAGCTGATCACGCAAGACCTTTGGCTCTTGAGTCTCCTGAATAAGAGTTCCTAAGAAGCCATAATCGATTGCCGTTTTCGATGTTGAGGTTTGCTTTGATTTGTGGGCCGCAAGTGCCTCTTGGATCTCACCATCAATAAATCTATGCACTGTTGCGTTGGCATTTTGGAACGATTTGCCTCCAAGTAGCCAATGGAAGGGGCCCAGCCGTCCACGGTGTGCGAGGAAGTCCTGCGCAATACGGAAAGACTCAGCGAATGCTTCTGCTTGCGCATTTTCCTCTCCCAATGAGTGAATAGAGCGACCGAAGAGAAGGTATGTCGTCGTGTCAAGCGTGAATCGAAAGAATAATGGCTGGAAATCTACGACAACGCCGTCGGGAATACAGGATAGCAGTGCCTCGACATGTTCTTGTATCTCGACAAAGTTGTCGACTCTTTTACTTAGGAAAAGTGGTCGAAGAAGCTCTCGTGAGTGCTTCCAGCTTTCGCTGTCTTGCGTGAAAATACCGTCACCGAGTAATGGATAAAAGACTGCTGGACGATCACCTAGCCCGAATGCTTAAAATCAACCATTAGTGAATTCATTCAACATTTGCAACATGTAAACCCACCGGAGAATTGTGTAGCTAACACGGACTCCAGATTCCTTGGGTCTACTGTATCAATGCCACTGATTCCCAACAGCCTCTGTTCAAACGTAGGAGGAAGCCCTTCAATAACTTCCACGAAAAAACGCAGAATCCGAGCTGCCCGGGCATGTTGGTATGCGTTCCAAAGCAAGTCAAGCCCCAAAGGCCACTTGCTTTCCAGCTGCACAAGTGGCAAGCAACTGTGCTCTTCTGCAAAGAGTGCTTCTGCCTGCTAAATGCTAGTATTACGGCACGGCGCAGCTTCCTGGAGGAAACTTACCTTTTGTTTTTGATTCCGGCGGAAGAAAACGTACGGAATGTAAATCAGCAGGACGATAGCTGAGAGACTTTTCAGATTGACTGCGGTGTTCAACATACTTGCTGTTCAGGACTCGGTATTCGTCACAGTGACGTTTAACACAAGTGAAGAGAGTGGAAAGAATGTGGGACTATGGCGTCCTTGCCAGATGCTGAAGTTTCTGGTGCGGTGCACTGAGCAAAAGTTAAGAATCCGCAACATGAGCCACACCATGCCGCATCTATTTCCAGTTCCAGCTCCGTCCTGGCGCCGCCGACAAGTTTGTACAATACCTCGTATCGCCTATCAGCCTTGCTCATAACATTGTCTTCTCCACCAATCATACCAGGTGTTTTCGATGCTGACCAATCCGACGGTCAGTTGATGATTCCGAGTTGGTTCCAATACTCAAACCCGGGACTTGTCTTTATCTTTGCGATCGAGGTGATGATGGAGAGGACCGGTAAGTTGCACGCTGAACCCTCTGATTGGTGGTAACAAACTTCTTGGCGGCACCAGTAGAAGTCCATGGAACGAGCCCGCAAACACCAGCACTAGAATATCGCTAGGGGTCTCGGGGAGGTACCGTGGTACCTCCGTACTTTAGTTCGGACGCTCCGCTTCATTAAAAGGCGGAGCGTTTCCGCAAAGATGTCAGCCTTGTTTCTCAAGAGTCAAGGTTCCGACCTGCAAGTTGTAAGTGTCTGAGTCTGACTCGTTTTGCTTCAGACTGGCGCGGATGCTGTGACTAAGCAAGCCAGCGGCTGAGGCACTGAGGCAAGATTCAAGGTCAGGTAGGACGCAATGATTCACGTGATCCTGCTTATCGTTACCTCTACAGCCTCGCACACACCCTTAATAGCTCGAGAGGTATCATGCACCTTCTCCACCCATCCGATCTCCACAGTTCACACGGTGAACACCTGAGCCTCAACTCCGATGACGCACCATGGCCGACCCTCTCTCGATCATCGTCGGGACCGTTGGATTGCTTGATGTCTGCTGGAGAGTGGGTGGCTACCTCAAAGACGTCGAGGGGTCGGCTGGTAAAGTTGATAAAGAAATCGCAGCCTTATCGCGGGAGATCACATCTCTAATCTCGCTCAACAAATCGATACAAGAAGTCAAGGAAGCAGCCGACAAAGCTGTTCTGGGTACCTCAATAGATAATGAACCTCTTGTTAAACAGCTATGGAAGGAGGTCGACACAAACATAGAAGGCTGTAGAGCAACGGTGGAGAAATTGGAGGAGTTGCTGAAAGAAATCATTGGTAAAAATGGACCCAACGTCGTCAACAAGTTGGATGGCATCAGAAAGCAAGTAAGAAGGCAGTCCAAGGATGGAGGTCTGGCACAAATTCACTATCGCCTTTCGAAATATCAGGCTAGTCTTCAAACGGTGCTGGCCGCACTCAACGTGTGAGTAAAAAGATTCAACAACAGTTGTCAACCCTGATTTCCTATAGTATCTACACTCGAAGCTCTCATGACTCGACCGATCTTGCCATTGGTAATTTATCGGACAAACTCCAACAGCAGAGTTTCATGCTACAAGATCTGCTAAATGCCCTAAGGAAGAGCGTCGATTCGGTTGATGACGATAATGTGAGTATTATCTATAGCACTAGCCTCGTTTTCCCTAACTATAAGTAGCTTCGTAACTCCATCAATTCCGCTGCAGCAGTGGCATCGTCGGTCGCATCATCGGTACGCCTCAACAAACATTTTTCCCTTCCGCAGAGTGTCACGAGTATATACACTGGCCGGGAAGAACTGTTGAAGAAACTTAGAAGTTCGCTCGACGACTCGTCATCCCCAGAGCACAAAAACGCACAAAAACGCTTCGTCATATATGGTCTCGGTGGCGCAGGCAAGACACAATTTTGTTGCAAGTTTGCTCAAGACAATCGAGAAAAGTAAGAAGACATAGATTCTATCTCTTCGAACCTGACCGTGTCTAATGGTTATATTTAGCTTCTGGGGTGTCTTTTGGATTGACGCAAGCTCTAGAGAAAGTGCGAAACATACGTTCTCGGAGATTGCCAAAATCGGTGGAGTCGAAACAAATGAGCTCGCGGCTAAGAATTGGCTTTCGAACCTTGAGCACCCCTGGTTACTTCTTATTGACAACGCTGATGATCCGGACATCTCTGTCGAGGACTTCTTCCCGGAGGGCGAAAGGGGTTTCATACTGGCGACCACCCGTGTCCCTGAAAACAAAGTGCATGGTACTATCGGCTCAGGATTTTATCAGTTTGAAAGCCTAGAAGCAGAGGCCGCGAGCGATGTCCTGCTAAAAGCAGCTGGTATTACACACCCTTGGGATTCGTCTGTTAGAGAATCAGCGGCTCTCGTCGCGTCCGCTCTAGGGTGCTTACCCCTTGCTCTTATACTCGCAGGAAAGGCAATCGTGAATCGTCTTTGTGAAGTGGGAAATTACCTGCACTTTTATAAGAAGAACTGGGAAAGGATTCGCCAAGCTCGGAAGGCTTCGGGCTATTCCGTAGACGATGATACTAATATGAATGTTTATTCCAGCTACGAGGTTATCTATCGGACGCTCGAGAAAAGAACAACGCAAGAAGCCAAAGACGCAATTGAGCTGCTCAAAGTATTCTCATTTCTTCACCGTGAGAATGTTCGCGTCGACGTTTTGCTAGCAGCAGCAAAGAACCCGTGGCTAGAATTCGAGGCAAAGGAGAAGGGTGAACAGGAGGAAAGGATCACGAAAATGGTTTCGAAATCTAAGTCATGGATACAACTTCTCAAAGAGTTGGGTGTTGGAATTCAAGAAACGATATTGATGGACCGGAGTCCTCCAGTTCTACCTGCAATGTTGCGCGACGTGGAGTCATTAGCATCATGTGAAGACTTTGAATTCCGGCTACGAGCTGCTTTGCATGTGCTCAATCAATGGTCATTGATCACGCACCATGATGAAACTAAAACTTACTCAACGCACCCCTTGGTTCATGTATGGGTACGGGAGAGGCCCCAAATGACCACAGGAGAGCAGGCGGTCTGGTGTCAAGCTGCGACTACGACCTTGGCACAGGCCATTTCGCTACCATCCGGGTCCGGCAGCCCTACAAAACAAGATGCGGCTTTGCAAAGAGGTCTTTTACTTCATGTCATTCATTTGCGTGCTCGTCAAGCGGAAATTCGAGATAAGATCGTCAAGAACCAAAGGTTGCGCAAAAGACCTTGGCCGGCACTCACACCTAGGTTTGATCAACGGCAGGCAATTCAATCGGCAAAGTTCAGCTTGATATACTTCCTGTGCGGGGCTTGGAAAGAAGCAGAGCAGCTTCAGCTAGCGGTGAAGAACTATTTTTGCCCAAGGCTCGGATTTGAACATCCTACCTCGATGCGTATTTCACGTTTCCTGGCTACTACGTACTTAAGTCAAGGGCGAGCTAATGAAGCAGCAGACTTGAACCATCAAGTTTTACAAGCTGCTCTGAATTCTTTGGGGCCAGAGCATCGTACAACACTTCAAGTAATGGACCAGTTGGGTGAAATTCGCCGTATACAGGGTCGATATCGTGATTCGGAGGACCTCCACCGGAAAGCTATTAATGGAATGACTAAAACGCTAGGAGCGGACCATGAAGACACTTTGCTTGCAATGGACAATCTCGGCCAAGCATTGTGGAGTCTTTTCCGCTATGAAGAGGCCAAAGAGCAACATTTGAAGGCAACAGCAGGCATGGTAAAGCATCCAAAAATGGGCCATACGCATGAGAAAACTCTGTCTGCTAAAGAAAACCTGGCAAGGACGTATCGCGAAATTGGGGGGGAGCTTTTGAACGATGCGCACAAGCTAATGGAAGACGTCCTCGAGCAACGCCGTGACACACTCGGCAAGGAGCAGCCGTACACTCTAATGGCGATGAGCAACCTCGCCTGGGTCAAGCACGCAATGAACAGAATGGAAGAAGCGGAAAGCCTGTTACGCGAGGCGATCCCGATCGCAGAGAGAAATCTGGGTGAAGATCATGCCGGCGTTACTGCCGGAAGACTTCGTTTGGCACAAGTCCTTACCGGCCAAAAGCGATACAGTGAAGCTGAAGAGATCTTCAGATACATCCTTGAACCCCGTAGATATGCGACGATGGCACGGCAAGAGGGACACGTCAAGGGTGACCATCCGGACCGAATCTTCGCAATGTTCTGTTTCGTGGAGTTTTATGAGCAGCAATGGAAAACTCAAGACGCGATCAGCACCTGCGATGAACTTGCCTACTTGTTAAGAAAATCCGTCCATCCTTTTACGGATAGAGTACGGGACAAGCGGAAGAAGCTACGCGAGCTCTATGACCAAGAATGTCGAGATTCTCTTATCGAATCCCCCGCCCTTGTTTCTTAATGCTAGGAAAATTCATCCGTCCCCCGTGAGGACTGAGTTTCCGTTTCCATGGTCGTTGTACAGCCCGCAATGAGCGTATGTTTCATTGACGCCCACATCTTAGGTCAGCCAACGTTCTGAACAGCAGGAAATTCCGGGGAGACCTCTAGGAGAATTATCCAATCCCGAACTATCCAGAAAGTATTCGTCGATGTCCGCCACGACTCGATGCCGTCTTTGGACGTATGCTTGACCAGGAATCCGATCTACCGGGGCGTCCATCCGTCGCAGTATCTCTAGCGTAACACCACGGTGCGTAACGATTGTCTGTGATGACAGGGCATACCTGCATCTTTGCGATGTAGCTCTGAAGGCGGCAGCGACATCGCGCAGAGTCAGCCAGCAGAATTCTGAAAAATAAATCTGCCGGGATCTCTACCACGCCGCTTTTTAGCAGTCTTGTAAAGATGGTAAGGACGGGTTCATATGAAGATGAACTTTAAACGATAGTGGTCCGAAGTCGGCATTCAAAGCAGCACTGGATCCTCAGACCTGCAATATGCGACTGCGACCGTCGCAGATGATAACGTTAGCAAATGTTCTACAACCGTGTGAGTGTCCTTGTCACTCTAAACTGCTTCAAAAGCTTCGTTCTCATCATCATTCTCGCTGTCGCCTTCAGACTCTTTGTGATCGAGATGATGATTCAATAGTTCATAGCATCGACATCTTGAAGCATACTTGATCGAAGATGCATTCAATTCAAGCAGTGCATGAGAACATGCTTAACTGTCTGATGACTTCCATCGGGAAATCCCGTCGGGTGCCTAATCACGTAATTAGTCGGTAAATTAGGTGATTTACCATTTTGGTCGACCTCTCTTCTTATAAGATCACTTTGACGTGATTAGCTGCAGACGCATGTCTAATAGCTTAAATGACACGAATCATCAAAATGACATGAATGACCAAAATGACATGAATCATCAAAACGACATGAATTATCAAAATAACATGAATGATACTGCTGACAACGATTATTCTGATTTTATATGCTCAGTTCTATATGCTCAATTCTATATGTTCAAGCGCATGCAAAAGCAAAGTATTAAATCAATGAATTTATTATCTAACCAGTTATCTAACCATCTATTTAAACTAAATTTGATTCTATTATCTACATGCATGATCTTTAGTGCAGTTGAGCAATTCTCAAGCTACTCACAAAGATATAAAGCTCTTATCGTTGTATGCGAAACCTTGTTCGTTTTTTAGGATTTGCCGAGAGCCCCATCAAAATTATTGGCGAATCTGCAAAATAAGAACCAGAGTTGTAGAATCGATCCCACTGCTCCCCCAGTGCTTCATATGTAGTATATTCAATGCTTCATG
>JAABUS010006225.1_pt1 | contig 14714 bp, 19 predicted proteins | sample 5560161 | NCBI WGS metagenome assembly JAABUS01 (sample SAMN10711885, study PRJNA513376) | rock metagenome | isolation source: Antarctica rocks | place: Antarctica: Victoria Land, Trio Nunatak nord | collected 2016-01-04 | reverse complement strand
ACACTAGGAGGATCACGACCAAGATGAATCTCGATATGTTCACTTGCCCTGTAAGAACAAGAGCGAAAGATGCAAAAAGACACACGCACTGTATTCCACGTGCTTGTATCACGTACTCACACTCAAGTGGCCTCTTTTTACTAATGAGTACCACTTCGATTCCGATAGGAGACGATCACGCTCGAGGCAATTTCTTGCGTAAGCAGTTTGTTTGTCGTCCGTCCGGAGGCCTGAAGCGTTAAATTTTGCTTAAGCAGCTTGATACGTCAGATGATCCCCACATGTCTAGGCAGATTAGTGGAAAGAGAAGATTTAGAGTTCCACTGTACAATGAACGTTCCTAAATCAAAAAAGTTTCGGAATTGAAAAGAGCAGTATTCAGCACAAGTCCAGATGAAGAAGGATCTGCACACATCAGGAGCTGCAGGTTGGGACAGCAAATTTTCATGCAGGTTGCGGGATTGGATGCACTGATTCACTCAAGCAGTGCGCGTTGCTGTAAAGAGCCTCCTAGCAAGGCAGCAACACTTGTGGTTGTGATGAGACCTTTATGCTCTTCTTGCTCTTTCCCATGCACTTCATCAACACTCGAGCCTGGGGTCAGAACACGCTGCAAGTAAAATTGTTCGCTAAATGAACTATAGTAGCTACCTGCCAATTTGGATTGAATCAGAAATTTCTGTGCAGCAGCACCTCAGAGCAGACTGCCAAAATGCAAACATAACAACACACCAAAGGGCTGAAGAAAGCTGCATGCTGAGCCTATCGCCTGTCACGGGAAGCACCCCTGGCACGGCCGCCACCTCTGCCTCTGCCCATAGATGAGCCTGCCTTACTGCCTCCTCTACCACCACCACCACCACCCCTGCTGCTGCTACCACCTCTACCGCCCTGGCTGCCACCTCTGCCACCACCTCTGCCACCACCTCTGCCACCACCACCACCATCCCTGCTACTGCCACCTCTGCCACCGCCATCCCTGCTACCGCCACCTCTGCCACCGCCACCAAATCTGGCACCTGCAATATAGCAGCATATAGGCTGAGTGTACAGGAAAGGGAACCAGCAAAGTGGTAGCAACTTGCAGGTCAAGCAGGCATGGCATTTCAGGCAGCTGGCAAGCCCAGTCAGTCATCAACATCAGCAGCTGAACACATGCTGAACCCCTAAAGCATGACTACATATCGCTGCAGTCAATGTTTATGTTTCTGAAACATGACAAAGCAACTCTGGAACTCTACAGGAAATGTTTGCCTGGGGATGCAAACATTGGACATGGACGTACAAAGCTGCAGATCACATCCAGCAGGAACGGGGAGCAGACACTTCAGATCACTCAGATGGGATGGATCTCCTGTCATTTCCATCGCCTGAGCTGCTGCATCTACATCATGAGGAGTAGCAAAGGGGTGATCGAACCCCATGTCATTTCTGTTAACTGAGCTGCTGCTGCAGCTAAGCTGTGAGAACCAGCAAAGATTACAATGTAGTCAACAAAATGACACCAGTCAGTCAGATCAAAGTGCAGTGTCATACCTGCCGCTGATGAAGCCCCTCTACTCCTATCACCTGGCCTACCCCCCCTGCCAGAAGCAGGGGGCCCGTGTGTGGATTTGCTGAACCTGGTGCCGCTGCCAGTTGCCCTACTGCTACCAGCTGCATCGCCTGCTGCCCCCCCTCTCTTGTGATCCCCAGACATACGAGACTTCTTCCTCTCGGCGTCTTTACGGCTCTTACGGACCTGTGTCACGAGCGTACAGAGCGTAACAATACTAGCTGAAGTGAGTAATGCTGCTCAACCCCCCATTCCAGTTTCACCCCCAACAGCGCTAACAGACACCAATCAGGATGCTTCAATTGTCTTAGCTCAGACTTGACAGGACCTTCACATGTAGTTGCTGCTTTCAAGCATGCCAAAATGGAGGCATAATGGCTGAGCCTGATGATGCAGCTTAAGCATGGGCATGCAGGTAGATCATGATGTCAAAGAGGCTTCTGTTCCCCCTAAGTATGTATGATGCACTGTTTGCCTTTTGCCCCCAGGCAGCTGAGCCAATGCACTTAAGTCTCCACAGCAGCGCTGGGCATGCAACAGCATTTCACTTCCAAAAAAAAGCAGTCCCTGGCAATATGTGTGACGGTAGTTGGTAGTGTTTGCCATGGCAAATAGTGCAAATTTGCAGCAGAGTGGCATGTGCAAACCTGTTCCATGGTGCGCAGCTCTGTCTTAGAGCCCTTGCCAGAGGCAGGCCCTGTGGGGATCTTGGTGGGGTTGACCCACCCCCGCCCACCTTTCTTGAACCTATAAGATACACCAGCTCTTAGAGTGCAGCAATGGATGTCACAGCATCTATTTAGATTATACTTTGACTCATTCTCATGTCCTTGAGACAAAGTGTAACATAAGACATGATCATGTGACATGTAACATGTGATATGAAAAGCACTACGTGATGATGTATGATATATCATACTGTGCTAGAATTCAACACCAAACCTTGGACAAGACTCCAAGAACTAAAAGGAGAACTCCCGACTTGCTGTAAGGCATGTTGTCATGGACGCCGTGACTGTCACACTGGGTGGCTAGTCTTTTTTTTGTTGATCTGACACACTCAAAGACAAGTCTACTGCATCTACTTGTTGGGCTCTGCTGTGTCTCCCTGCTGTGTCTTCATCAAGTTTGAGAATGTGTCTGTTGCATCTTCACTTGTCTACTTCTGATGTGCACGTGACAAAATATTGTACCAAATTGCTGCCAGTGATGCAAATCACCTGTTAGCAAGGTTCTTGCTGTACGCCGCAGAAGCCCCAGACTCTTCTTCTCCAGCATGAGTGACACGCTTCTTGTTGGCCGTGGCCCATTTCTGGTACAGCCCGGAAGGAGCATCATCCCCTGTCGTTTTGGCCCCACTCTCGGTCTTCAATCTCTTGCCTGCCTTGATCTCTTCCTTGGGCTGCAGCTGAATGTAGCGCCGCTTCTTCTTGTCCCAGTGGTGTCGCTTCTGGAGGCTTTGCATCGTGTCCTGCATCACACTTCAACACTGAGGAAACATTTGAGTATACATCTATTGACTCAATGAAGACGTTAAGGATATCTAGATTGATTCAGTCAAAACAGATACTTGTCTAGAAATCCACTCATACTGACTCCCCTGTGCAGCAGCAGTGTTGACCCCACTCAGCATTGGTACCAATGCTGTGTCAGGGTCAATCCTGAATGCCTGTTGAGGCTTGACCCATCTCTGTTGCATAACAGATGCACCCCAATGCCAGAGTCAGCAGGATCAGAATGCAACGAGCTTAATCAGAATTCATCATTTGTCCTGAAAGGTCAGCTGCCCTAATGTCCCGCACAACAGCATGAAGGATGTGCAATTACGCTCACCAGATTCTCAAGGTCCAGATGGCAGCCAGTTTTTGAGTTGCAAGGAGGCAAAGAGGGCACATGCTTGCACATGTGTGCAACATTGCCTGTCTTGCATGACATGCAAGAGGAACATTGTGCTAAAGCTCATACTTAACTTGTCTGGTGTGTAGTCCAAAGTCTGCAACAGGCATGGGCACAACAAGCCAAGCTTACATTCTCATCTCCCGCCAGATCCAGCACCATATCCTCCCCTCTTCCTCCCACAGCAAAGCCTTCCTCAGCGTATCGATTATCTCCTCTGTCATATCCTAGATAGAAATTCTCATCCCTAAACTTGCCGTCCCCACCAGGAGCAGACCCTAGGTCCAGAGTGTACCCAGCCCCTTGTTGGGACTGCTCCTCTTCTTCCCCTGCTGACTCATCATCATCACCGTCAACTTCGCTGCTGATAGCTGCTTCATGATCATCACTGTCATTAGTCATGGCTTCTGCCTCGCTCTGCATCAGCTTCTGCCTCTTGTTGGCCTACAAAGCCATGACACAGTGCGCAATCAATTGCAAGCGTAGTCAATTTGCATTGGATTGCTGCCATGCAACTGAGTACAACGTTCCACAGCCTCTTAGCGAGTGAGGTAAGGAACATCGGAACCTCAGTTTGTCTCAGCTGTACCTTGACCCACATCACAAGCGCAAAGCCAAAGGTCACAAGATGCCTGTGCAAAGTGTGCGAGGACCACAAGTACGACAAGGACAGGCATTTGTCTGTCATGCTTGTCGGCCTTGTTATGCATATCAGGTTTGCAGAATCATTTGCAATGCATACCTGGATTGCTTTGTCATGTGCTTGCCGCTTCTGCCCCATGATGGCTACCAGGCCGCCATCAGGGCCGTTAGCAGCTGTCAGCCCTGGAGCCCCGGTCCCCCCTGCCCCCTCCCCCCTCCTGGAGGGGGCCATCTCTGCCTCCAGTACTGTCTGAGAGGGGCGGTACATCTTCAGTGACTGAGTAATGTCTGCCAGGCCAGCCTGTGGACATCACACAACACTCTACTCAATCAGGTGAAAGGAGTCATGTGTGATAAGAAGGGTTCAGTATACTGCAGCATATGCTTGTGACTAGCAAATCACCTAGTGCCACGTAAGCACCACATGCGACAGCCACATGCTATGCAAGGGCTCATCTGCATCCTTAGCACGCGCTTCATGTGGCTGGGAAGCAGACAGAGTTTTGTAGCAATGCCCGGGCACACAGGCTGTACAAACAGCAGTATACAAGAGCCGATGCCACCTCATGGGGTAGGGGCCTTGGCCTTGACAGGACTGTATCTACGCCAGCAACCATCGGGGTATGCCATGTATAACAAGCTACTCACAACTACATCAAACAGCAGTATGGACAAGCACGGAATGACCAGCTGTGCGCTTTTACACCCCTACTTGGTATCATGCACATGCAAATGCAAATGCACATGCGCATGCACTTGCACATGCACATGCACATGCACATGCACATGCACATACACATGCACATGCACATGCAGCATCACAACAAGCAGAGGCTGAGCCTCCTCTGAATGCATGCCAGCCTTGTACCAGTGTGGCGTCACTATGGTGCAGCATACCTGAGCTTCAAGGCCAGTGCCTGAGGTGACAGGTACTTTAGACGCCAGCAGGGGGTGCATGCCCTCCTTGGGGAGCCCCTTGGCCCTAGCCACAGACTCTGGGGCTGCAGGGGGGCGGGTGCGCTTGTACAGGCCAAAGGCATTGGTGCAGGCCTTCTGCAGGCCCAACAGATCATGGCTACTGCTGATGGTGTCCCTTGCATGCTCTATGCTGTCATCTAGAGCTGCCTGCAATACATGTCACCTCTTGTGTCAAGGCAGGGGTGCTGTGCTGCACTTCTTCAGCGGTATAGTCTGTCACTCACAGCAGTATACAGCAGTATACTCTGTCATGGTATGGATGGGCTTTGCCAACCAAGATGCTGCTCAGTAACTTCCTTGCATGCTGTAGGCTGTTGTGCAAAGCTGTGAGTAAAACATGTAGTAGAATTTGGTCAGAACAGCTGGGCTCATTCTAGCAGCACAACAGGAATCATGACATACAGCGGCATTGCAATGTAAATTACATTGCAATGCCACCAGCAGCTGTGCAGGATGGCAATGCAGCGTATGTTGTCCCCCAAGCATGACCCGTATTGGGGAAAAGTCACACGGCAAGGCGCTCATGCTGTCTCATTGGCAGACATCACAGTGGTCTTCATTGCACATGTGTCACACAGATGACCGCCAGGCACATCATGGCAGCTGCTGTCCAATCAAAGCACGCATCAACTGTATGCACATGATGTCTCCATCCGACACAACATCTGCTGACACCTTGAATGCTGAATTGCACATTGAGACGAGACTTGTCCCGCACGTACCTAGCTCATGAGCTGGAAAGCAAATTGTTATTGTTATTGATATTATTATTATTGTTATTATTGTTACTATCATCATCATCATCATCATCATTATTACTATTATTATTACTATTATTATTCCTATTATTATTTGAATTATTATTATTATCAATTATATACACGTAGCAGGTACCTGTGGGAAGGTGCCATACACAGAAGTGGAGGGGTCCAGATCAGGCGCTGCAGCTGCAGCCTGCTGCAGCGACCTCACTGGTGCTGGGATCAAGGGCCGGGACAGGAACAGATGCAGATCTATGAGGTAAGGCAGCTCATCCCGTGTGAGCAGAGAGTAGGCTGTGCCCAGCCGGCCAGCTCGCGCTGCTCGCCCCACCCGGTGCACAAACAGCTTGGGCTTGGCTGGGAAGTCAAAGTTGATGACGTTGTCCAGCAGAGGAATGTCAATGCCGCGAGCAGCGACGTCAGTGACGATCATAAGGTGGACCTTGCCTGCTCGGAACTTGCCGGTGTGGATCTTCCTGGCGGCCTGCAGTGCAACAGCAGACAGGTTGAGTTCATGAACAGTCAGGCGTATGACCAGCTGGGGCATTTATCTACAGCATGGGCTGCCAATCTCCGGGCTGCCGCCTCCCATTATGATGGCTGAAAGGTGAAAATTCTTTTGTTTTCTTCATGATTTGCCAGTGCAAGCTGAGCATTCACATCCTATGTACTGCCTCAGTTACAGTTGCAGCAGTCTTTCTATGATGCATTTCAAACGACAAGAAATGAAGTGCAGCTGCATTAATCATAGTCAAATTAGCATCTTCGTCTGACCATCTCAAGTCATTGCTCGGCAAAACCAACCATGGCTTTGACTGCTGAAAGCTACTTCATGCAGGACTGTCCATCCTGCACAGCTTGTTGCAGGTCTTGCAGCATAGCAAGCATGGTCAAGCTGATAGATAAGGACGACAAGAAGTCAGAACTCACAACTCACAACTCAGCACTCAGAGCTCGGCACTCAAGACTCAGAGCTCATTTCTCAGAGCTCAACACTCAAAAGTAAGCAGTGCATGTGACCTGATCCATGGCCCCATAGACGCAGGCAGCGTCGATACCCTCCCGGGTCATCAGGGTATACAGGAAATCCACATGGTGTCGGGTGGAAGCAAAAACCAGTGTTGGCTGCCCCTCTTCAATGGCTTCTCGCACCAGCCACAGCAAAGCAGCGATCTTGTCTTCAGCTCTGCAAACACGAGCAAAGTCAAACAACATGGTTTGAGGGAAGAGGGCTTGACATTCTCGCACCAGCCATAGCAAAGCAGCAATCTTGTCTTCAGCTCTGCAAAGTCAAGCAGTGTCAAGCAACAGAATTTGTGGGAAGGTGGCTTAGCATGACTAGGAGGGTCTGGATGCAAGAAGGCACTGTTGGCCTCATGTAGTAGCATGTTTATGCCAGGTGGGATGCAGCATCTGCTGACTCAGACTCACACAAACAAGCCGCAAATGATGATGGCAGAATTATTGGGAGCATGACGCTGGTTGTAGTAAGCTGATGTTAGTAATAGTAGAATGGGTGAAAGTCCTGACAAAGCAACAAATTGCATCCACCACTAAGCGACGTAGCCCAAGACACCACAAAGAGCTGCCATCATTCAAAATTATGCTTCTTCATTGCTGCTATATGACATGATGTCGCCAGCTGCTGTAAAGGACTAGACTTTGGTATCACACCAGGATGTGGACAGAGTGAAAGCGTGACAGTGCTAAAACATCTCCACAATGTAGAAACACGTCTTTACTGTCCCCAAACATTTCTGAGTTTAGATTCCCAGTGTAGGGATGACGTTTGTGACTCAAGATAGACATTTCGGGATTGAAAGGAGCAAGATGTAGCAGTGAAAGGTGGCCACACCTGACAGTGAAGAAAGCTGTGGAGAGCTCTTGTGAGATCCTGGTGTCTGCGTCCTTCAGGCCAGCCTTGGCAAACTCATGCAGGGCTGATGGCATGGTAGCAGAGAACAGCAGCGTCTGCATCAAGCAGCGTGTGCATCAATCACCACCCTTGGTGAGCTCAACTGATCAAGGCGTTCACAGGAAGACGCATCTGTGCTGTAGAAAGGCAAAGAAAGGCAAAATTTACGATTTTCAGCAGGCATAAGCGGAGCCTCCTGAGGCAGCAGCCCGGTTGTGGCCCAGAGGGATCTGTGTTTCAGCTTGCATAAAGCAGCATGCAAACAGTCCTGGCATTGATGTACATGATGCAGCTGCACAAGCCTAGTTCCTGATGGCTATGCACGTGTTTCAATTATTCATGGTGAACATGCAAGCATGCTTACATCACCTATTCACCATGGCAAGAGAGCTGGCCAAGCAGCAGCAGCATGACACATGGCCAAGCAGCAGCAGCATGAAACATGGCCAAGCAGCAGCAGCATGAAACATGGCCAAGCAGCAGCAGCATGAAACATGGTCAAGCAGCAGCAGCGTGTGAGGACCAGAGGGAATGCTGACCTGGCGGGACTCATTCATCTTGGCCAGGATCTCCCTGAGCTGGGCAGCAAAACCCATCTCAAAGAGACGATCAGCTTCATCAAAGACACAGTACTCCACTGTGCGTAGGCTCATGCCCTCCACCTCCTTCAGGTGGTGCATCAGCCGCCCTGCAACAGCAGCGTATTGATGCTGTCGGGGAATAGCAATTTGTTTTCATTTTTGTTAGAGTTTTTCCAAGTCTATTGAAACCTATACATGCCATCTTTCGATGCACACACTTAGTAATGCCACCAGATTTACACACCGGTTTCAGCATAGGAGTCTGAACTGAGGATGATCTGAGGACTAGCAAGCATCTCTGTTGTAGGAACACCTTTCAGATCGGGACTGCATGCATGCCTAAATCACGTCTCCAATGAACAGCATGGTATTTTTCAACTAATGTCAGCAGGCCTCAGCATGCCTATATCTAGCACCAAGGTAAAAGTAAAGAATAATAAAGTGCACCTGGAGTGGCTACAATGATGTCAGGATTGGCAGCCAGCTCAGCAAACTGCGCCTCCATGGAATCTCCACCCACCAAGACAGCAGTGCGAAGATCCGTGTAGCGGCTGAGCTCCTTGACAACCTTGTGGGTTTGCAGGGCCAGTTCCCTGGTTGGGGCTAGCAAGACAGCCCTGGCACCACCTCTCAAAGAGTGCCCTTTCAACCTGCATTTGTAATGCTGCTGTAACGCTTCACATGTGAACTCAGACATGGCTTGAACTGATGCTGCGATCGAATTGTCCACCATACAGCTGCAGGGCAAAGGGTTCTTGCAGGCGGCACATCAGACGCGGCGTGTACCTTAACAGGCTGCGATGTTGTGGTGGACAAGCTGATGTGGCAGTGCAGCATGCTGCTATGCAAGCTGTGTATGATATAACACAAGCCAACATGGTGACAAGCAAGTGTGCTGCATGATACATGTTTTGTGCTGCATGCTGACCTCTCCAGAAGGGGTATGACAAAAGCAGCTGTCTTTCCAGAGCCTGTACGAGCCATGCCAACCACATCCTGCCTTTGCAAGATTAGTGGTAGAGTTTTTCGCTGAATGGGGGTTGGCAGTCTGTACCCTTTTCGTTTGATACCCCTCAGCACCTCAGGACTCAGACCCAAAGTTTCTGCAAGAGGCACTGCACTTGTGAGCTAATGCAGTCTGACTTGTACATGTGCTTGTTGCTGCAAGTCCTGACACCAGGGGTTGATCATCACTGCAGTTTTCCAAATGCAGAAACTGCTGCAGATTCTCTGCCCAGGACAGATTATTGTGAAGCTAATTTTGAGCTCCGTGCTTACACTGTTTAATGAGCATGGAGACGGTATCGAAAACGAGGTCAACGCTGAATGTGTCAGAGGATGCGCTTACCAAAGCTGCCAGACTTGGCTTTTTTCTGCTTGTCCTTTGCTGCTTTCAACCTTCTGCCGGTCAATGGTCGCTTATCTTCCCATCCAAATTCAACAGCCGCTTCGCGGTGTGCAGGAAAATCCTCTCCATTTTCAGATGCGTCTTCCTCGCCTGGCTCAACGTCGGACTCCTCTACCTGGGAGTGCTGCATGTTACACAAGTGTTTGTACTTTCGACCAGATCCCACAGCGGGGGCGGTTTGCACACTACGATTTGAGCGTGTGAATCAATCTTTGCTGCTGTCTGTGGGACTGATGCCGGTTGCGGCTGTAGCGCAGCCCGAGCAGCTATCGGCAGCTTGCGTTACGGTTCGGGCGCTAGGGTTCGGCCCTATCAAACACGCCAAAACGCCCCATGAAAGCTACGCAGCAAAACTGTATGCTCATATACTGTGCGAAGTCAGCCAAGACGTCCCGAAAAGGCAACAAAATGGCCCACTACATGTGCACGCGGTTGTGTCGCTTGACATTAGCTTTGCGCGTGGTATAAGCCAGCCTGCGGGTCAGACCTGTTTTGTAGCTGTACAACAAACACGGCTGACGATACTATCAAGTGCACAATCTTCAAGATTCAGCCGCTAGCTTGAGGTGTTAGTTGAACTGCATAGATAGTTATACCGAGGGCCTCTGCTATAGGAAGATTTGCGAAGCACTCACGGTTGAACCATGGCGGATGAAGAAAGCAACCCTGGTGCGGTTACTGACTCGTACCTGCTCCTAACGGCAACATAACTGCAACAGTAAACAATCTGCCGGTCGATTGGTCAGCAGTTGCGTATCTCACATACGTCCTCTAGTTCTCAGCGACCTATCGTACTGGACATGTACAGGCATGATTGTGTTCCTGCTGCTGTTGTGGGCGGCAATAGGACACAGAATCACTGCCAGGTAAGCATCCACTGCAGGCCTGCCATTTGATCCACACTACCTGCTACTGTCAGCATCTATACAAGCAACAGTTGATATGCTCGCGTTGAAACTGCCTTATGCTGACTGGCTGGATTTTGTGCAGGTTGAGTTTTGTTGGGGATGGCATGACAGCTTGTGGGCTTGGCTTAGCAATGGGATTAGCGCTTCTTGCAGCGCATGAGTTTCTAGGGGAGGAGTCCCTGCACGCCATGCTCACATTCAACCCGGGAAACTTCTTCACGTATGTCCATGCCAATTTGATGTCACACAGCTGTGTTTCCACTCAGCTCTGTTTCCACTCTATGCACAGACGGCAGCTGTTGCAGGCAGCTGACTGATACGTGTTCGCCTGTTGCAGATTCTTTCTGCCCCCTATCATCTTCAGTGCAGGCCTTTCAGTGCGCAAGAAGTCCTTCTTCCGCAACTTTGTCAGCATTGCATCTCTGGGCATCTTGGGCACGTATGTCGCCTTGACCTTCATTGTGCTCAGCCTGCTGCTGTACAGGAAGTGCTTTGGCTTCCTCACCATGCAGGTATGCTTTGCAGTGTTAAGGAACCTCCCTTTGCATGTGCAACACTCTGCTTCGTGTCTTATCTTGCAGCATGGCACATGCATGTGCAAGTAGTGTGCGTCTTATGAGCAGCAGCAAGGTGCTACTGCATATGCATGAGGAGCCTTGCTGAGCCTTCACAAGAATAGTCTGACCACCTCTGCTGGCAGGCCTCAGACCCATCACCCAAAATCTGTACCAACAGGCACTCTACGTTCTGTTGCCCTATATTCCTAGCAACACAAACAGCAAGACAATCATCTCATGTCACAGTCACTGATTCAAGCACATCAGCCAAATTTTCATACTACTCTGTTGCAGTGAGAACTAGCAAGCCTTTGCTTATAGGCTTGTGCAGTGGGTGATGTCTGTCCGTGCAAGTCTGCAGGACATATTGGCCCTTGGTGCCATTTTTGCCACAACAGACTCGGTGGCAGTGCTGCAAGTGCTGAACAAGGACCGTAGCCCCATCCTCTTCAGCCTGGTCTTTGGTGAAGGTGTCATCAACGATGCTGCTGGCGTTGCACTTCTACGTGCCATACAGGTCTGACACACATGCACATCTGGCAAGATGGTAATAATAATAACTAAAACGTACACTTAGCCAGCAGGCATCAGGTACGTGCGACGCAAGTAAGTTCCCTCCAGACACGCTTGTTTAGAGCATCTGGCAAGATGCAGCTGCAATATGCCTCAGTGACAGCCAACTGCCAGCGGAAGTATACATGAGCATCCCAATGCAATGCTGAACTGTTAGCATGATCTGCCAGTCTATACTGATGATACAGAGTGTGTGTGTGATGTTGGGCTGGTCAGCTACTCAACCTAGGCCAGTCGTTAGTCATGTGTCTTTTCTCTGACACACATGCACATCTGGCAAGATGCAATTGCAATATTCCCCAGTGACATCTAAATGCCAGCAGAACCATATATGAGCATTCCAATGCAATGCTGAAGTGTTAGCATGGTCTGCCAGTCTATACTGCTGATGCCTGAGTGTGTGATCATCGGGCTGGTCAACGCAGCTCATCAGCCTAGGCCAGTCGTTAGTCATGTGTCAGCTACTTCAATTTTGTGAATGCGTTGTGCTCTCAGCTTACTAGCAATACACATGTCTGAAGCACAAGGGCATTAATGCGCATGACTAGGGTAGTGAGACAGGCGGTTTTCCAGCTTGATCAACTGTCAACACCATGTACAACAACCAGAGCCTTGTTTGAGCTGCTGCCTGCTCACTGACTGAGCATGCATGATAGGAACTGGGAGACGACCCCAGCCTGACATTTAAGACCTCTGTGGCAATCACCTTCAGCTTCCTCTACCTCTTCGTCGCCAGTGGCTTGCTCGGAGCAGCCTTTGGCCTCACAGCTGCACTGCTGCTCAAAGCTTCCCCCAGCATTCATGTCCATCAGGTTGGTTGCTGCTGCTTTGCTGTGCTGCACGCATAGCATATCAGCTGCACTGCTGCTCAAAGCTTCCCCCAGCATTCATGTCCATCAGGTCGGTTGCTGCTGCTTTGCTGCGCTGTGATTATGGCTAATCAGCTGGCAGCTGCATCATTGCTGGCTGGACCAACAATGACCAGGGTTAGGGAAACACAGAGTCAATCTGCAAAGTGGTCTTTATTGGATGACCAAGTCAGAGCAGGGTGTTATAGTTACGTGCAAAGCTTTTGACCGCCAACTATTCGTCAGAGATACTACAGTGCAGCTGAGATGGAGAGCAAGCACATGAATGCTGCCTTCCAGCTCTCGCCTGCATGACAGCTGTCTGGCTGCTGTGGAAGCACCATCAGTCACTGATCAGTGGCCGGTGCATATCCGTGTACACACCAAGTACATCCTGACAGAAGCGGTAGACTGCACTCTTAGAAATATTGGGGTTTGATCTTTTGTCGAGGTCTGCATTCTCCTTGGGCTGACTTTCTGCTAGTGGCTGTTTTGCAGGCTGTCAGCATGGTGGGGATGATTGCATACCTGTCCTACCTTGTAGCAGAGCACTTTGGATGCAGTGGAATCGTGGCGATCTTCACATGTGCCGTGGTCATGTCACACTATGCTCTGTACAATGTACCGAGGGAGATGCGCAAGGCCACCAGGCATACTGCTGAGGTGTTCAGCTACATGTGTGAGGGGGCCATTTTCCTGTATGTTGGCTTGGACACTATTGATCCTGTCACGTGGCAGGTATGCAACCCAGGCCTGTGCATCTCATATCTGCCTTTTGCGTGGCTCTTTGCAGTCTGTCTTTCTTTGGATTGCATTTGAGTGTTTCTTTGGTGTCATCCTTCTTACCCTAGCGTTGTACATTTTGACACTCAAAGTTGCATGCTTGTGTTGGCCTGTATATGGATTGGCTCACTTTATCATCGATGGAAGCATACAACATCATAATTTCACAGCTCACAGAGGATGTTGCTGCTATAATGCACAAATGACACGCTCTGAGCTGACGTTATATAGTGCATGCTCACACATGCATGTGGCACAACTCATTGCCTGTTCATTGCAGTGTCAGAGTGCCTGCATTCCAAGCCTTTGCTGCTGTGCAGAGGATGTTGTCAAGCACTCACAAGACTCTGCTGACCTAGTCTTTGTGTGTCATGCCAAGATCTGCATAGTAGTAGACAATGTAGTGCTATGTAGACACATGTCATCACTAAACAAACTGACTGTCAAAGCAACACCTGCTGCTCAGGGCTGTACATACCTAACTCTAGGAGAAGACATATGTGAGACAATTGAAGGCATATATGAGACAATTGAAAGCATATACGAGACAGTTGAATGCATGAATGTAGTATGTTTTTGATTGCATGATTGACCGCAGGAATGTAGTGCCTACATCCAAGCAATGCTGACTGGGCATTGGCTTACGCTTTGTATGTGCTGTTGCAGAATAGTAACTTTGGCGTGGCAGTGGGACTAGCAGCCCTCATCATCTTCGTGTGCATGTTGGGGCGAGCCTGCTTTGTGTTCCCCCTCATTCACCTCCACAACAAGTGGCGACCAGAGAATGTCAAAGTCAGGGAGATGGTGGTCATCTGGTAGGGCTCTATATTATCATCATGACCCGTGTTGACCTTCTGCTTGCTGCTTCTGCCAAACAGATACATGTGTCCCATTCACATCAACAACAACAAGCCATCAACAAGATTAGCAACAAGAACAGGGATTGGTTTATTAGGCTGCCGACAAAAGCGATTACCTGGTCCAACATAACAGTTAGACAAGGCACTGTTGTGGCTTTCAGCCTTGCTGATGAGACCTCTCTGACTGTGTCATGCTTGCCATCTGATCAGTGAGGATCAAAGATGGAGTTGTCTTCAGTACCCAGAGTCAGGGTCTCCATTGGATCAGATGTCAAGTTGTGGTGTTTTGCAGGTGGTCAGGGTCAATGCGTGGAGCAGTGTCAGTGGCGCTGGTTTATCATTTTTTTGACTTCTCTGATGAGAGTGAGCATGTGGCCAGCATCATTGCCATGACAATCATTGTTGTGGTCTTTTCTACCATGGTGTTTGGAGCCGTGACTAAGCCTCTA
>JAABUS010006224.1_pt1 | contig 14715 bp, 17 predicted proteins | sample 5560161 | NCBI WGS metagenome assembly JAABUS01 (sample SAMN10711885, study PRJNA513376) | rock metagenome | isolation source: Antarctica rocks | place: Antarctica: Victoria Land, Trio Nunatak nord | collected 2016-01-04 | reverse complement strand
TTACACGTAAGAAATCTGTAGTCCCCCTTCAGGAATTTAAAAACAATCAAACCTCTGAAAAACCTCAATTTTTTTCTGGATAGCTGCAATGTGGGTTAATAATTATGAAATCTTTCTTTTGCTTTCAAATCACTAAATACAGTGATAATGATATTTATCTATCAAAGCCTTAATTACTATGTAAAGAGCGCTTCATAAATTTCTTCTCTTGTCAATTCTTTTATATTACCCGGTTTCATATTTTGCAATGTTAATTTTTCAATGCGATATCTTATTAATCTCAATACAGGAAACCCAACTTTAGCAGTCATTCTTCTTACCTGCTTGTTCTTTCCTTCCACCAAAATCAGGTTGATCCAGCTATCAGGTATATTTTTTCTAAAACGTATAGCTGGGTTTCTTTCATAAACTATGGGAGGCTCTTTAAATAAATACGATCTACAAGGCAAGGTTTTATATTGTTTTCCATCTATTGATATAACGACTCCCTTTTGCAGATTTTCTATTGCTTCTTTGGTTATGTTTCCTTCTACCTGTACCCAATATTCACGTTCGTGTTTGTATCTCGGATCAAGTAACCGATGATTAAGGGCAGCATCATTTGTAAGTATCAGTAAACCTTCACTATCATAATCTAATCTGCCTGCAGGATATACATCTTTAGGAACATGAAAGAGATCGCCAAGTGTTGCTTTCCCTTCATGCGATGAGAATTGTGTAAGAACATGAAACGGTTTATAGATAACAAAGTAGCGATGCATATAACAAAAAAAAGCCCGGTTAAAAACCAGGCTTTACTATATGAATGGGTTAGTAAGTATCAGGAAATAAATTTCCTTACACAATATTAAAATTTGTTTTGTCTAATGCAAAAAATTTCTTTGACAATTTTATTCACATTTTTATTTTTTATGTTGATAAGGGTATTAAATATGCATAACTAAAGATGCTGCTCGCTATAATTATTAAAAGACAATCAAAGTAAAGTATAATTTTCATCAATTTTGTTTTTATAATTACCCTTTTATCTTTTTATAATTTTCTCAATTGTTTATAATTAATAACATCAACAAAATCTAAGAAAAAAGAAAAAATCTTTTTGTAAAAGCCGATGGTAAGAAAGTGAAATTTTTACAATTACGGTAATGATACTAAGAGAGAAAATAAATATTTATTCTTTAGCTTTTAAATTACCAGATAATGATTCATTCTTAATGTCACCACGCTTCATCAGCTATATCCTTATCAATTTTAATAATAAAAAAAGCTTGGCATTCTCTGAATATTACCTTTACAAAAATTATAAAAAATGAAATTCCCTTCTCCTGTTTCTGTTGAATGGATAGCTGATTTAATAGGTGCTGAAGTGTTGGGAAATACATCAGCACAGGCAACAGGAATTAACGAAATACATCGTGCAGAGAATGGAGACCTTTGCTTTGCAGACCATCCTAAATATTATGATAAATGTCTGAACAGCGCTGCAACATTTATCATCATTAATACTAAAGAAGTTGTAATACCTGAAGGTAAAGCAATCCTGGTTATTAGCGAACCATTTGAAGCATATTTGAAAATCGTACATCATTTCAGGCCGTTTACTCCTTCTTATAAATCTATAAGCGATTCAGCAATTATAGGAGAAGGAACTGTCATTATGCCTAATACATATATAGGTAACCACGTAACCATGGGCAGAGAATGTATTATACATCCTAATGTTTCAATACTTGATTATACAACTATCGGCAACCATGTTGTAATACAAGCCGGAACTGTTATAGGAAGTGAAGCATTTTATTATAACACAAAAAAAGATCGTGATGTATGGTATAAAAAAATGCAAAGCTGTGGCAATGTTGTAATAGAAGATTTTGCAGAGATAGGTGCAGGCTGTACAATTGACCGTGGAGTAACTGCTGAGACGAGAATAGGTGCGGGTACCAAAATGGATAACATGGTACATATTGGTCACGATGTAGTGATAGGAAAAAATTGTTTATTCGCTGCCCAGGTTGCTATTGCCGGCGGTACAACTTTGAAAGATGGTGTTACACTATGGGGCCAGGTCGGTGTGAGTAAAACTCTTACTATTGGCGCTAATGCTACTGTGCTTGCACAAAGTGGTGTAGGCAAAGATATTGAAGATGGCAAAGTTTATTGGGGTTCACCCGCAGAAGAAGCTCTCATAAAAAAGAAAGAACTTATCTGGGTTAAACGTATACCGGAGTTATGGAAAAAAGTGATGGAGACTAAATAATGAGATCAACTCAAGTCAGGATGATAACAAAAAACTCTCTCATCAAGCGTTTAAAAATTTAAGCATTTTTTTTCTTAAAGACATTTATTAAGAGCTGAAGAGTAAACAATTTCTGAATAACTAAAACTGCACTCTTAGTATCTTTTCTTAATTTTTTTTATTACTTTGTTGTCATGGATATAAAAGTAAAGGAACCTTTGCGATGGCATTGGCGGAACCTGTTAAAATACTTTGTGCAGGGAGTCATTATTCTGGCACCGATCATCATTACTGCATGGGCTGTTATCTCTCTTTTTAATTATATTGACAACATTCTTCCAAACTTAATCCATTCCCTTTTTCCGGTTTTTTATAAACCTGATGCAGAAGGTAATATACATAAAATTCCAGGTGTAGGCTTTGTAGTTATCGTTGTTATAATTGTGCTTACAGGTTGGATTTCTTCATCGTTCATAGTAGGAAAGGTGGTGGAGTTTTTTGACCACGTGTTAGAGAGAACTCCGGTCATCAGATTTATTTATACTGCTGTAAAAGATTTCTTAGAAGCATTTGCCGGAGAAAAAAGAAAATTCGATAAACCTGTGTTAGTGAGTGTAGATGCAACAGACGTTTGGAGAATGGGATTTATGACGCAGGATAACGCAAGCAGATTTGGGCTGAAAGATCATGTGGTTGTATATGTTCCCCACTCTTACGCAGTAAGTGGAATTGTATATATAGTACCGGTAGAAAAAGTAAGATTTTTAACCGGTGTCTCATCTACTGAAGCAATGAAGTTCGCATTAAGCGGGGGTGTTACAAATATTAGCTGATCAACTTTTTATTATGTATAAAATTGTTTTGTTGGTACTTGTCTGCGCTATAAACAAACAAAGTTTTTGCTGGGGTTTTTATGCTCACCAGCGGATTAATTATTACGCAGTGTTTTTGTTGCCTCCTGAAATGATGGTTTTATACAAACCTAATATTCAATTTATAACTGATCACGCAGTTGATCCTGATAAAAGAAGGTATGCCGTGGCGGCAGAAGCTCCAAAGCATTATATTGATATTGATAACTACGGCCATTACCCATGGCCTGAATTGCCTGCAAAATATGAAGATGCTATAAAAAAATATTCAGCAGATACAGTTTTGGCAAATGGTATTGTACCATGGTGGATACAGGTAATGCAACAACGGCTTACCAATGCCTTTAAAGAAAAAAATTACGAAAGAATATTAAAGTTATCAGCAGAAATTGGACATTATATTGCTGATTCACACGTTCCATTACACGTGAATTCAAACCATGACGGACAACTGACCAATCAGAAAGGAATACACGGTTTTTGGGAAAGCCGTGTTCCGGAGTTATTAGCTGAAAAGGAATTTGATTTTATGATTGGCAAGGCCATTTACATTTCTAATGTACCGAGATATGTATGGGATCGTGTGAAGGAAAGCGGTGCAGCATCTGACACAGTATTGAAAGATGAAGCCACATTAACAAAACAGTTTTCTGCAGACAGAAAATATTCATTCGAAGAAAGGAGCGGAAAAATTGTACGTCAATATTCTTCAGCATTTACCATTGCCTACAATAAAATGCTCAATGGAATGGTAGAACGACGTATGCGTATGGCTATTGCTTCAGTTGCCTCTTTTTGGTACACTGCATGGGTAAATGCGGGACAGCCGGATTTAAAAAGCCTGAAAAAAACAACATTTACAGAGGAAGACATAAAAGAATTTGAAAATCTTAATAATGCGTGGAGGAATAATGGAATAAAAGGAAGACTGCATGAGTGATGCTTAATAAAAACTAATTATTTTCATTAAGATAATATTATTTAAAATGAATTAATTCAAAACCGAAGCATCTTTTTCCGTTTCAATTCCCGGTTCATCTTTTATTTTCTCCCAGCCACCCAATACATTATGAAGATTGTGTATTCCGTGGCGTTTAAGCAGTGAAGCAGCAATTGTGCTGCGATAGCCGCTGCCGCAGTGCAGGTATAAATTGTCTGTATCTTCTATGTTTGCCATACTTGCCGGGTCGGTCATATTTATTAATGGAATGTTTACCGCATCTTTTACGTGGCCATCCGCAAATTCCACTTCTTTTCTTACATCTACAACAACCAGTCTCTCATCAAAAGGAAGGTCTATTGCAAGTTCATCCGGCTCCACATCTATTATCAGGTCTTTTTTCTCACCTGCCTGCTTCCATGCTTCAAAGCCTCCCTGCAAATAACCTGTAATTTTAGATAACCCTACTCTCGCTAATCGTATCACAGTTTCTTTTTCTTTTCCATTTTCAGTCACTAATAATAAAGGCTTGTCAAAAGGTAAAAGACTTCCGGCCCATTCTGCAAACTTTCCGTCTAACCCGATAAATATTGAACCTGGTATAAATCCTTGTGTAAAAGTCGTAGCTGCACGTGTATCAAGTACTATTACATTTTCGTTTATCTGTTGCTTAAACTCTTCAACGCTTAAAGCTTTAAGCCCGTTTTCTAAAACTATATCCATACTTTCGTATCCTTCTTTATTTATTTTTGCATTAACAGGAAAATAATTGGGAGCAGCGGGGAGACCTTCTGTGACCATTTGTACAAATGCTCCTTTTGGAGTTTGCTGTAAAGCTGCATTAGTGTGCTTTTGCTCGCCGATAGTGCTTTGAGTATCTGTACCGATATTTTTACCGCAACTGCTTCCGGGCCCATGAGCGGGATAAACGATAACATCATCTGCCAGTGGTATTATCTTAGACTGAAGGCTTTCATAAAGCATTCCTGCCATTTCTTCCTTAGTCACATTTCCGGTTATTAAATCAGGTCTTCCAACATCTCCGACAAATAAAGTGTCTCCTGTAAAAACAGCGTTGTCTTTACCTTCTTCATCTTTTAAAAGGTAACAGGTGCTTTCTATAGTATGACCAGGTGTGTGTAATACCTTTAATTGTATCTTACCAATTAAAAAGATTTGTTCGTCAGCGGCAATAGTTGCAGAGAATGCAGTCTCAGTTTTAGGTCCATAAATAATTGGTGCATTGGTAGCTTTTGCCAAATCAATATGACCACTTACAAAATCGGCGTGAAAGTGAGTTTCAAAAATATATTTAATGGTCCCTTTACGCTCCCTTGCCAGGTTAATATATTCATCTATATCGCGCATCGGGTCTATAATTGCGGCTTCTCCATCGCTTTCTATATAGTAAGCAGCTTCGCTTAGGCACGACGTATACAGTTGTTTGATAAACATACTTCAGAATTTATGCAAAAGTAAGTACAAGAAATCAACGGGCTGTTCAACGAGTGAATTTAAAATTTTTGATAGTGGCCTGCGTGTATACCGCCGAAAGCAATTGCAGCAGTTTGTATTCTGCAGATCACTTTTGCAAAAAGGCGAAATTCATGTGCTAAGAAAATTTTAAGATCTGTTTTATAGTAAAAAGGGATGCTCTGATTAGAACATCCCTCACTTAAAAAAAATCTATAAAACTTATGCTACAAGATCTTCAACAAACTGATTTACTTCAGCTACTCTGTCATAATTAATGGCATAGTAAATAAACTTTCCATCACGTTGTGTTATAACAATTCCTGCCCGGCGAAGAATAGCAAGGTGCTGAGAAGCTACAGATTGTTCTAATCTCAACTTCACATAAATCTCAGTCACAGTCATCCGTTCACTCTCATCCAGCAATTTAATCATTTGCTGGCGTAGCTTGTGATTCATAGAACGCAACACTAAAGCTGCCTTTTTCAAATGTAAAAAATCTAATTTAATAGAGTTACTATTCTCTTTATTAGAAATAGTAATACTCGGAGTTGCTGTTACCATAAATAGAGATTGGGGGGTTAAAAAAAATTCAATAACAAATATAAAAACGAATAGTTATTTTTATTATAAATGATTGTTTAAATTTTTAATTTGTGGAAAAGTTCTGTTTATCAGTGTTTTGTATAGAGTGAAAATCTTTAAAATAAGTTGGCTGGGCATATGCTGTATCTGAAAAAATTCTTTGATGAAAAGCCATATCAGCCAAAACTCCAAGATGTCCGGCATCATAATGTATGTCTGCAAATACGCTATTTGGGTTTGATTCTATGGGTATGAATTTTTTACTTCCACTGCCAAAAAACAAAACTTTATTGTTTTTCATATAACCATCGAAATATTTTTCTTCTAATATTATGGCTGATGGAGAAAGTATACTTTCTATATCAGCATTATAAATAGCAGTAAAAACTTCCATGCGGCGTGCATCTATCATCGGGCAAAATAATATACCTTTTTCTGCTTTGCCACGTGTATCTATTGCAGCTTTTGTCATTACTTCTAATGTATTTACAGCAATCAGGGGTTTAGACAATGCATAACAAAAACCTTTTGCGGCAGCCATTCCTACCCGTAAACCTGTGTAACTACCAGGACCTGAAGTGACGGCAAAAGCATGAATATCTTTTAATTTGTATCCGGAATTCTTTTCAAGTTCTTCTATAGCCGTATGAATAAATGAAGCATGTTCTTTTTGGTGTTCATTCTCTATTAAAGCCAGGGTCAACCCATTAAGAGATATGCAAACTGATGCAGTTTCGGTGGCAGAGTCAATATTAATAAGTAATGGCAATGCTAATGATTTCTTTTAAACATATTCATTTTATAACCTTTATTAATGATGAACAAGAATACTTAAAGGTTGTCTGTCACTTTAAATTTAATTTGACTTTATTAGCAAAAATAGTGCTAATGATCAGAAAGGTTCTTTGATGGTCGAAATTCAGCATGCATCAATCCTTAAATACTCATGATCTGCAACTGATTTCTTAAATGAAAAATTAGATTTGTAAATTGAAGTAATTGTTTGAATTTTATTTAAAGCATTTATATGGATAAAAAAATAATTAATACAACTAAAGCTCCTGCACCTATCAGCTCCTACAACCAGGCAATTATAAGTAATAATATGATTTTTATAAGCGGGCAGATAGCTCTTAATGCCGCTACCAATGAACTAATCAGCGGAGATATAGCTGCAGAAACCCACCAGGTCATGCGTAATTTGCATGAGATACTTGAAGAAGCAGGAATTAATTTTAATCACGTAGTAAAGACAACCATTTTTTTAAAAGATATGGCTCTGTATGCCAAGGTTAATGAGGTGTATGGTTCTTATTTTTCTGCAGATTATCCTGCCAGAGAAACGGTGGCGGTAAAAGGATTGCCTAAAGATGTAAATGTTGAGATAAGCATGATTGCAGTAATTTAGAATTTGGAATTAGATTTTAGATTTTAGATTTTTTCTTAGTATGTTAGATAAAGAAAATTTTAACAGGTATTTCGAAGCCAATAAAGTTGGATGGAATAAGCGTACTTACGTTCATAAAAAATCCTCATTTTATGATGTTTCGTCTTTTAAGGCAGGTAAATCTTCTTTAATGCCAATTGAACTGGAGGAGATGGGAAATGTAAGAGGAAAATCACTCCTTCATCTTCAATGTCATTTTGGTATGGACACACTTAGCTGGGCAAGAGAAGGTGCAAAAGTAACAGGCATAGATTTCTCTGATGAGGCAATAAACTATGCAAATGAGTTAAGTAAAGAGCTAAATATTCCTGCGCATTTTATTTGTTGCAATTTATATGACCTCTCAACACATCTTGACAAAAAATTCGATATTGTTTTTACCTCTTATGGTGTCATTGGCTGGTTGCCTGACTTAGATAAATAGGCCTCTATAATTAACCATTTTCTTAAGCTCGGAGGCACTTTTTACATTATAGAGTTTCATCCTGTCGTTTGGATGATGGACGCCAATTTCAAATACATTAAATATGCGTATCACAATTCAGAAACAATTGCTGAAAAACAAACCGGAACATATACTGACAGAAATGCCGCTATTGAATACGAAGAATACTCCTGGAATCACGGTTTAAGTGAAGTTATAAATTCACTTATAAAATATGGCTTACAAATCCGGCATTTTAATGAATTCGCATTTTCCTCTTACAATTGCTTCAATAATGTTGTACAAGGTGGAGATGGCTATTGGAGAGTTAAAGGATTAGAGAATAAAATACCTATGATGTACTCTATAAAAGCAGTAAAAATGCCTGAGAGCATTCGGTCGGCAGAAAAATTATAATCAATTTAATTTTGCTGCACTACATCGGAATTTTCTTTGGAAGCGATTACAGTTTACAGCAACTGTTATAAATACTGATTCTTAAAACACGTATGCTAATTTCTTAAACATAAGTTTTTTGATAAACTTCATAAATGTTAACCTGCACTACGCATTTCTGAGTAAGATGAATATTTTTTCAACCATTACTTTTCGTTTTCTTTGCACCCGAAAACAAATCTTACATGCTTCCAAAATACAAACGAATTCTTCTCAAGCTCAGTGGTGAGTCTTTAATGGGCAGTAAAAGTTATGGTCTCGACCCGCAGATTATTGCTCAATATGCTCTTGACATAAAACAGGTCGTGGAATTAGGCGTACAGGTAGCTATCGTAATTGGAGGCGGCAATATTTATCGAGGCATGAACGAAGCAGAGACCGGTATAGAAAGAGCGCAGGGCGATTATATGGGGATGCTTGCTACCGTCATCAATGGTATGGCTTTGCAGGCAGGCCTCGAAAAAGTCGGGGTATTTACCCGGTTACAAAGCGCAATTGTAATGGAGCGGATAGCTGAGCCATACATTCGCCGTCGTGCTATTCGTCATCTCGAAAAAGGCCGTGTTGTTATTTTCGGTGCAGGCACCGGTAATCCATATTTTACCACAGATACTGCAGGTTCTTTAAGGGCAATAGAAATAAAAGCCGATGTGATCTTGAAAGGAACACGGGTTGATGGTATTTATACCGCAGATCCCGAGAAAGACAAGTCGGCACTGCGGTATAATAAAATATCATTTGCAGAGGTTATAAATAAAAATCTGAAAGTTATGGACATGACTGCTTTCACTTTATGCAAAGAAAACAGCCTTCCCATTATAGTTTTCGATATGAATGCTCCCGGCACTTTACTGCAGGTAGTTGAGGGCATGGATGTAGGAACACTTGTAAGCTAAGTTTACAAAATAGTTTTCCGGCTGCTTTTTTATTGGAGTATATTTTTGATACAAACTTCTGTGCTGCTATTTAGCATCGTTTCGTTGGCTTGCAAAATATTTTTACCGGCAACAATTTTATATAGTTTTTCCAACATTTTATTCATTTACCTGTTCTGACACTAAGGCTTTTAAAAACTAAAATAATGAATCAGGCAATTGCAGACATAAGAAAAGACTATAAGCTTAAATCTTTGCTTGAAGAAGATGTTAAAAGCAATCCTATAGACCAGTTTTCAGAATGGTGGAATGAAGCCGTTACAAGTCAGATCGAAGAAGTAAATGCAATGACTCTGGCTACAGCTACACCTGATGGTTTGCCATCAGCAAGAATTGTATTATTAAAGGGATTTACATATGAGGGCTTCAAATTTTACACTAACTACCTAAGTCATAAAGGAACAGAACTTGCAAAAAATCCACACGCTGCACTGATCTTTTTTTGGAAAGAGCTCGAGCGGCAGGTAAGAATCGAAGGAACTGTTGAGAAAGTAAGTGAAGAAGACAGTGAGGCTTATTTTAAAACAAGACCTGTGGCAAGCAAAATCGGAGCGTGGGCATCACCACAAAGTACACCAATTGCCGGAAGGTATATTATAGAAGAAAATGAACTGAAATACAAAGCTCAGTTTGGAGAAGAAAATATTCCAAAGCCTCCGCATTGGGGCGGTTATATAGTAAAACCTTTAAAAATTGAATTCTGGCAAGGTCGCAGAAGCCGTCTTCATGACAGAATTCGATATACCAAACAAAATGCGGATTGGAAAATTGAAAGAATTGCCCCTTAGAAATTGAGGGCAAATCATTGGAATCAGTTGAGCGGATTGATTAAGCATTTATAGAAATATTCACCCAATTAACCCATTCAACCAATTAAGCTTCCTTTTTTACTTCAGCAGGTTTAGCAGCTTTTGTTGGTCTTGCCAGACGGGTTTTACCAAAAGACCCTTTGAAAATTTTTCCTTTTTTAGTTTTTTTATCACCTCTTCCCATAACAACTTTTTAAAGATTATATTAAATAGAATGTAAACGTACAGTAAGTTGTGTAATTAGCAAAGACTAATTATTTTTAAATTATAGCTTTGTATCAGGAGTATATAAAAATCAAAGTCTGCTAACCTGCTTTACCGAATCATTTATATTCTTGCCGAAAGTTCTTTGCCTGCTTTAAACTTAGCTACTTTTTTAGCTTTAATTTTTATGCTCTGGCCAGTTTGAGGGTTACGGCCATTACGTTCAATTCTTTTAGACACCGAAAAGGTTCCAAAACCTACTAAGGTAACTTTGCCACCCTCTCTTAAAGTTTTAGTAACATTATCAACAAAAGAGTCTAATACTGCATTTGCCTGGGTTTTGGTGACATCTGTATCCTCTGAAATTTTTGCAATTAATTCAGCTTTATTCATGTTAGTATTTTTTTGCGGATAAATGTGGGCAAATTTATTAGCTTTTAATGAGCGGAAAAATTTTTCTACAACCTAATCCTGCTTTTAAAATTTTTGCCTCATTTAGCTCTCGTTAAATTCTAATATTGCAGTTGAACCAGGTACTTAATTTTTTTGTTGCAGTTTTACTCTACTACCTGCATTAAAGTGCAAAAATCAATATATTTTTCACCCCATTTTTCTTTTATTTGCCTGCGAAAATATGGAGCATAATGCTGCAGGTAATAATCATATTGACTTAAAGCCACGACATAATATTGGGTGGCATAGGTTGGCCCTTCAGTTTCATCAACCTGTAATAGCCGTACGAGTTGGTGCTTTTCAAAACATCTGGTATTCAAAACATCAGGTATATGGATTTCCTGCATCCATTTTACCCAATCTTCTGCGACAGACCAATCAACTTTTACAGTAATGTTATAAATAATCATTCTTTTATTTTTAAAACAGCAAATTAAGGTTTATAATTATTTTAGATTCGTATAGTATTATAAAGCCCGGAATCAACAATAACAATTGAAGAAGCTAAAAACTATTGTATAACCCTTTCGAAAAAGTTTAATGGATTATAAAGTTCCTTTCGATTTTGTGCTGCGGTACTTATACCCAGTGAGGCCGCAAATAAAAAAAATGCTGGGATGTTACGGTCTATTTGTAAATAAAAAGCTTCTTTTGTTGCTTCGCGACAGAGCCAATCAACCAGAGTTCAATGGCATCTTTGTTGCAACCCAACCTGAATTTTTTGACGCTTTACAAAATCAAATACATATATCTAATATGAATTTTAACCTTGACGGAGTTCCTCATACCTGGATATTTTTAAGTGAAGACTTAGAAGATTTTGATGAAAAAGTAAAAAAAACATGTGAAATGATAAAAGTAGGTGATGAAAGAATTGGAAAGTGAATTTCCCTCACTAGTTTTATGGTCTATGGTATCTTTAAGATAATTTTTTTATTCTTTAAAATAATAAGTGTTTTGTGAAGTCACGACGCGAATTTGTAAAAAATACGACAGCAGGATTAGGATTGTTATCCTTGTCCTCTTTACTATATGCACAAACTAAAGAGAATATCGGGAAGAAAAAAATTATATGTGTAGGTGGTCACCCTGATGATCCGGAAAGCGGTTGCGGAGGCACATTGGCAAAACTGAATAAAAATGGCCATGCTATAACAATTATTTACTTGACAACAGGCGAAGCAGGTATCGAAGGTAAGAGTCATGCAGAAGCTTCTTTCATTAGAAAACAAGAAGCAATAAATGCATGCATTGTATTAAATGCGAAGCCGGTGTTTGCAGGTCAGATTGATGGAGACACCATAATAAATAATACGTGGGTAAGCAAAATGCAAAAAATTATCTATGGTGAAAAGCCTGATGTTGTCTTAACACATTGGCCCCTTGATTCTCATAAGGATCACCAGATTGCCAGTTTATTAACTATACAATCATGGGCGCGGGCTCAACAAATATTTGCCCTTTATTTTTTTGAAGTTTGTGCTGGTGAACAAACTATGATCTTTCATCCTACCGATTATATTGATATTACAGATACACAGGAGTTGAAAAGAAAATCGGTATTTTGTCATGCAAGCCAGGATCCCACTGGTATTTATAATTGCGGCCATGCGGCAATGGAAGAATTCAGGGGAAGAGAATTAGGTGTAAAAGCAGCAGAAGCATTTATATGTATGAACGGCAGAAAGCAAAGTTCATTCAACAAATTATACATGTAGCCTTGTAAAGAGCAATCAAATGTTATCGTTTATATACTCTTAAATCATTAATATAATTATAATTATCACTGCTCCTTTATTATGTTATTTATCTATTGACTATAAATTTTACTGTTCGCGAGTTATTTCCCTGCATTATTTTAATTATATAAATGCCACCCGGCAGATCTTTGACAGAAAAATCAAAACCATTTGTCCCCCTGTTAGAAAACTTAATCTTTCTATATGTTTTACCTGACATATCAATTATTTCCATTTTAACAGGAAGTTGAGAAGAAGTATGTAATACAAGTTTCGCATTCGCTGAAGCAGGATTTGGCAAAATATAAGCTTTTAAAACATCAGAAGATTCAAGTATCTCACTTTTTTCTACTGCTGATCTTTGAGATGGCGCAACTATACTACTGCCATTAGCAAGATAATCTACATTTGGACCGCTATAACCAATAGCAGTTAATCTGACTGTATTTGTTCCTGCATTTAAATTTGCAGGGATGGACGCAAAAACCCACTTGGACCATCCTCCTGTCGTCGGAAATGAAAGATTTGAAAATACGGTAACTCCATTTACTTGTAATTTTAGTGGACGGTTAACTGTACTGCCATTTGCATACCTGAATTGTAATAAAGAAGTTACGGCCACGGACTTATTAACTGTCCATTGTATATAATCTCCTGACGAATTGGTGTAATCAGCATAACCTGTACCCGTAAAGCCTGAATTATCAGAGGCGACTCTTGCACCATACAATACGGCTTTTTCTGCCTGAAGAGTTCCTGTTACAGATAGATTAATACAATAAGTGGCTTTTTCAAAAGCAGTGGCTGTGCCTGTACTTGTTGCAGTAATAATACCATTATAAGTGCCGGGAGCAAGACCGTTAGTATTACCCGTAACTTCTATATCTACCGCATTTTGTGTTGCTGTACCTGTAGCATTTTTACTGACTGTTAACCAAGTGGCGTTTGAGGAAATAGTATAACTTTTAATGCTATCAATAGTAAAAAGCAAGGTTTTGCCTTTCACTAAAGAGCCTGAATCAGCAGTCAGGCTTAAACATCCGTTTGAAAATCCAAACTTATAGACAGGATTTCTTACAATAGTTCTGCTATACGTTGCTTTTCTTGTGTTTTGGCTTGCTCCCTCTCCGCCATGAGAATAAATAAAAGTACTTTTTATCACCTTAGCAGAAACTCCTTCATAACTTCTGGGCAAAGTCAGAGAAAGATCATTTTTCCAACTTCCCGCTCCATTATTAGCAGCAGGGTCAAATATAGTTACTTTATTAGTTGAGACTCCGCTGTCTCCCTGTCCTGCAACTATAAATATCTTTCCATCTATGGCAAATGCTCCTCCTTCAGTGTGGGAACGGGCGGCCAGTAACAGGGGCAATTGTGTCCAGGTATTTGTGGGTGGATTATAAACATGAGCATATTGTTTATCCAGTCCGCCTCCACAATCATGTCCAAACTGGCCGCCTATCACATAAATTTTTCCACCAAGCGTTATTGTGCTGAAATGATTTCTTTTTACCGGAAGCGGAGCAAGATTATTCGTCCATTTAGCAGGCTGTGTTGTATCTGCGAGCCATGTATCAACATCAAGAGTAAGATGATATATTGACTGGTCATTGTTACAGGCATTGTTGATAAATCCACCAACTATGTGAAGAGTGCGACCTAATAAAACAGCTCCCCCTGCTGCCCACGGTATAGGATTGCCTGTTGCCGGATCTTTTAATTGAGGGCCCCGATACCAGGAGTTTGCAGTGATATTATAAATCCATATATTGCTGGTAAGAGGCCCCGGATTTTGACCAACCCGACCACCTATATGCCAGACTGTATTATCTATTAAAACTACACCCTGATGGGTCATAGAGACATTGGAAGGTAGAGAAGCAAGTAATTTCCAGCTATTTGCAGCGGGATCATAAACTTCTGAGGTGGGTTCGGGCTTAAGTTCCCAATTACTGAAACCCAGGAAAGTATATAATTTTGAGTTGTAAACAACACTGGTAACTTCTGACCGTGTTTTTAGACCGTCAGCTTTTTTTGTCCATTGTGCAGAAGATGAGGCAAAAATTGCACTAATAGCTATAAGAAATAAAGTAAGTCGTGACCTGATAATAGATAAATCTTCTTTCATAATAATAAGAG
>JAABUS010006223.1_pt1 | contig 14715 bp, 9 predicted proteins | sample 5560161 | NCBI WGS metagenome assembly JAABUS01 (sample SAMN10711885, study PRJNA513376) | rock metagenome | isolation source: Antarctica rocks | place: Antarctica: Victoria Land, Trio Nunatak nord | collected 2016-01-04 | reverse complement strand
CATTCCATTGCGGAGGGAGGCTTCGGGAGGGAGATTCACGACGTCAACGGAAGAGGTGCAGGAGAGGAAGGTCGGTTCGGAAATTTCGTGCTTGGTGACGGAGCGTTTGCGGCCACCGTGTCCTGAGCGACGGCCGTGGCTGCTGGTAGGTGCGCTGTGAGGGGGGAACATCGTTGGGGTTGAGGAGGCGAAAGAGGGGCGGGAGTCGTTGACTGAAGGCGTAGTTGATGCGGAGCGTGGGTTTGCATTTTTCGAAGAGCGGCCAGCTGGGTTGATCATGAAAGGGGCGTTTGGAGGAGCGACACGAGGCTGGAAGTAGTCTGGCGTACGCGTAGCTGTGGTTCTGCTGTTGCTACGGCTGCGGAACCGGCCTGACACTGCTGATTGTGATCGCTCTGCAGGTGGTTGGCCATGGCCATTCAGACTCGCCACCAATTCGTTTGTTGACCTCGGAGCACTGGAGTTATTCTGATTCGCGGGTTTTGGTACTGCTGCGGCTCCGTTTGGACTGAAGCCATTGACGCGGCCTTGCTCCATGTTCGGTCTCCTGGAACCAGTGCCGTTGACCTTGCGAGACTCGGGGCTGCGCCTGTCAGACTTGTTAGGATTCGATGAGGCAGACTTCGACGACCGTGGGGAGTGCCTCTGATGAGCGAGATCCTCTTGGCTTCGAAACACGCCCACGGGATCGCGCTGTCTGTTGAAAGATGACGGAGGAGTATCTGAATGCTGACGTACATCTTGAGGCCGACTTGGCTGCGTCAATGGCTGTGGTGGCAACCTCTGCTTTGGGGGCATGGCACGATCTGTCAGCTGCTCCCTTCCCAGAAACATATCTGGCGGGGGCTGAGCGGCATCTGGCATCGGGCCTGGACCACTGCATGGGCTTATTCCCAACATCTTCATGGCCTTTGATGGCCGCTCTTGCTGCTGTTGACTTCCGGCTAAAGAAGGCTTGCTAGACTTCTTCAAGAGGCCAAACGGGTGACCTTTCGCTGGGCTATGATCTTGCGTTTGAGCCCCAGGTCCAGGACTAGCAGACCTACTATTGCTCTCTGCGTATATGCTGAGGTTGTCCTGCACCATACGCCTCCTCTCGGCTAGCTCATTGGCGAGATCCTCACGCTCTTTCTGTGTCTCTGTGCTTGCTCCACGCGAGTGATGAGCTTTTAGCTGCTCCTGCCAGGTGGCTGAGTTGCTTCGTGCGTGGCTTGAGTTTGTACGCGGTGCTTCGCCTCCCAGGATCCGCTGTGCCTTGTCAGTTCCAAGCATCTGCTGTGCCTTTGGGTTGTCGTGGTTGTTTCTTAATGCTGTAGCCTGTTCGAGAATATGTCGAGCAGCAAAAGACAATGGCGGTGGTGCTGCGACGCTGCTTTGGTCAGATTCGCGATTTTGTCTGGCCCAATATTGGCGGTCTGCTTCCGCTTCATCGCGTGATTGATTTCGCGAATGGCTTTGCAGCGCAGACTCATGGCCGAAGATGCTCTGGCGGACGTCGGAGAACCTGTTTATTGTTGGTGAGTCCTCTGGGTAAATCGAAGACTGGTCACTCTGTTTTCGCAGATGTTCCCGGACCAACCCACTCAGGCCGTTCGAGACCTCCATTGGTCCAAGTGTTGAAGAGTCGGCATCCATCCTAAGGCCGTTAGTGTTTTCTAGTGGGGGCTCGGGTTGCTGTTGCGTTATTGTAGTTCCGCTTCTGTAGCTCCTGCTATCTGACGCTGCCTCTTCTGCCGGTTCTGAGGGCGAAAGGTGGTTGTGCTCAGGATTGAAATTCAGCTGCTGCTTTATCTCATTTGGTATGGATTGTGGAGGCATTGGCTGTGAGAACCCATGCGACTTTGTAGCCGGAGTCATGGGAGAATTGGGCTCTGATTCGTTCTCACGCTGCGAGTCAACGTCGCTGCCACTCATGCCAGCCAAGAAGCTGCGGTCGTTTCGATCTTCGCTTTGCCGGACGGAGGGTGAATTCGTGCCGCTTCCGCGCTCCTGCACAGGGCGCAGGACACGATCCTCCATATGATGCTCCCACGGCTGCCTGAAGGATTCGGTCCGTGAGAATTGGCTACCAAGCGAATTATTGCGACTTTGACTGGTCGTGTGCTCATCGATGGAAAGCGCTTGCGGGGAGAATGGTCGAGTAAGTTGTGGGCTTGGCGTTCCCCTGCCTTCTTGTAGCTGGAGTTGTCGTTGTAGATATTGCTGCTCATTGTACATGACCTTTGGCTTGTTGAATGCTCCGGAGGCAGTCGCTTTGCCAAGGTCGTTAGGTTCTAAAGAAGCCACAAGCGGACCTGAGCCATTAAGATCCTTCGTTGGGCTCATAGGTGGGCTCAACGGGGGAGATCTGCCACATCCAGAGTCAGTCGGGATGGTACCATTATGATCATCATTGAGACCCAAGTCGAAGACTTGCATCTTGGGTGGTGTACTTGAAGGTGCAGGACTGGCAGCGCGGAAGCCGTTGGAAGCGTACAAGGGACCTGGACGCTGGTAGCGATCATGTAGGTTGCTAGCACTTCTCGATTGCCGTCGCGCTGCTATCAAATCTCTCGGGGTGCCGCTACCGGCCGCTGTGCTGCGTTGTGTCTGTAATGAGGCAAGGCGCTGCAGAGCAGATGATTGCTGCTCGTGCATATGCTGATCTAAACCTTGGCCGTACATGCGTCGGCCTTTGGGGCCTGGACGATCTGAGCCCGCGGAACTGGGTTGCGTCGATGAAGCGCCATTGATGGTTTCAAAGGCGGATCTTTGGGAGGCGACAGAGGTAGCTGCTGTAGATGTGCGAGGTTGAGATGGGCCTGAGTTGGTAGATGACGAGGTTTCCCTGTTGAGGTTGTACTTCGCTAGTGGAGGCGAGCCTGACCGATCTTGGTCGTGTGGTGATCTGAGGTGGTCTTGTCCTGTCCGTTCTCGCTCCTGCCTCTCCTGCTGCCTCTCCTGCTCCCGAAGCTTTTGAAATGCGGATGGTGCGGTATCTTCCTCGTAGAGTGCCTTTCCACCCATATTGCCACCCGTTGGCAGATCCCCTTCCTCTGCATTAAAATTCTTCACGGAGCCTGAACCCCCAAGAGGAATCTTGTAGATCTTTTGCCGTCCTCCAAACATAGTGTTGCCCTCGCCTGGCCTCGACCTGCTCATGACACCCCCTTCATCTGTGTCGTAGCCCCCAGACCCATATGATTCTGTTCTCGTTTGAGCAAATGGCGGTCGTATTGATCCACCTATGGAGTCCACCTCAACAATATCGGAGAGCCCCTTTCGATTGAACAGATCCAGTCTTGACGCTCGCTTGGGAAAGAGAACGCTGTCATCGTTGGCCTTTCCTATCTTTGATGTTGGATCATCCTGCTCCCTCAGCATACTGAACCTCGCCGACAGATTAGGCATGAGCAGACTCGTGCGAAAGTCATCTGAGGAGGGGAGCGCTGTAGCAAGGTCGACTTCAGGTTGTGGTGGTGGCGAAGCCTGTTTCTTCCTCCTGAAGGTCTTCGAAGCGAATGAGGGCATTGACGGCATTGCTGGAACATCGTCCTTGTCGATAGAGGGTCGGCGACTTGTACCGGCACTCTGCCCTCCGTCAGACTTCTTTCTCGAACGAAAGCGATTCATTGTGAGTGTTGTGAGTGATGCGCTTGTCGACTATAGCCCTGCAGATGCAGCCGATCGTCACTGGCATTCAGGGAGTCGAAGCAATTGCGTGATAGCGGCTGATCGCAGGCGTCGCAATTAGAAGATGCTTATAGACGCTGAACATGCGACTTCAAGTATTCAATGTCTTCTTCAATTGTGTTGAGCGAGGATCCTGATCATATCCTCCTGTGGCAGTGTTGCATCCAATGCGTCGATGCAATGCAACGCGGCGCTGATTGCGCAGCCGGCTGCCTGTTTGATGGATTCGATGGTGATAACGAAAGTTGTTGGAGCATGTAGACGGTCGTCGTCGTAACTCGAATGAAGATCGAAGGAGAGTGCTTTAGCCAAGGGGGAATGGGCTTTGGTAAAGATCGGCGAAAGATCGTCTAGTTTCCCACGCGACTTTCGGGTTCTAACTTTCCCACAAGATTCTAGTGTTTTGTTCGCTCAGGTACCAGCCCCAAACGTGAGAGATTGTTCTGAGGGAACGCGGAAATGGAGATTACTTCGAACCCGGTCGCCTGCAGATGGAGGCTGGCTGCAGGCCAAAATTGTGGTCCCTGCAAAATGAATAGTTGCGAAAGGGGCCAAGCGCAGTTTTGATCGGGGATACGGATCTTGCTTGGTGGCTGTGGCGCGTCGCTGTCGGGGGGTAGAACCCTGGTACGTGTCGAAGGGGAAATTTCTTCAACTTCCATTCAGAAGGACGTTTCCCGCAAATTAGTCATGACGGTGGTGGATCACGGCTTTCTATGGGGTCTGTGGCTGGCTGATTCCGTGGTGAAGAGAAGGCGACCTTGGCTGCAAGAACTACCGAACTTTCGCATCTAAGCTACTTACCTACCTTATGTAACATTCCTCTACATTCAAATTGTACAATTCTTCATCTCAGGGGCTCACAAATCGGTGTATTTTTGTCTCCTGAAAATAGTAAAGACAATTGGAAGTTATCGATTTTCCTCTTCAAGCAAGGTCTCGACTTCAAAGATCTCATCCTAGAAAACGGGAACATCGAAATCCTTTTCGGGAGGATCCGATTCGTCCCTTTCCCTCCGTTTCCCCTGTCGCTTCTGACACTAACGTCTCACTGGCCCTGACCCGCGAGACGGCGTTTTCAGAGCCTGCCTCTGCCAATGATACGTCGGCCAAAATTATCAGCGTACAACATCCAACCTGGATTTATGACTGCGGGCAGCAAGGTTTAGATCACCCTTGCTGATCGTCTAGAATATAGCTTCAAGAAATATCTCGATCTTCCGTATGAAGGGCTGTTGGTGGGCTGAAAGGCTGTGCTGTCGCGTGGCGGAGAGTGTTCCTTAGGCGTAAAGCCCTTATGTTTCAGCAATGTTTGGTGGTGATTATTCGGACGCTTTTATCCTCCAGCGGCACTATCAAGGGGTGTGCAGTAGCTTCCTGCATGGCCCCAGGCTAGGCATCTCCGGAAATTAATACCTGTCGCCCATAGTAACAGCCGGAGATGCGTTGCTATGGAGCGTGCGCGTCGCCATGGGGCAAATCCGCCATGGGGTAAAAGTTCAGTTGAAGCTGGAAGTGAGGTGAAACAGGGGCTCTAGAATATTGTTTTCGCTATTATTTGTATGTAGCTGTCGCCCAATCCTAGGCCTAACGCTATGACGGTTCACCTCACTGTCGGTTCACCCTCATCCCGTTGTAGTCCCCGCTCTTCACCCTCCCACCAGGCCACGTCGTCGTCGCCCTCAGCATTCCGCCCGGCTCCATCGGTAGTAGGGACGAAAAGACGCTGTCGCCAGGCGGCGATATAGTCAGGTACCTGGAGGATAGTAGGCAAAGGTTTTTCATCCTGGCGGGGGCGTTTTGCTGGCCGGGCGCAATCCGCGGCGACAGCAACGGGGGCGACAGCGACGTTATCAAGCTTGAGAGAGGACTCCATGGCGGTAGTGACGTAGGCAGCAGCGACGTTGGTAGGGAGGGAGGGAGGGAGGGAGGGAGGGGTGGAGCTGGCGACAGCGATGTATGTAGGTATGTAGGAATGCGACGGTCGCAATATTTTGTTTTCAACTGAACTTGATAGATTGGTTTGTTTGTTTACTCCTCGCGTCTCTGATTCCTACTACTACAGAACAGTACTAGGGCATGGAGATGAGCGGAAGGGCTGATCCGGATAAGCTAGTACTAGCTACAGTACTAGCTCTAGGAGTGCCGCTGGAGGATAAAAGGTACCGATTATTCGCTTCCAACTCGGCCCCCAATTTGAGATGTGGTGAGTGATGAAACTCGAAAAACAAAATCTGGTTATAGCGAATGTCTGGTAAATGATAGTTCTGGTTTGTGAACGTGTCTCAAGTTCATCGCATCACCATATCATCATGAAACACTCCGCTTAAGCATTGTCCACACGTCAGGCCACATTATTCCGTCGCCCTTGCCTGGAAAGTGTGACTGAGGCAAGGACATTTGAAAAGTGTAATCTGCTGCATTACGAGTACGTCAACGGAGGCGTGTGTGCGCGAAATGCTTTCCTTTTCCACAAGAAGTATCTCCTGCTCCTAGCCGTCGTGTGAGAAGAGATCACTCTTTAAGGACTGTTCTGAATATCTTCTGCTAGATGGAGAGATACCGGAGTTACTCGTCGTTGAACATGCATGTGAGTCCTTAGGTTTTCGCGGGTCCTCGCAGCTGTGACGACGTGCATATGACAGATGACAGTAGTGCATACGCTTTGTATACCCGTACTTCTCAAAGCTACACCTCAAGACATTTGTCATCGTGCGCGCTAGGTGTCGGCACTTTGTGAAAGAGTCATCCTCTTGTGATGCTATGCTCCGATTGACTTTACGATGTCGTTAGAGGGTAGGGGAACAGGGAAGCGGCAGTAAGTCACTGTTTCCCGGACCCAGGAGTTGGTTTGCCCGACTACCTTGAATCGACGAAAAGTGCGTAAGAGGTCTCCTGCGCCTCCCATGGAGAAGGCTGGACTTTTACAAGAATTCCGCTGTGCGAGTCGAAAATGTCTATAGCCTGCTTGTGGTTGTCATCTAGGACGCAGAGTATACGACGCCTTGAATCATGTTTAGTGCCCAAGATATGAGAAGATGGAGTCGCCGCGATTTGGTTAATATTTGGTCTCGGATCTGAACCATAGTATATCAATGCGTATTCTTCAACGACATAATATGTTATGCTAGCGTCTCGGAGGAAAGCAATAACAGGCTTGAAGTCGTAGGGTAATCCAACAATGTCTCCATCAGATGTACGAGGATGAAGAGTGGGCTGGAATTTTTTTTGACTTTTTCTTGTGTGCTAAAGTCTACAAAAGTAAGCCTCTCGAGTGGAGGAATCAGCAAGGCTGGGAGTTCAATTGGTGAAGAGCGTAGGAATCTCATAGTGACTCGCGAGACACCGAACATTGAGTTCGAGTCTACATCAACTATAAATGCTCTTCATATCTCTTCAATGGACGCAGGAACGTCACACGGTATTGATTGGGCCATTCAGAGATACTTAAGGTACAGGCAAGAGCAAGCTGATCTACAGAGAACGTCGGGCCGAGGGCCTCCTATGACCACATAGCGTTAGTCCCAGAGATCATCTGCCAAGACTTGAAACAAACAAGCGACACCCTGTCCAGGCTCTGATCTTGCTTCCCACCAGCGACCAGCTCGCAATCCAGTCTTTACAGCATCCAAGATGAGGCAGCTTGATGCATTCGTACTTTCTGCCGTAGCGGCTCGCTCAATTGCAGCTGCAGAAGCCCCACGACCAAGGGGCGTTGGGCCTGAATGTTTGTCCTACCCTGCCGCGAGCTGCCTCCACACGAGGACATAACCACTGACCTTGATATCCAGTTGCCAAATTTTACAAACCTCTAGATAAATTCACTTGTATATCCTCCCCCTCTATTTCCCTTCCTATCTCCCGCCTCAATGACGATTTCTGCGACTGTCCCGATGGCTCCGATGAGCCTGGAACTTCAGCCTGCGCCCATCTCTCACCCCTCTCCCCTCATACTGCTGGATCCGCTGCTATAGGAGATGTGAATACTTCCCTAGCCCTTCCAGGCTACTACTGCAAGAACAAAGGCCATCAACCATCCTACGTGCCATTCACGTTCGTCAACGATGGCGTCTGTGACTATGACTTATGCTGTGATGGCAGTGACGAATGGGCAAAAGTTGGGGGCGTCAAGTGTGAGGACCGATGCAAAGAAATCGGCAAGGAATGGAGGAAGCAAGATGAGATACGACAGAAATCGGTTGCGAATGCGGCTAAGAGGCGAAAAGAGCTAGTGGCGGAAGCTGGAAGGTTGAGGAAGGAGGTGGAGGATCGGATACAGGATTTGCTGACCCAGATTCAGGGTGAGGAATTGAAGGTCGAGGCATTGGAGGCTGATTTGAAGGAGGCCGAGAGGCAAGAAAGAGGAAAGGTTGTCAAGAAGCCAGGGGTAGGTGGTAGCAAGCTCAGCATGCTGGCGCAGCTCGCGAAAGATAGGATTGAAGAGCTTAGAGAGACTTTGGTCGAGGTGCGCGGGCAACGTGATACGGGCAAGTCCCGGATTGCGGAGCTTGAGGGCATACTTTCCTTGTTCAAAGAGGAATACAATCCCAATTTCAACGACGAGGGTGTCAAGCGGGCTGTTAGGAGCTGGGAAGATTATGCTGCGAGGGATAAGCCCGCAATTGGAGATGAAGCTCATGATAGGGATCTGGACGAGATCGCAAAATCTGACGCCGAGAGTGGAGCTATCAGGTGGAGCGAGTGGGAAGAACCAGAGGAGAGCGATGTGGATGTTCGTAAGTACTCCCAAATCCCTTCGCTGCCCATGCTTTAGGCTTATATTGTGCAGTCTATAAATTCGAAGCCTACCTCCCCACTCCCGTCCGCTTATGGATCGACCAAAAACTCCGCGAAGTGCGCGTTCTACTCGTCGAAAATGGCATCCTCGCCCCAACCGACGTCTCGGGCTCAGAGTCGAAAGAACTCGAAGACGCGCGCAATGCCCTGAAAGCCGCCGAAAACGGCCTCAACGACAACAAAAACATACTGAATGAACGCGCAGAGGACTTAGCCAAAGACTATGGCGCTGATGATATCTTCCGCGCCCTCAGAGGCCAATGCGTCTCGAAAGACTCGGGTGAGTATACCTATGAGCTGTGCTGGCTTGAGCAAACGAAGCAGATATCGAAGAAGAATCACGGGCAGACTACGATGGGGAAGTTCGCCTCTATTGATACCATTATGGTCGATGATGAACTCCCAGCTGACGGCAAAGGCTTGGGTTCAGGCCAGAGGGTCGCGCTGAGGTATGAGAATGGGCAACATTGCTGGAATGGACCGAATAGGAGTACGTTGGTTGTGCTTGCTTGTGCGGAGAAAGACGAGGTGTGGAAGGTTACGGAGGAGGAGAAATGTGTCTATCGGATGGAGGTGGGGACGCCTGCTGTGTGCAATGTTTTGGAGAAGAAAGCGGAGACGCCGAGGGATGAGTTGTAGATTATGGGTAGCATTGGCGTGAACTGCGGCTAGGTATTGAGCGACTTGTGTATCAGTATATGTATAGAAAGCTGGATGGAGCATGGTGGCCAAAAGCAGAATGAGATCTCTTGAACTAACCCTCGGCATTGGTTATTGAGATAGATAGATTAGCAGATTCCAGAGCTACACACCCACTCTCTTCAATTGCATTAATGAAATCTAGACGGCTATCTATCCATGCCTCCACTAATCAAATTTCTAGGAAAGCAAGGATCTCTCTATTATGAATCAACCCTCTGTAGTGATACGACTGAGGTTCTGTTTTCTTTGGGTAAGTATACAGATGAGGCGAAGGCGTGTAGGCATGATTGGAATCATGATATTTATTGAGAAAACGCCGGAGAAAGGGGAGAGTTGGGTGGATTTTCTTGGGTTGTGAGCCGGTTTTTTGTCGAATGATACCTGCTAAGCTGCACCCTCCTCTTCACAAACCCGCATAAAGCGGATGCTGTGATGAGAAAAGTGGTCTCTAGTCTTCACTACCATAGTTCGCTCTCAGACAAAATCTTCCGAAGAAGTCGAGCAAGCGAGAGGCAAGTAGGTAGAGAGGCCGTAGAGACCAGGTGGGATGATAGGATTGCAATGAAGCGAATCGAATTGTTGATATTTGTGACTATCAAGTCTGTTTCTCTTGTGAGCCCCCGGTGTTAAGATAGGTAGCTAAAGAAGAAGGAGCGATCAGTAATGAGTGCCATTCTAGCCGAGCGTCGAGGGTACTATCGCTCTGTGCGAAATTTCAGTCCGACCGATCAAGTTACAGCAAGAAGCATAAGTGCAATAAGGGATAAGGAATCTATCTATGCAATCGTTCGATCATTCGTTCGGTCAGTTGTAATGCAAGCGCCAGCGGGGCGTGGGTCAGAAGTCGAAGCGACAACTATGCAAATGGGGTATCGTCCCGAGCGCCAGACCTGTAAGCTCCTTGTAAGCTTGTGCCACACATGATGGATGTCGAATATGAATGAAAGTTGGGCATGCCCCATCAACCATCTCCGTTCCGATTTGTAGCCCTCGTCCACGTCGTTTTCGTACACCGTTCTATTCGTGCTCACTCTTCTTTCGTAACAATCCCGCCATAAAGATACACCATAGAATGATATATAGCCAGTCCACTAATCAATATCAATGGGGTCATCTCGAGAGTACCCGCTCAGGTTGCGGGCTACCTCCGCTCGTCTCTCATCGCTCAAGGGAGCCATTTTGTCTGATGGCCTCGCTAAAGGGTGGCATACCTCCGCTGGTCGCTCGTTGGTCTGGGGTGCGGTCACGAACGACGATCGTGATGAATGACGTTTATTCACTGACGTGACTTGGGCTCCAGGATACTGGGTTTGCTCGCGACGGAGGTTTTCTGCACAACTACGGACTTCACTTGGTGGGTCGGGTTCACGTTTGTAGATTGCTTCCTGGTTCTTTCCTGCTTTCCCGTGTTTTTCGATGAAAGCTTCTTTTTGGTTGCTGCTAATTTCGTCGGGTATCAGCCTTGCTAATTGGGGGAATTGTTCTTTCAACGCACCAGCCCTCCGCTTTGCTGGTGGTAAATTGCCGACGTTGGGAGCTTGGGGAGCCGACACTATCCCTGTGAGCTGAGCAACGAGGTCTTTTCTTTGTCGTTTGGTTATGCGGACAGGGATGTTCGTCGCATTTGGAAATTGCTTCCGTAGGGAATTTGCTCTGCTTTTCTCGCCACTCGCGATTTCTAGTTTTGATTTAGCCTTTGCTCCCTGGCTGGATACCGTTTTTGCTGTGTGAACGCCAGGTTTGTTATCCTTTGCAGGCCCACTCTTGAAGACTATATCCACGGATTCTTGTCGTTTTTGGGCCACAGGACGGTGGTTCCCAGTCAAAGCAGGCTTGTTACCCTGTGAGAGCCCTGTTGGAGGGATTTTACCCGCGCCGTTCTGACTGCTCGCAGGCGCGAAGCCCTGGAACTCGGCGAGAGACGCATTGGATGCAGGTGTGCGCTGCTGTGGGAGTTCGTACTGCTTAGGAGCGCCACTATCAGAGCATCTCAGACATGTCAGATGGAGGAAGCAAAGAAGCACTTACGCTGGGACTCCCCGTCTCTCGGTGTACAGGTCCAGAAGACGATTGCGCTGCCAGACAAAAGACTCGTAGTTTCCAGCAAGAGCCCAGTCCAGTAGGCTTGGGCGATTTGGAGTCTGCATTGCTCTAAGGATTTCAGCCTGGCACATTTCAGTCAGCGTTACTTCTTTGATGGTAGATATCGAGCAGCAAGACAAATCTTGAAACTAATTGCGAGGCAAGGAGCCCACAATCTACTCCAGACACGAGTCCGAGACTCTAGAAAGAGTAGTCTGTAGGGGAGAGAAACTCGGAGAAGTGCCTTACATGAGCTTTGGAGAACCGATCAAAGATAAGCATAACCTTTAGAGACCCGCCTGAGATGTCATTGTCAGGTCTATTCGGGTCCATGATGGCTAGGCGGTTCGCTTTGTATAGTTGACGCTTTGAATTCGGGCGGTAATATTCGCTCTTTACATCATTGTCAGCTAAGGCCGGTTGAGGAAATCAAGGCTGCTCACCTTGTCAAAGTAGCCTGGAGGGTTCATCATCAGGCCTGTCCGCGCGTTATCCAATCGATTTCCATAGAAGTCCAGAAACTCGATGAGCATCTCTCCCAGATGTTGTTCCGGAACCAGCTCTCCGCTCTGCACCCGTGGCATGTTCTGCAAGAGACTTGTAACCAGGCATGTGACCGAGAACCCACCAAGTCCTCCGTACATCACTTCGTTCAAGCCTCGCATCATGAGGAATTGTTTGACTATGGTAACAAGTATGGGCATAGCTGGGAATTGCTCTTTCCACCTGGCGAACGTGTTATTAGCTATGATGCCGCTGTCGTTCTCGAACGAAACCTGGCACATTTCGGAGTCAGCATTGCTTCTTCGGGCGAACATTTGGGGCAACAGGACATATCTCGGGGATAGATTTGGGGTAAGAACCCACGATCTTACTCTCAAAACATGACTTGAAACTCCAGAAAAGATGTCAAATAGGGAAGAAGACTCCGAAAAGTGCCTTACATCAACTTTGATGGCGGTAACCCTATCGACAAATTTGATAATCGGAACTTTAGCACCAGTGACCACCTCCAATGACCCAGGCGCAGCCAGGCCGGAATTTTCTAGGAATCGGCTGAACTTAAACATTTGAGAGTTGTTTTGGCAGACAACCTTCTGACCAGACGACCGGTAGCTATTAGATATTACCACAACGTCCATATCTGCGGTAGGTAGGTAGAGACCTATAATGATTTTGGAGTCAGCATATTTGTCGAACTCGACATAGAATCCAAGAGACGGTAACATATCTCGGAAAATATACATACCAGCAGCATAAGAACCAAAGCATTGTACGTTGGCATGCGGAATATGCTTGGAAACCACATCTTGGAGGCGAGATAAGAGCTCTTGGCGTATAGTTTGTTCGAAATTTTGCGGTTTCACAAATTCATAGAAGTCGCAGATTTCTTTGTGTAGACTGTGAATAGTCTGTTAGTGAGGGAAGATGCCAGTAATCCTCCACATATTTTATGCATCGTACTTACCGAAAGCCAGCATTCGCTGTCAAGAAGCCTGGCCTCTGCAGCCAAGGCGTAGGATCGAGCTCGGGACTAGGAACCCAGTCGGCCAGTATAGATCCATTTGCCTGAACAGGTGGACTCTTCTTGCTCTTTTGCATAGGCCTACCCGACTCTGATTTGCTGATGCAGTCATGATTTCTCTTTCGATTCCCGAACGAATTAGATGTATCTTCAGACTCAAAAGGATAAGTATCTAGCACGACCTGCTCTGGGAGGCTCGGTGGAGCTGTTGGAGCTTGAGCCAACCCGGGCGGTGGGCCCATGCTGTCAGCCAGTACGGTATGACCATTGGTTCCAGGAGCTCCGTTGTTCTGATTATGTAGGTTTTGAAGATGGCTGAATGCGCGAGGCTCAGATGGCGCACCTGGTACGCCGGGCCCATATTCTTCTCGCCAGTCCGGCCTTGGACTTGACGGTGCTTCATCGATGGTCGTAGGCTCGTCATCCATACCGTCGTCCATACCGAATGAGATGAAATCATCGTTCGCAGCCACTTGATTGTGCTCGCCAGTCTTTCCGTCGTCAGCGTCTTTACGAGCCTTTCGAATCAGTTTCACGACGTCTTTCCTCTTTCGCTGCTCGTCGTCGACTGGAGGTAGTACAGTGTACGGGTCAGGGTTGGACCACTTGGGCTCACTAGCTCCATCTCGTGAGCCGGTCGCAGTAGCTCTACGCTTTGTAGGTCGCTCGGACGCTTCTTCATCAGGGTGCTCACTGCCCGCTGTATTTGGAGTTGCCAGCTGTTCATGATTCTCCTCCACTTGACCCACCTCAGAATCGGACAGCTCCATTTGCTCTTCCCCACTGTCCGAGACATCACCTGCGGCCATGAACTTGGCCTGACCAGTCGCCATACCAAGCATTTGCTCAGGTGAATTTCCTCCATCATTCTGACGTCTAAGTAATGGACGATCTGCAGGAGCGACTTTGTAGGGCCGGTTGTTCTGGTGATTTCCCCGCCTAGGACGGTTGATGTTGGCATCGTCCCTATGACTGTTCCTGGCTCTTGGACGGTTATCGCCCTGTCTTGCATATTGCGTAGGTTGTGCGCCCCTCGAATAGTCATTCTCTCGGGTAGCATACTGCGACTGACCAGGCTGCATATCCCTCGGATGGTCCTGTTCTCGGGGATAATGCGGGGCGTAGTTGTCGTTTCTGAACGTAAAGTCGCTCTGCGGAATGCGTTCTTGCGGGTAGTAGCGAGAGTCCGACGGCCTATACGAGTCGCCATGCCCATTCCAACTAAGCGGCGGAGGGGGCCCGCGAGGAAGAGGTGGCATGTCGGGCGGTGGTGGAGGAGGAGGGTAGTCTTGGTAGTTTGGACGGTATTTATCCATGGCAGTGTGTTGACACGAGGGTATGGGTATTGTTGACGAGGACTGTGTCAAAACCCGCAGTACTGAGGGGGGAGTTGATGACTTGATTTAGGCTTGATTCCTCTACCTCCTATTCGGCGCTGGCATGTTACCATACGCAGAGAGTAGAGTTGAGGATTGTGAACATGACAAAGACATGGAAGAGCGTCACTCTGCATTTTGGTATGAATTGCGCTAATCTATTCCTGGGCTAGCTTCCAACCTCAGGGATTCGAGCACAAATAGAACTCGCTGGGCAGGGCCCTTCCCTGATGCTTTTTTTGTGTCAGTAAATGAATGATTGTCGAATACTGTGCGACCAGGTTTATTGTGAGCGAGCGTTTGCAATCATGATCAATTTTTCCGAGTCTCTCGAACCTTATACTGTAAATTAGCTTCCTACCCTGGTGTGGGCAGCGCATCACCACGGGTTCACATCTCATTGTACGCATTCACAATCTTCATGGCGATGATTGTCATCTTGGCTTGCACCTGCTCTTCAGTAGAAGAGGTCACCCCCTAACCGTCCAAACCCCCTAACCGTCCACTCGTAGGGCTGAAGCCCGTAGACCCCCAAAAGGACGCCCTAGAGCGCGCTGCTTA
>JAABUS010006222.1_pt1 | contig 14719 bp, 24 predicted proteins | sample 5560161 | NCBI WGS metagenome assembly JAABUS01 (sample SAMN10711885, study PRJNA513376) | rock metagenome | isolation source: Antarctica rocks | place: Antarctica: Victoria Land, Trio Nunatak nord | collected 2016-01-04 | reverse complement strand
TGTGGCGAGCATGAGGCACAGGTCAGATTACAGTGGTCAGCAAACTGTGTCAGAGGTAGCTCTTGCAAGATTGTCGAGCTGAGCATGGCCACCTTGTTGTGTCTGGAGTGACAGATCTGTGCACATGTGCTGCCTCAAGCACAAAACTCAAAGTGCCATTTCTCCTCAAGGAACAGCGTAGAACTCAATCTGGATGCAACCACACGCAATACTCAAGCCTACCATGCGCTTCTGCTCTTCGTCATCTCCAGCAGCGCTCTGACCGCTGCTGTGCTCGTGAGGGAGGTCAGCTTGGCTGGCATCATTGCTGCTGCTCACTCCAGGAGACCCAGCCCTTGAAGCCACCTCTGCTGCCTGACTGGACACTGCCTGCTGCACAGACGCATCCCTGACAGCAGCAACTGGATGAGGGGTCTCTGTCTCACGCCCTCGCTTCTTCTTTCCATTTGCCTGCCTCCTGACAGCAGGCTGCTTGCTGACAGTGCTCAAATTGCTGAGGCCCTGTGCCTGTTGAGCGTCAGCAGGCTGACTGGTGTAGCCAAGCGCTTCTGCAACCTGGGCAGCTGTCATACCAACCAGGCTTGGAGATGCACCCTGTCCTGCTGTCAGAGGAGGTGGTGCAGAGGGCATACTGCCAGCTGTCGTGGGAGCTGGAATCACTCTGTTGCTTGGTTGCACTGGCGTCCTGTGCTGGGGCTGTTGGCTGGGGAAGCCAGGCGTTGACTCAACTGAGTTGAGCTGAGCTGCAGCTGTGGATAACTCACCCTCTGAGCCAGCTGAGTAGCTGTGGTCTTCGGAGGTTCTCCCTGACATGTTGTTGCTGTGCTGATGGCTTCGTGTGGCAGACTCATCAGGTAGCGCCAGCAGATCTAGGCCTTGGTTGTCAAGAGACTGGAAGCCAGAAAACAGACCATTATCTGGGACTGTTGCAGGATAGTCTGCCAGGAGGTCGTCAAGAGAAGGCAGACACATGTCTTCTGTGTTAAGGCTGCTTACAGCTTGTTCCAGCTCTGGTGCTGAGATCCTGCAAAAAAATAAAGACTTGCAGTTAAGGTCAAGCAGGTTGGAAATCAGGCATACTTTACTGCAGGTGTGCTGATACTGCTTTTGAGACATTGGGGCAGGCTTGCAGGTTGACTGTGTGCCATGCATCTCATGTACAATGCACTGCTTTGCCAACCTCTGCTTTGGCGCAATTTGGGCAGGTAACTAGCACCAGGAAGATATGCCAGAAAGTTCGCAGAAACAAACCTGCCAGACTTCTGGACACTGGCGATCTCCTCGTTGCTGCCGTTGCCGGCTGGTGTGGGGGGCGTGACGGAAAAATCTGACATCTGCAAAGTCAGCTCAGCGTCAACTTCAGTTACGAAACAGCTTTTCACTGAGGCCCACCCCTGGAACTTGCGCACGAACCTCCAAATCATTCAGCATGTCGTCATTGGCTCCGTCTAGAAAGAGCGACACCCAGTCATCAGGGCCTTCCATTGCCGTGAGGTCCGGCTCGTGAGTCTGGCTCATGGTCCTATCTATGTGGAACGACAACTTGGGACGTCACTGTCAAGCACAACTAAGAGCCTGCGACGAATTACACACGCATATTGGCTTGATAAACATCACCGCTTTCAGCTTTACCTGACGGAATGATGTGTACGCAATGGATGCTGTGAGGGAAGCTACTGAAGAAGACAGTTGGGCTTTGGAAGATGAACAGGTGCTTCGTATGTGTTGGGAACCAGTGTTGGGACCTTTCCTGATCAGCTTCGCGAATAGAGCAGGCATAGCAGTGTAAGCTTGCAGAGGAGGTTCAGATCGTATCGAATTGCTGCCTGAGAGTTGGAGGTGTCCCGCTCGGTGCTCGGACGTGTGATCGATATGGCCGGAGCCTCTGGTCTCGTGGCAGGCTCAGCGTTCTTTATCGCCTTGGAAATATTGTTCTGGTTCGGCATACAGTTTTTCTGCAAAGGAGGCAAGGGGTGAGTGTGTACCACAGCGGTGCTCTGCACTATCTTGGTATACCTTTGGCCTTTTTGTGGTCTGAAAACCGTGTCACTGCTGGTGCAGGTTGACACACACGCTATATGGGACTGCTGTGCTCTGCTGCTGGATGCTGTAAGTTCTTGACGTCATGGTTGGCTGTCTATGGTGTGCGGCAACTATCATAGTCTTATGCCTAACCCACTCGAGTACACACCTGCAGGTGGGCGATTGTGTACATGGCACAAATGCACCCTCTCATTACACCGCAGCTACAAGCCTGATGACTGGTTGTACAGATCTGAAGCAATCTTCTGTGCAAAGTGTCCCTGGTTGTACACTTCATTTTTAGACAGCACCATGGCTACTGACATATGGAGCTTTAGTCCCTACTACCAGCAGACACACCATCCTTTGCAGAGCTGAGCTCTTGGACAATCCTGTCTGTATTTACACTTCATGTGCACTGCAATTGTCAGCATCAGACAACCTTCTGTTTGCTGCTGATTGAGTATTCGATATCGTTCTGTCAACAGTTTGCACCCTTGAGACCATGCAGAGCATATTTACATGTGTTGGTTTTGATTTTATTCTATTTACTTGACATGAACACCAGGATTATCTCTAGATACATGTAATGCAGTCACACTGACACAGACACCCATCTCACTGACACACACAAAGGCAGTGACCACAATCCAAACGATACGAGTGACTGCATCAATGAGAAAATGACCTTGAACCTATACACCAAGGGGGTAACTGCAACAGCCTGGCAGCAAGCAGCTGACTGCAGCGGTCTGTGGTACAGGCTTTACCTGCATGCAAGACATGCAATGTGCAACAACGAGCAGCAAGCACAGGGGGTGCAATATGCTTACAATGCGGAAATCCGCTGAACTGAATACACTGTTCATCACTGAAGACGATCACTGAAAACACAAGGGCCAGGTCAACAACAACAGCTGTGCAGTTTGCAATACTGTACACTTGTCTATGATGTAGAGTTGTCAAGCTTCTCAAAAAGCAAAGTCTAGATGTTGGCTGGGATATTGCTCTCGACTGTCGTTGGGGTGGCCATGTTAGACTCAGGGATCTGGGTGTACTTGGACAGCATTTTTCTGAAGTCCTCTCCACGAATGGTCTCATCAACAATGAGCCTCTCTACAATCTTGTCAATTGCTTCCCGGTTTTCCCTGAGCAGCAACAACACAGTCAAGCCAACTGGCAACTATACTTGCAGCAAAACCAACACACCTCAACTGCACATACCACATCTTTAGCCATTGCACAAGGACATCGAAGCAATGGCACAAAGGGACAAGCCACACCATTACAAAGTCCCACCAAATAGGTAATATACATGATACACAAATGCGCAGTAACTACCTGATGTGTCCTAGGGCAACCTCGTATGCCTCATCCGCAATCTTCTTGACAGCCTCGTCAATCTTCCTTTGCAGGCTCTCAGAGGTGCTGTTCTTGGCCATCATGCGCATGATCATATCCTGGGACTGTGCAGAGGGGTCCAACAGGGACCAGGGGCCAATGTCAGAGAAGCCGTAGTTGACAACCATCTGCCTTGCCATAGACGTAACCTACAAAGCAGGCACTGAGCTTGCAAAGGTTTTGCAACAGACTGACAACTTCCGTGTCTGTGACTAGCAGGCAAAGTTGCTTGAGCCCAGAGAACAGCATTCAACTCCATCTGTGCAGCTGGCTTTGACACGCATCTGTGACTACAATGCAAGCGACTCTGGCATACTCCAGGCAGCCTTGCAAACACACTACACAAAGCACAACCAGCGAAGGCACTGATGTACAAACCTGCTGCAGATCACTGGAAGCTCCAGTTGTGACCTCAGCATCTCCAAACACGACCTGCTCTGTGGCACGCCCACCAAGGGCGCCAACAATGCGGGCAAATATCTGCTGCTTGCTGATGAGGGTTGGGTCCTCCCCAGGGATGAACCAGGTCAGACCACGGGCCTGCCCACGGGGGATCAGAGTGACCTTCTGGACAGCGTCGTGACCTGCACAGGGTGCCAACATCAAAGATGAGATAAGCAGCCAGAACCCTGAGGCAGGGGACTTTGAAACAGATGTTGGCCAGAAACAGCCTGAGATGAGACAATTTATGAGGATGAGAGGGATAACAACCCAGCAGTCTGAGGTGAGGAAATCTGAGATATATAGCCAGCAGCCTGTGAGAATTTGATATATAGCAACCACCCTAAGATGATACATGTTGAAGATGAAAACCCAGCAGCCTCAAGTGCACCATACATGAGTACAGAGAATCAGCACAACAACCTTGACACAGCCGTCCTTCCACAAATCAAAAGCGAGCATTGCCAGCATAGCTGAGTACAGCTCACGACATGCAACACTTGCTGAGCATGGCAGTGAGTGCTCCATATTGTATGCATCATCTGCGCAACAGCAGATGTGGGTATGCCTTGGCCGACACCTGATTCAGCTGTTCTACTTGAAGCAGTTTGGTGTCGAAAATGTACCTGGAGTGAGTGTGCCACAGACTGCATGACCGACTTCGTGGTATGCTACCAGTGACTTGCTCTTGCTGTCAACCATGGGGGTTCCCTCCATGCCTGCTACAATCCTGTCTACACTGTCATCAATCTCTGCCACTGAGATGCCAGTCTTGCTGCGCCTGCCAGTCAGGATTGCAGCCTGCACAACACCCAAATCATGAGCATATCGATAAAACCTCCAAAAACAGCAGATGAGGTTTCAGCCTAAAAGCAGCAAGTCTGGGACGCTGCTATGCAATGCAAGCCTAAGCAGCAGTGCTGTTATGCATCACAGCAGCTGGTACATAGGGTGATGACATTCCTTGCTGACGCTTGAACACTCATCAGATCACTTGTTGTGGACTCAGACCACAGCACGGGCACTGCACAAACAAGGTCGACTCACTATACTAACCAGAGCCACCCTAATGTGCTTGACATAATGTCACAAGGTGCCAACTTCTGCTCAGCAGACACACACCAATAGACATCATCCCACAGCTTGGTCAAGTAAACCGGATCAAACTCAAATTATCAGGGATTGGTTGCACAGGTGACTGACCTCATTAAGCAGGTTGGCAAGGTCAGCTCCAGTGAATCCTGGAACACGGGAGGCAACCTCCTTGAGGTCCACATCCTCATTCAGCTTCTTGTTGCGGGCATGCACCTGCAGGATCTCCAGGCGACCCTTCTGGTCAGGCACATCCACAGACACCTGTACAGCCATACACTTTTTGAGACCAGTTGAGTGACATGGGTATGCGTTGCTGTAACATGACTGACACCACTGCCACAATGCTGAACACAACAGGCGCACGTCCACAGACACCTGTACAACCATGCACTTTATTAGACAAGTTGAATGACATGGGTCTGCATTGCTGCAACATGACTGACACCACTGCCACAATGCTGAACACAACAAGCGCACGTCCACAGAAACCTGTACCATACAACTTCTGAGGCAAGTTGTTGACATGAGCGACAGGATGAGAAACACTGTCACGATGTTGAACACAGCAAAGACATTTTATAGGTTGAACAAATGACAGAGGCATCACTGTCAAAACGCCAGTTGCAAGGCACCCAACTGCATTACACTCATGAACATCATGATGGCAGCACAAAGCCACAACAGGCTTGCTGATGGGAATATGACTTCACTAAAGACAAGACCGGGGGATAGGAAAGTTGCCCACCTGTCTGTCAAAACGACCAGGCCTCATCAAAGCGTTATCCAAGATGTCAGCTCTGTTGGTGGCTGCAATGACAATGATGCCAGTGTTGCCCTCAAAGCCGTCCATCTCTGTCAGCAGCTGGTTCAGAGTCTGCTCACGCTCATCGTTGCCTCCACCAACACCAGTTCCACGAGACCGACCAACAGCATCAATCTCGTCCACAAAGACAATGCATGGTGCATTCTCCTTGGCCTGCAACACAGGCTTGTTATCAAGTGCTTGCAGAGCTGAAAAGTTAAGTAAACAAGAGCACATCAGTCATGTTCAATTTAGCAGCAGGGCCAGGGTCAGTACTGAACATTGTGAGTGGGTAAGCCAGTTGCCCAGTGGGGGACAGAAAAGGATTGCAGAGCAGACTCTGCCAGTCATCTTGGCATTGACACTGTGACAGCTGTACAGCAATGACAGCATCTAAAGCCCGCAACAAGACTCACCTTCTTGAAAAGGTCTCTGACTCTGGAGGCACCCACACCCACAAACATCTCCACAAACTCTGATCCAGAGATGCTGAAGAAGGGCACTCCAGCCTCTCCAGCAATGGCCTTGGCCAGCAGGGTCTTACCAGTTCCTGGGGGACCCACCAGCAGGACCCCCTTGGGGATACGAGCACCCACTGCTGTGAATCTTTCAGGCCGCTTCAAGAACTCCACCACCTGAAGCACACAATACACACCATGATTGACTGTTGCGAGATGACTAGTACATTCTTCACGCTTGCAAGGGAATGCGCTCAGTAGCATAGAGGACACAAACACACCAGCTGATGGACCCAGAACTTCAAAGGGCTCAATAGCATAGAGGACACAAACAGCTACAGGCAAGTGGTGGGGCAGACACCATAGTTGTTCCCCGAATCAGCTTGATGCCAACCAGGCGGGCAAAACAGCAATGACCCATTGACAGACGCAGTGATCCATACCTCCATGAAGTCAGCCTTGGCCTCTTCAACACCAGCCACATCAGCAAAGGTGATGCCGGTGTTGGGCTCCATCTGGAACTTGGCCTTGCTCTTACCAAAGTTCATGGGGTTGTTGCCTCCTGGGCCTCCCATGCCACCCCCCTGCCGGCGGGACAGCAGGAACAGACCCCCCACAAGCAGCAGAGGGAATGCAAGATTGCCTGCAAACATGAAGATCACTGTCACAAGTCTGCCTGCTATGCTGTGCGCGTGACATTTTTGCAGGCACCGCAACTCACACACTTCTGTCAGTGAAATGCACAAAAAGATAAGCATCTTGTCCAAGACCTTACTGACTATGGTCGAGACAGCAGGTGCTACAGCAATTGCAGCAAACAGGCTCTGATTTTGGTCACCCAGATACGGCAGAAGCCATGAGCAAAAACGTTCATGCAGTACAGCAGGCCTAGCCAAGCGCTCAGGTCCCTCCAGATACACAACCACCGTCTGCTCTCTCATCACAACAGACATAAATGTCCACACAGGCAGCTTGACAGCCAAAAGTCCACACGACTCACCTAGAAGGTTCAGGAAGACAGCACCACCATCCTCAGTGGCGGTGTGGGCAGCGAAGTCCACTTTCTTTTCCCTGAACTTTGACAACAGCTCTTGGCTGGTGCCTGGTAGCTGTACGCGTACACGCTGTACTCTGTTACCAAGCTCTGGGCTAACTGCCTCTACAATTGCAATAGTACCGCTCTCATAGAGGTCGACCTGCATTTGAAGTCACCTGCTGAAACTGCTGTGAATAGCTATATACACTTGCTCTACTGTCAACAGCTATAGCGTACATGAGCTATCAATGGCTGCCCAACAGCCGTATGTGCAGTTGAGAAAGGACAGCAAGGTGTTCACACACCTTCTTGACGCGACCCATATCAAGGTACTCCAAGAACCTGGAGTATGACATGCGAGAGGAGGCAACTCCCTGGCCATCATCTGCGTTGGCTGCACCCACTCGCCCAAAAGCAGGTAGTGCTGCAACACTTGCTGCAAGAGCACTGCAGAACCAGACAGCATGTTCAGACACGGCATGCGCATGCCAGCATACTCATGCCTATTGGTATCAGTTGCAGCAATGTGTAACAGTGATCTATTGAAAAGGCTCACGTTTGCAGCAAATTTCTGCGGCTTGATGAGTGGTCCTTGTTGTCCTGCAACAAAGCTGGGCCTGTCACTTCGTGTCTCAAAGCTCATAATGCCCTGAAGCTTTGAAGCAGTACATGAACAGCTTTCTCGCTGACATCTTTGTGACTCACCGAGCTAGCTTGAACAGGCGTTAGGTGCCTGACTGTCCTTGCATTTTTGCCTGCGCAGCAACAACGCGTCAGCACGCTGCGCTCGCGCGCGCTTGCCGGCGGCAAACTTGCTCACGAAGTGTTATATACCTTGTAGAAGGTTGGGACGACCCAACAAAGTTGACTTTGGGTATGTGTGACCTGCTTTACACTGCACTGGTCCTGATCTGAACGCCATCTGACTCGTCATATTGGCAGATAGGGAGGCGCGTGGGTGTATGCTTACTAGACAACTACGCTGTGTATGTTGCAAGTTCGACAATCGAAATGCGCAAACTTGATCAGTTCTTGTGGATGTCGTCTACAACCACAACGAAGCCACAGAACCCGGGTCGCTGCAAAATCCGGTAATTCCCAACATCCTGGCTCTCAGAGGACCACGTCTTCATCAACACGAACGAGATTCTGGATTTGAAGCGACGAAGCTTCTCTGTCTCGCATGAAGCATGCAACTGGAGGTCTCGAGGAGTAGCCGCGGGTAAGCTGGCCCGTTCCGGTGTGTCTGGAGAATTCAGAGTCATGGAGGGCACTGCCGGCAGTCACACAATTCAGCTCAGGTCAGGATCTTTAGGGCAACAGCGGTCTGAGATGCCGTCTGGGTGGCACGGAGCAAAACATGCTGCTGCAGGGTGTCTTTCGAGGCCGTTTTGCAGCGTAAACAGGCTGTTCCTGCAGCAGCTGACACCTCTGAACAAACCGGACAAGCTGTGTTGGCAGACATTGCTGAAGGTGGCAACAGCAGAAGTGCAGCAGCAACAGTGGAGCAAAGGCTGCAAGTCTCATACGTCCTTCCCACTGGGGAAGCCGTCTCCTCCCCACAGATCATTAGCACACCCAGCAGCACTACAGATGAAGCAGCTGTTGCAGAATCTGCTTCAACACCTGACAAGCAGAGTTTGAAATGGTCTTCCTCTCACCTTCTTGCTGTCACAGAAGCCATTGTGCGTAATCTAGCCAGCAGCAATGCAGCTTTTGCCATGACTTTCACTGCTGCCAGTCGCACTGTCACAAAGACAGCAGAAGCCGTCACTCCTCCTCCAGGGGCAGCAAAGCCTGCCAAAGCAATCAAGGGTGTTGTGGCAGATGAAGTGCCCTGGCAGGCTGATCAGCAGCATGTTTTAGCAGTAGACTTGGCGCCTCTGCTTGTCGGTGATACAGCATTGGTCTGTGTCTTGCCGCAGAAGGGCCTGGCAATGCCTGTGCAGCTGCAGCCGTATAGCACACTCCAAATTCGCGTAGAGGTGCGCTTGCACCTAAATTCACAGCAGTTGACAGTGTGCATGGCACTAGCTGCAATGACCCAAAAATGCATTGCTGACCAATGCAATGCGCGCATCTGGGAACATGCTGCACCGGAGGATTGTATGCGTTATGGTGAGTTGAGTTTAGCATTGAGCTGGTCGATGTAAAGCTCATATCTGTTGTAGCCTGCCTCGCCCTTCATCTGTACCCACTGCTCAAGCAATAAGGCTGCAAGAACCAGGCACTGCTCAAGGCACAAGTTTTGATCAACCAGGAGGGCTTTTGCAGCAGCGACAATGATTGTGCTTTCCAACTTGCACATGCTTCCTCAATTGGACTTCAAGTCAGTGTCTGCAGCTTCTGAAATTGCAGTGCAAAACCAATGGGCCATTGTGCAAACATCCAAGCGCACTTCTCATAGTTCAACATGGACAATTTGCCAATGGCAGGTGTTTGCAGCCCCTGCTAGTCCGCCCATCCTGTCCCCTGCAGATGCCAAAGCAGCTGCTGCCAAGGCCAAAGCAGATCCCAAGGCAGCAGCAGCTGCAGCTGCTGAGGCAGCTGCTGCTTTGGCTGCTGTTCCCCTTCAGCCTTGCTCACTGCTGAGCCCTGCTCTAGCAGCTCAGCTCAATCCTGTCATCTTCACACCTTGCAAGGTGCTGCACGTGCACGGATGTCTCCCTGCATGATCAGCTCATTGATGTGCAGGCCATTCTGACCTGAAACATGCATATGTGATTCACCAACACCACAGCCTTCTCATTGCAATTACGCAGTGATGCATAGCAGCACGTCCCATTATCTGTCTGACAGAGATCAACGCTGCACAGCAGTTGCTTTGCCATAAAGCCTTGCAACCTGTACAAACCAGTACATACATGCTCTGCGTCTGCAGACATGCGCACAGCATATCTTGCAGTGTTTCCTACATTATCACAACCATGCTAAAGTTGTGTTGGTGAACCTCACTATGCAGGTAACAAGGGTGCCAGATGCACCAGCAACGCTTGATCAGCTTGACTGCTTGTGCCATCCTGTGACGCTTAGCTACAGGCTGCCTCTGCAGACCAGCCCAATCAGGACCATTGCTCAGGTTGGTCAACACCCCATGTTTTGTACCACCCCATTGCTGTGCACCTTGGTGTGCAGGCTTTGCAGTACAGAGCAGCTCACACCACAAAGCTGGGTGATGCTCCTCCTGTGATGCATATACACAGCATGAAATGCCCTGTGCAGCTAGTGAAGCAGCTGCTGCTTTGTGCAGCAGCCTTTTGGGCATTGTTTGCAGCGTATGTTTTTCTCACCTCTGGATGCACTTCAGCCTGCAGTGCAATGCAAAGCTGTGAGGTGTACTGTGAAAGCAGTTGTGATGAAACAACACAGTCACTTCAATTGTTAGTTGTTGTAGCAAAGGCTGAGCCGCCGGATCAGCTCTTCATGCTATCAACATGGCTTTGGCCTGTTGCCACCAGGACAGCATGCGCATCTGTGCATCCATGGTACGCAAACAGCTGTTGCTGTTTGACGCATCGTCACAACCTGTTACACATCTGCACCTGTCAGATCAGTGGCGAGAGTGGCAGCTGCAGCAAGATTTGAAATAAGAGTGTGCTTGAAAGAAGCTATGCAACTTTGCAGGTGACAGAGTGGCAGTCAAGCAAGGCAGCAGGCGGCATTGCCATGTCCACTCGCAAGCTGCTGTTCAGGGGCTCGACAGTGTTGCTGGCAGGCAGCCTGAATGTGGATGACTTCCTGCAAGCTTGCAGAGAGCAGCCAGTTGTCTTTGAGGTCAGTCGGCTACTTCTGCCATGTAGAAACCATGCAGCTCTGTGTGTTCATGTATGCAGTTCATGTATGTTGTTGAATGGATCTGTATCTGTTGCATGGTCCTACACATACAGTGCTCAGTGACTGTGTGCGTGAACCCTTGATTTTGCAGCAAGCACACCAACAGTAGCAGAGTACACTTCATCAAAGTTAAACCCATACAATCTTCATGCCATCATTTGTGACTATCACCACAGCGTCTTTTGTCCTCAAGCTGCAATGAAAGCTAAAGTCACACTCAACATGCAGCTGAGATGAGAACAGAGCATGACAAACACAATAGATGCTTCTAGCAGCATGTACATGGGGGCAACAATGTCCCAATGCTTGACTACCCTGGTTAGTCAGATTAAAAGTGCATGTGCCAGGCTTACTGCTTAGGTGTAGCACAATGGGTAGTTCAGCATGCAAGCATGTCATCCATGGCTGGGGGCTTTCACACGGTCTACATTGGTGCTTTCATTGTGATTGGGAGGCATCCATGAATCTGCATGCAATTTGCTGAGCAAACTATGTCCAATGAAGGTCCTTCATGCTCGTTTTCCTGTCCTAATCTCTCTTGTTTTGCTGCCCTAGTTCTCTTTGTCTTCCTGTACCGCTTTGTGAAGACTCCTCCTTCTTCTGCTTGTGCAGATGTAGTACATGCAGGTACTGTTGATGCACCAGCAGCTGAGCTGTCAAATGTGCACGACTCTTTAAATCTTATTTACCGAATTGCATATGCTGAGCTACACACCTCAGGTGCAGGTGCATGACAGAGATGCTTAATTATCATTGGTATCATCATCATCATCATCATTATCATTATCATTATCATTATCATTATCATTATCATTATCATTGTCATTATCATTCTCATTCTCATTCTCACTATTGTTGCTATTATTGTATGCTGAGCTACACACCTTAAGTGCAGGTCCATGACAGAGATGCTCTGCCCCAGCCCCAGTTTGTAGCACCTGTCTTAGAGGTCAAGGCAGCAGAGCAACAAGCTGCTGCACCCAAGTCTGCCAAAGGGGGGAAGACACCTGTCAAGATCCCTGTGGCAAAGCCCAAAACCCCTTCTGCTGCAGCAATCAAAGGGCAGCCTCCAGTCCAGGCTGAAGGGACCAGTCTGCCCATTGCTGAGCCTGCAGCAGAGTGCGTCTGCTTGGCCTATGCCTGTTCTGTCCTTTGCTGATCAGAAATTGCACTGAGCTTGCAACACAGTATCTCAGTGTAGTGTATGCCTATTATTCTGAAACATCCTCCCTGACCAGATGCTCGCCACTCACCCTGCAAACAAACAAATTGACCTGTTCAGTTGGCGTTGCCTACGTGAGTGCATCACCATCTTGCAAGATTTCTGCATATTGGTCTACCTTTGGCGTGAACCTTGCTCATGAGTATTTGTCATGTGTGTGCTCATGACCATTTGCCATGTTCATCTTTGGCAAAGTTGGTCCTCAACCCGTTGGTACAGCTCAGTACAGCTTGGGAAAGAGCAGCCTGGCACTGATGAACTGCAGAACTGCAGCAACCTTCACAACAGCGGGAGCCCTCGTGTGTGCTCAGCATATAGGACAGCATGCACATTGACGATGAACTGCAGATCAGCAGCAGCGTTCATATCAGCCAGAACTCATGCGTCGTCAGCACATTGGACAGCATGCACATTGATGGATGAACTAGAAACCAGCAGCAGCCTTCATATCGGCTGGGACCCTTTCGTGGTCAGCAATGGGACAGCATGCAGAGCAGAAACGGAAAAGAAAAGAAAAGACTACGCCTTGCAGCGTCAATGCAATGGGTTGCCCAAGCTCTTGGGACAGCACGCATATGGATGATGACCTGCAAACCAGCAGCAGCCTGCATATCAGCTGGGGGCCATTTGTGGTCATCGTACAGGCCATGGATGCTGAACAAGCACAGATGAGACACCATGCATGTCCTGCAGGTACGTCTGTGGCATTGCGAAATGCTCTTTGGCAGGTTTAGGCAGTGGGGAAAAGCAGTTGGAGGTGGGGGCCAATGTGATCCCCTTCACCACAGTCAGAGGAGCAGCTGGCTTGGAGTGGAACACCAGGCCAGGCAGATACATTGAGGTCAGCCCTGAAGCAACTGTCTGAAATCAATGTTGTGCATTCCCTTCACACCATGTGACGTAGTGTGTTTACATCGGTACACAATCCAGAGAAACAGACTCGGAAACACCTTGGACAGGGGCCTGCTCCCATCACTTGATCAGATTGTTTCCAGTCCAATTTGTTACAGACCACGCCCCATGCAGACACTGTGTGGTGTCATCAACAACATGTCAGTTGCTGTAGAGCCTGTCAGCATCACTTTGCACATGGAACTGTGTGCAGTGATGGACAGGGCCAGATCAGTTCTTTCCATGATGCTGCATTCATACCAATTTGGGCGACAGTTTTTTGTAATAGCCTTTCATAAGTCAGAACAGGATGTTGTCAAACGGCCTCGTTGGCTGGCAGGAAGCTCAGTGATTGATTTGTTATGAAGCAGTGTGGGAAAAGATGCAATCATTGGGCTGAGATTGAACATCAGCCCCATGCAAATTTGGCATGCCTCTCCACAGCTGACGTTTGAGCATTTGTTCATTCATGACGCTTCATCGGCGGGACACTGTCTGGATACAGAGTTTGACAGCGTGCACTACAGTCGTGACAGCAACTTGCATTCAGTATTTGGTGCAACCATTCACATGCCAGCATGTGTGTCCTGGCACTACATGTGACGACGCTGTGTTTGCGAGAATGATAAAGCCGTCCTGGTCTGAATCTGCACCAACTTCAACTTGAACGTGGCGAACACCTGTGCCCTGCTTTTGAGACAGTCTGTACGGCATGCAGGCTGGAGCATCTTTCAAGCTGACAGTCCGATCTCACCTGCCATTGACACAAACACTGGCAAGCCAGCAAGCAGCTCTGCCCAGTCCTTTCAGCAGGGCAGTGTTCCTGTTCAACTATGCTGACACCGAGCTGCTGCACAGCCTTGAGAGCACGTTCAGGGCAGTGAATGCGCAATGCTTGGGGTTGCACAAGTCTCCTGGAGCATTAGCTGCCCGAGCCAAGGCTGCCAGTGTTGCAGGCAGCCCCCTTACTGATGCAGGTACACCGCCATGAATTGCTATATACTAAGCAATGATGTGTCTGAACACCCTGTGATTTCAGCATGCATCTGTGGGCATCCTCTGATATCACAGACAATGAGCATCAGCTGGTAACTTCTGTAGGAAATCTACAGGTGTGGCAAAAACATCAGAGGCACCAAACATTCATTGATCAGCGTTGAAAGGTTGATGCAGGCTTGTCTGCAATGCGGCATTGGCCACCTGGTAGAATGGACTTTCTTCCCTTCATTTGTCATACAGTTGTTTTTCAGCTAGATACCAGCTTGGTGTACTTGCATGCTTTGAACTAACAAGCACTGGCATTGCACATTGCACAAGCTTCCTTGCTTGACCTGTGCAAGATCTAGATCAGCATGTTTGACCAAGAAATAGGTCGCATCAGGTGGCGCTCAGATCATCTCAATCCCTCTAATCATCGCCTGTGCTCAGTTCACATCCTTGCATCCCTAGCAAAATGCAAAAGCTGAGGCACTGATTTGGATTTACGCTGTGTCAGGTCTTCAGGCCGGGGCCAAGCA
>JAABUS010006220.1_pt1 | contig 14724 bp, 9 predicted proteins | sample 5560161 | NCBI WGS metagenome assembly JAABUS01 (sample SAMN10711885, study PRJNA513376) | rock metagenome | isolation source: Antarctica rocks | place: Antarctica: Victoria Land, Trio Nunatak nord | collected 2016-01-04 | reverse complement strand
TTTACGTCGATCTTGACGCCGGGACCCATGGACGAGCTCATCGCGACCTTTTGCAGGTACTTGCCCTTGGCGCCCGCGGGCTTGGCCTTGACGATCGCGTCGACCAGCGCGTCGAAGTTGCGGCGCAGGTCTTCGGGCGAAAAGCTCGCCTTGCCGATGCCCGAATGGATGATGCCGGCCTTCTCGACGCGGTACTCGATCTGGCCGCCCTTGGCCGCCTTGACCGCTTCAGTGACGTTCATCGTTACCGTGCCGAGCTTGGGGTTGGGCATCAGGCCCTTGGGACCAAGCACCTTGCCCAGGCGTCCGACGACGCCCATCATGTCGGGCGTCGCGATGACGCGGTCGAAGTCGATCGTGCCGCCCTGGATCGTCTCCATCAGGTCTTCCGCGCCGACCACGTCCGCCCCGGCCGCGGTGGCCTCGTCGGCCTTGGCCCCCTTGGCGAACACGGCCACACGGACCGTCTTACCCGTGCCGGATGGGAGCGTGACGACGCCGCGGACCATCTGGTCGGCGTGGCGCGGGTCGACGCCCAGGTTGAGCGCGACCTCGATCGTCTCGTCGAACTTGCTCGTCGCGTTGGTGCGGACGAGCCCGATCGCTTCGTCGATCTTGTAGAGTTTTTCGCGGTCGACGGTGGAAACCTGCGCCTTTTGCTTCTTGGTCTGTGCCATCGTCTTAACCCTCCACCACTTCGAGGCCCATGGCCCGCGCGGACCCTTCGATGATCCGCGTCGCGGATTCGAGGTCGTTGGCGTTCAGGTCCTTCATCTTGGCGGTCGCGATTTCCGACAGCTGCGAGCGCTTGATCGAACCCGCGGCGATCTTGCCCGGCTCCTTGGAACCGGACTTGATCCCGACCGCCTTCTTGATGAGGAAGCTGGCGGGCGGCGTCTTGGTCTCGAACGAGAACGAGCGGTCCGCGTACACGGTGATGACCGTGGGGAGCGGCATGCCCTGTTCGACATCGCCCGTCGCCGCGTTGAACGCTTTCACGAATTCCATGATGTTGACGCCGCGCTGGCCGAGCGCCGGGCCGATCGGCGGGGAGGGGTTCGCCTTGCCCGCGGGCACCTGCAGCTTGATGTAGCCTGTGATCTTTTTAGCCATGACGTCTCACTCTGTTGTGGGCTTGCCCGAACATCGCGGGCGCCCGGCTCAAGTTTAGCGGTTCGAACGGCGTGCCAAGGCGCGCCTCCCGCGGGGTCTTCCAGTGCGTAAGCGTTGGAAGCGTGCGGCCTTAGCGCATGCGACGCGCCCAGGGAACCCCTTGCTCCCCCGAGGCGCGACCCGATCAGAAGTTGAACAGCAACCCGCCGCGCACCGTTCCGACCTGCTGCTGGCCGCCCGAGGCGTAGTCGCCGCGCACGAAGATCGTTCCCGCGCCGACGTCCGCGACGACGCCGATCGCGGCCTTGATCGAGCGGCCCGGGTCGACGCCTTCGAGCGTAAAGCTCTGCGCTTGCGCCCCGACGAAGTTGACCAGGCGATCACTCCGCACATCGTTCTGGAAGATGTAAGAGCCTTCGGCGAACGGCCGCAGCGTCGCGCCAAGCGCGCCCGACATGCGCAACCCGAGTTCGGGGCTGATCACGGTGCGCCGGCGTCCCTGCACGGTCAACGCGACCGCGCCCGCGCCCGCTTCGGTAAAGCCGTCGAAGGCGTAGCGGCGCGCCTCGATCTTGGCGAACGGCGAAATGTCGAGGCCGGGCAGCGGAACGAGCGTGTAGGCGGCGCGGAGCGACCCGCGCAGTTCCTTGCTGTCGAAACTGGCGGTCGCGCGGCGGCCGAGCAGCGTCAGGTCGCGCGACGCGGTCCACTTGCTCTGGCCGTAGACGAACTGACCGCTGAGATGCAGGCCGCCCAGCTGCTGCGACCCGTAAACCCCGATCATGTAGGTATCGGCCTCGGCGGTCTCCGGCGTCGTCGCGTCGACGTCGAGACGGCCGTAGCCTCCCGCGATACCGATATTGCCGCCGCGCCCCGTGGCGTAGTTGAGCCCGATCGAGCCGCCATAGTTGCTGACATTGATTTCCGACGCGCCCGAGCGATCGTCGTTCTTGTACTTGGCGAATTGACCCGTGGGGCGGAACCAGAGGCCGATGCCCGACGCCGTGGGCGAGAGGCCATCGGTGGCTTCGCCGAACGGGATCGTGGTCGAGACTGCGGACAGCGAGCCGTAGAACGACCCCGACCCCAATTCGCGGAAGAGTTGCGCCGATTGGTCGCGGGTCAGCTGCGTGTCGAGCGCGGCGACGATGTTGGCGAGATCCTGCGTGTTGGCGTTGGCCGACCCGCTGCGGATGCCGGCGAATATGCCCGGCAGAGCGCCCTGCAGCGCGCCCGCGGCGGCTGCGGAGTTGCCGTCGGTCGTCACTGTATCGAAGTTGTTGCGCACGACGTTGAGCGATACGATCGTGCGACCGCCTTCGCTACGCGGCGTCAGCGTGAAGCCGACGAAGGGCGAGGCGAAGCTGGAACGCACGGTTCCCGTGTTGGCGTAGGTGCCGCCGACGTTGAACAGGTCGTACGCACGCCCGGCCTCGAACAATCCGCCGGTGCCGGCCTGCACCGATACGTTGCCGGCCAGGTTCAGGTTGCCGTCGACGCGGACGAAGCTGCTGGTGGAGGCGAGTCCCGGCGCGGTCGGGCCGAAGGCGACGAACGGTGCGGGCGTGCCAGCGAACGGGTTGGTGCCCGGCGCGGGCGCGGCGGCGCGTATGAAGGTCGGGTTGACGCCAACGATCAGATTGCCCGCCGCGGCGTTGGTGACGTTGCCCGCGACCGACAGGTTGATGCCCTGAACCGCGGTCTGCGTGCCATTGGTGATGCGTCGCCCGACGACGAGGCTGGCGTTGTTCTCGACATTGCCGCGGATGCCGAACGCGTTCGCGTTCGTGGTAGGATTGGCGACGCCGAGCTGGAGCTCGCCGCCGTTGACTCGCAGCGTGCCGACGTCGACCGTGTAGGTCGGCAGAGATGGGCTGGTCGCAGGAAGCAGCGGCGCGCCGACGATCACGAACGTGCCGTCGCCCGCCTTGGTCACCGTCTGTACGCCCGAGATGCGGGTGCCCGACGGCAGCGGCGTGGTCGTGCCGAGTGTCGGATCGATCGCGGTGAAGCGGGTGAGCGAGGGCGTCGAGGTGAACCCGGTCACCGTTTGGCCGATCACGAGCGGGCCGGTCGCATCGTTCGCCGCGACGCCAAGGAAGCCCGAACCGTTCAGGTTGACGTTGGCGGCCGCGTTGGGCGCGGCGGTAATGTTGCCGAGCGTGATCGACCCGTTGTTGAGGTTGACCGCTGCGGTCACGGTGCCCGTGCGGACCGAGCCGCCCGCGGGATCCATGCTGGTAACGCCCGCGACGTCGACGCCGCCGAGCAGCAAGCCGTTCTGGTTGAGCGTGTAGTTCTGCGCGAACAAGGCGACGTTCGCCGATACCGGCCCCGTCGTCGTAACCGGTCTGCCCGCTACGGTCGTCGTCGTCGTCGTCCGGGTGAAATTCTGCGAATTATCGCCCAGTGTCACCGCGCCCCGGATGACGCCGGAGTTGTTGACGACGCCGGTGGCGCCGCTGGCCGTGATGTTACCCGTGATCAGAGACGCGTTGTCGACACGCGCAGCACCGCCGAACGCGGTGAAATTGGTAGTCGTCACCGTGCGGCGGAGCGCCGGGATGTTGGTATCGGTCGTAGTCGTGGTCGTCGACCGGTTCCCGCTTTGCGAGGTCGCGGTGATCGAACCGTTGATCGTTCCGGTGTTGGTCGCTGTCACGTTGCCTACGCCGAACAGATCGATGGCCACCAGGTTGTTCGTCGAACCGATGATCCCCGCGTTGGTGAGCGAAGTCGGGCCGCCGACGATGGTGCCGACGCTCGTTCCCGACGACCCGGTCTGCGCGCCGTTCGCAGCAAAGGTGGTGTTGGTCGTTCCCGTCGAATTGACGAATGCCGTGCCGACCGAGATCTGTCCCATGGTCTGCGCGATCCGCGTTCCCGCGGCCACGTTGAGCGCCGATCCGGCAAACCCGAACACTCCGATGTCGCCTTCGATCGAAGACGTACCGGCGGCGCGGACGTCCGCGTTGGCGGCGACGTTGAGCGTCGCCGCTCCGCCGGACGCGGTGCCCCGAGTGTCGACGCGGGACGCGGTGGGCACGAGGTCGAAGAACGTCGTTCCCGCCGCGGTCGTGGTGGTCTGACGCGCGGACGTGAAGTCGAACGACTGGACCAATGCGCCGTCGGGGGACAGCGACCCGACGCTGCCCGTCAGGTTGACGGTGACCGATCCGGCATCCGCGCCGGCGACGAGCCCGCCGCCGACCGTACCGTTGGCGGCCACGAGAACGCCGCCGCCATTGGCCGGCGGAGAGGACAACGTGTTGCTAACGGTGGTGCGCGTGACGGCGTTGGGCCCGGTGCGCGTGGCGACGCTGCTCGTGCTGTTGCGCTGGTCGATGCCCGTGGCGAAAGCGAACAGGCCGCCGGTCAGATTGCCGTTCATCACGACGCTGGCCCCAAGCGTTCCAGCGCCCGTGCCGTTGCCGCGCACCGTGAGATCGCCGCCGATGATGCCGCCGGTGATCGTAGCGCTCGCCGTTCCCGGAGCCTGTCGCTCGTCGAACGTGCTGACGTCGGACTGCAACTGCTGCAATTCGGGAACGAACGCGCCGCTTGGGGACGGCGCGCGCGTGAAGGTCGCGGTCGTCTCGCTCGTGCTCGTGCCGTTGGTGCCCGATGCGGCGGTCACGTCGACGTCGCTATCGACCCTGCCGCCGTTGAGCGCGAAGCTAGCATTGCCTCCCGCCGAGTCCAGCGAAACGAAGCCGTTGCTGGACGCGCTGTCGGCGATCCGCCCGGTCGCGCCGACGGTCAGGCTGCTCGTCGAGGCGACCTGCGTCGTCGTGCTGGTGGACGTGCTGCGCGTGTCGCGCGTCGACGCGCGGTTCGGCTGCATCGTCTCGCGGCTGGTGAACGTCGTGGCACCGTCGGAGTTCGTGCCGCCCGCGATTCCGGTAAAGCCCCCGAAGATCGTGCCCGTGACGGTGGCGGTGCTGGCGGTGGCGCCGGTCTGCGTCACGCTTTGCTGACCGGTGAAGACATTCGCGGCGGCGACGCCCACCGTTCCGCTGTAGGTGCCCGTGACGGTGCCGCCCGTCGCCCGGTCGACCGTGGTGCCGATCACGTCGCGGGCGATGGTGATCGTTGGGCCGCCCGTCGGCGAAGTGGTCGTGGTGATATCGCTGTTGGTACGGTCCGTGCGAAGTCCGGTCGACCGCAGATCGACCGCGCGCGCGATCGTTCCGGCATTGTCGAGCGTCGCGCTCGTCAGGCCCGAAACATTGACCGTGCCGCCGATCGACGCGCCAGCGCGGTTGACGAGGCTCGCCGTGCCGCCGACCGCCTGGTCGGTGGAGCGCGTGTTCAGGCGGTCGACCTGTGTGCGCAAGCGGCTTGCGCTCGTCGTCGCCGTTCGCGACTGATCGTTTGCCGACGCCGTGGTCAGCTGCCGGTTGCTGGTGACGGTGACACTGCCGCCGATCGTGCCGCCATTGTCAAGCGTGGCAGACATGTCGCCGAGCGAAGACGCATCCGTGTTCAGACGTCCGGTGGCCGCCACCGCAACCGTCGCCGCGTCGCCCGAAGCGGACGCGGTCGACGTGCTGGAGGAGTTCGAACCGTCGGCGGAGTTGCTCGAGCTGTTCTGGTTCGTCGTGTCGGTTCCGCGCGCGTCTGCGATGACCGAAGTGGCGGATGCGAAGAAGCTGTTCGCGGTGCCCACCGTACCTGCGATCCGCACGGTTGCCGCGCTGTTGTTGCTGAACGCGACCACCTGTCCCGAGACGGAACCGGTGGTGCCGACCTCCGCCGAGGCGACGCCGCCGATGTTGGTAGCCGTCCGCGCGCCCGAGGTGTTCGAAAGAAAGGAGCCGGTCGGGGTGGTGGAACTGGAACGCGATGTCGTGACCGTTCCATCGGAGATCGCCCGGACCAATCCCTGTGTCAGGCCGAAGCCGTTGGCGACCGGAATCACCGACCCGTTGACCACCGCCGTCGCGGCGCCCGCTCCGCTGGTGACGAAGAGATTTCCGACCCGGCCCGAGGTCCCGACGGTCGCAGTGGCATCGGTGCCGACGGTGCGTCGATTGTCGATGCTCGCGAAGGCGAACCCGGTTGGGGGGTTGCTCTGTGTAAACTGAGACTCCGTGTTCGTACCTACGGACTGCACCGTGACCGAACCCGCCGGACCGTTCAGCGCGACGGCCGCGCCGCCGACGCCGTTGATGAAGATGTCCTGGCCGGTCGGTGCCGATCCGGCAGGCGGCGGCGCACCCGGGATCGCGACCGGGCCGCTGATGTTGGCGACGACGCGGTCGCCCGTTTCCGTCGTCCGCGTAATACCATCGGATCCCGCGGCCTGCGTCGTGCGGGAAGAAACCAGCGTAATCGCCGCCGCGGAACTGAAGCGGTCGCTGTTGAACACGGTTCCGGTGCTGGTGAACGTGATCGGACCCGTGGCGCGCAGGTCGATGCCGCGGGTGATCGTGCCGCTGTTGGTCGCGGTGATCGCGCCACCGACGTTGATCGCGGTGATCCGGCCGTTCTGCGTCCCGCGATTGTCGAGCGTGAACGTATTGGCCGTGTTGGCGGCTGTGCCGAAGTAGCTGAAATCGACGTTAGCAGCCGTCGTGCCTACGGTCCCCTGGTTCGTGTACCCGATCGCGGTCGAGAATGGCGGGTTGCCGGGCGTAATTCCGAAGTTGGACCCGCGCGTGACCGTCGCGCCCTCGGCGACGACGAGCGACACCGAAGGCGGCGGTGTGCGGCCGAAGGCGCCGTTCACGTCGTTCGTCGTGCTGGGCCCCGTGCACGTCACGACGCCATTGGCCGTCGTGCACGCGGCGTTGGCGCTCGCCGAACCCAGAGCGATCGCGCCGACGGCGACCGTTGAACGAAGCACGCGAAGAAGCTGTAACGAACGCATATAAATCCCCCCGGATGACGGCAGGATCTAAGCCCTCCCCCTCATTGTTAACGGAACTTAACAATGGTTTGGCGGACTGTCGATCCGAACTAACGCTTTGCCGCAATCTTTCACGGTAAGCTTTCGGCCGCATCCAGGAAACGACGGGTGGCGGGACAAGTGGCGGGCTCTTGCAAAGTTGGACTTCGCGCGCGGACGAAAGCGGAACGGAGGCTTCGCCGGAAGCCGCCATGTCTTTCACCCCGCGCCAGCATCGGCAGAACGCCGCATTTCTCCGCGCGCTCGCCCGAACGGGCAATGCCCGCGCCGCGGCCACGGCGCTCGGCGTCCACCGCGCGACCTACACCAGGCACCGCGCGAAGGACGCCGCATTCGCGGCCCGCTGGGACGCCGCGCTTGCCTTCACGAACGCCTTCTTATCCTTCCCGCGCGAAGCGAGGGAGGGGAACCAGCGAATCTGGTGGAGGAGTTCGCAGCGAAGCGCAGCAGGACGCCTGCCGCCCCTCACGCCACGCGCACCTCCTCCGGGCGGCTCCAACGGACCGGCGGCATGCTCGGGCGGGGCGAAGCGCCGGACGTCACCGCCACGACCGATCAGGATTGGGGTGAGTCCGCTCAGCGCCCAACCGTTTGGACGCACCACCTGCTGCTCAACCGACCAGACACCCGAACTATCAGATCGCCAGGTAAGCGCTTCTTGCCGCGAGTCGACCCCTGTACCAAAGTTCCGGAAGGTGACGCGGTTAGACAGCCGAAACGCGGAGCTGCCGTCGAATGGGACGACGTCGAGAGGGCTGACCTGCCCGGATTCCCATAAAGCGACGGTCTGCCCGTCAGGAGACATGACCGGGCGCAGCTGGTAATCTTGGCCGCGCGGAAGATCCAAGCACCGGATGGTGGCCAAGCGCGCCGGCCCCGGACCAAGCGGCTCGGCCTCGTCGCGTCTCAGGTTTTCGGGACAGGGCGTTGAGGACGGCGCCCGGTTCTCTTCCGTTGAAGTTTCCACGACGACTGTTCGAGGCTGATTTTGAGCCTGGAGAACCGCTTCGGCTCCAGGTTGAAAACCGAGGATGATCCCGGCGACGCCGAGTGATAGGGCAGCATGGAGGCGCATCGCCGTCGTACTTGGCACTTCTGAAGCTAACAAGGAATTACCGGAAACCGCTCGAGCGTTAACTCCGTCAGTCTTAATGGGCGAGCGTCCGCTATTCGCGACCGAAGATCGAGAGCCGCCAGTCCGCTTCCGGCCATCGCCGGCTGGTTCCAGTGCCCATCTTCATCTTGCTGGGCAAATTGGGGATTGGCGGAAAACCGCAAATCCTGAGGAATGGCGCACCCGACATAACAAAGATGGGCACTCAGAACATTGGGTAATTTCCGTGAGTTTGGCCCGCTGACGTCCACCGCGCTCGGTGAAACTAAAACGGGGCCGTCGTTGCGGCCGCTTGGCCGCGAGGCGTTCGCCGTCATCGACCGGCAGCCCTCCATCGCGGACTACGTCTTCCCTGCTGGGCCCGAGAAGAAAGGTTATAGTGGCCTGGCTGGGCTATGGTCGACAACGCAGCACGCCGCGAAGAAGCTGGCGGCAGCGGAAGCGGTGATCCGTGGCGCCCCCAAACCTGCTGCAGGTCCTCTGGATTCCCTGACCCTGCACAGCCTCCGGCATAGCTTCGCGGGAATAGCAGAGTCTCTTGGGGCGACGATCCCGACGATAGCGGCACTGCTAGGGCATCGGCTGGGCGGCGTGACGGGTGGATACATCCTGAAACGCGTCGACGTGCTGCTCATTGACGCCGCCGATCGAACGGCTGAGCACATCGCGCAGCTTATGCGGGGTGAGGCGCCACCGTCGACGATCGTTCATTTCCGGCCGCGCGGTCGTCGGTAAGATTCGAGCTGCCGCTTGCATCCTGAGGCGCGTCGGCCGGGCTTGTTCCGTGGACCATATGCCCAAACTTAACAATAACGGGGTCGTCCTCGTTGACCTGAAGGCACCCGGCGGGCTAAGCGGATGGACAGGCACCCGTAGCTCAGCTGGATAGAGTGGCGCCCTCCGAAGGCGTAGGTCACAGGTTCGAATCCTGTCGGGTGCGCCAAATGTCCGCTGTTTGCAGTTTCGGCTGGCCGCGCTGAAGTTTCGTTGATGCAGCTGCCAGCATCGTAAGCCGTTCAGGTATTCGGCGGGTCGCTCGCTCTCGAATTGCGCCCTGGCGCGATAAGTTACCCAGGAGCCAAGCGGCTCGAGGCGGGTGTGGTGGAATTGGTAGACGCGCCGGATTCAAAATCCGGTTCCGAAAGGAGTGCCGGTTCGACCCCGGCCACCCGCACCATTTTCGCCTTGAAGGGGGCGGGCCTGGAGACCGAGGCGGTCGTTCAAACCGCGGCCAATCTGCATTCTACTGCCCAGCGGCGCCTTTGAACGATGTATAGGCCGCTGCTGGCACCGTGATAAATAGGCGCGGTAGGCTCGCCTGCGACACCGCGGCGACCGTTCCGAGACGCCCGTCCTCAAACCGGGAGCAGCCTACAGGGCCAGCGCAGTTTGCAAAGCTCTTCCAAGATTCACGAAAGTCGCATTCGCCTTCTCCAAAGAGGCCGCGGTCTCCGTAAGATAGGCACATACGATAACCGGCGCGCGGCCGGGGGGCCAAATCACGGCCACGTCGTTGGTCGTACCGTGGCCGCCGCTACCCGTCTTATCTCCAATTCGCCACGCCGCCGGAACGCCGGCGCGTAATTTCTCATTCCCGGTTCGACATGCTACCAGCCAGGTCACAAGCTGATCGCGTGACGGCTTCGACAGGAAGTTTCCAGTGGCAAGCGCACGAAGGTTGGACGCCATGGCATGCGGAGACGTCGTGTCACGAGGGTCGCCGGGCGTGGCCTCGTTCAGACCTCCCTCGATGCGATCGAGGCGCGTCATGCGATCACCAAGCAAGCGGGCAATTCGGGTGACGGCGGGCGGGCCGCCAAGGCTGGCGAGAATGAGGTTGGCCGCCGTGTTGTCGCTCAACGTCATAGCGGCCGCGCAGAGTTCTCCCATCGCCATTCCGCCGTCGCCCGCTCGTTCTCTCGTGACCGGCGCGTAGCTCAAAAGGTCGCTGGCACCGAAATGAACACGGCGGTTCAAGCTCTCGCGGCCCGCATCGACGCGCGCCAGCACGGCGGCACAGGCCAGGACTTTGAACGTGCTGCACATCGGAAATCGCTCGTTGGAGCGATAGCCCGCTCGCCGGCCCGTCCCAGTGTCGAGTATCGCTATGCCGAGGCGTCCGCCGCTTTCCGCTTCCAGCCGGGCGAACGTCGGCTCTAGTTCACCGATCGACCGAACCTCCGCACTGTCGGCGCGGGTCGCCAAACTTCCTGCTAGGAAGGTCATGCCAAGGCTCAGCGCGAAATCTCGCCGATCGATCATGACGGTATTTCCCTATGCAGCGCCGCATGAGTCCGTCGCGCTCGCAGGTTCATCACAGCCTCTAGAACCAGCGACGTCGCGCGCGCTTTAGCGGAGTTCTCACGGAAGTGCCAATCCGCCGCCGCGCATCGCAGGTCGAAGCAGGTCGCCCATTCCCGCGGCGTGGAGGTAGACGGAGCGGACGCAATTTCCGAGCTTGTTCAGCTCGTCCGCGCCACCGTCGGCTGGGTCGATCGTGATGCGCAGCGGGCGGGTCCCGAACGGCATGCCGATCAGCTTGACGATGGCGCGCCCGACATCGGCGACGTCAGCGCCCGCCGGCACGCTCGCCAGATCGGCCCGCTTGGCCTGCTCGGCGAGGTCGCGCGTCGGGCCGTTGGCGTACTCCGCAGCGCGGGCCTTGTCGGCGGGCAACTCCGCGTGGGCGAAGTGGTTCGTGCCGCTGGTATAGACTCCGGGCGAGGCGATCACCGTCTCGATGCCCCAGCGCGCCAATTCCCCGGCATAGCTGATCGCGAGCGAGTCCATCGCCGCCTTGGCCGCGAAATAGGGGGCGATGTAGGGCGGGGTGCCGCCGCGCGTGCTGGTCGAGCCGACCCAGACCATCAACGGTTTGCCGCTGCTATTTCGCATATGCGGCAGCGCGGCGCGGTTCAGCCGCTGCGGGCCGATCACGTTGATGTCGTAGAGCGAGGCGAACTGCTCGGGCGTGAACGCCTCGGCCGGCCCGAACGCCATGTGGCCCGCGTTGTGGATGAGCACGTCGATGCGTCCCTGGTCGCCGATGACGCGGGCGACGGCTGCATCGGCCGACGCCTGGTCCTGGACGTCGAGCTCGATCGTGCGGATGTCGACGCCGTGCGCGGTGGAGTAGGTGCCAGCCTTTTCCACGCGGTCGGCATTGTGCCCGGACAGGTCTCGCATCGAGGCGTAGACGATATGGCCGGCGTCGGCGAGCTGGTAGGCGGTGAGTTCGCCGAAGCCGCTCGATGCGCCGGTGATGAGGATTGTCTTGGCCATGGGTCTTGCTCCGGGCTGGCGGATGAAGGTCAGATCACGCCGCCGTTGACGCGCAGCACCTGGCCGTTGACCCAGGCACCGTCGGGGCTGACGAGGAACGCGACAACGCGCGCGATGTCCTCGGGCGCGCCGAGCCGGCCAGACGGCGCCGACCTGGCGATCTGCGCGATCAGGTCGGGGGTCTTGCCGTCGGTGAACAGCGGCGTGTCGACCGGTCCCGGCGCGACCGCGTTGACGGTGATCCGGCGGGCGCCGACCTCTTTCGCGAAGATGTGCGTCATCGCCTCGACCGCCGCCTTGGTCGCGGCGTAGAGGGCGTAGCCAGGCTGGTAGAGCCCGACCACGCTCGACGAGAAGCTGACCACGCGACCGTCGTCGCGCATGCGTCGGCCCGCCTCGCGTAGGCCGTTGAACACGCCCTTCAGGTTTACCGCGATCATCCGATCGAACACTTCGTCCTTCGCGGTCGCGATCGGCGACAGCGTCATGATGCCCGCGTTGTTAACGAGTACGTCGACGCCACCGAACGCCTGTTCGGCGGCGTCGAACAGCGCCTTGACGGCAAGCGGATCGGAGACGTCGGCCTTGACCGCGATCGCTCGTCCGCCCGAGGCCTCGATCTTCGTAACGAATTGGTCCGCGGTTTCGGCACTCCCCGAGTAGTTGATCACGACCGCCAGGCCATCGTGCGCCAACCGCTCCGCGACAGCGGCGCCGATGCCGTGCGAGGCGCCCGTGATAACGGCGGTGCGGGTCGGGGCCGGGGGGTTCGGCATGATACGGCCTCCGGAGGCTTTGGCTGGCAGGGCGGTGCGGGTCGACGGCCAGGGCCGCCGACGCCGTCTCGCTACATGGTGACGATGATCTTCCCCCGGGCGCGACCGGACACCTGGTATTCGAACGCTTGGCTCAGCTGATCGAGCGGAACCGTGCGATCGACCAGCACCTTCAGCTTGCCCGTGTCGACCAGATCGAGCACCTTGTTCAAGCGGGCGGCGTCCGACTGGTGGAACACGAACGCGGCACGGACCCCATGCGCTTTGGCGAGCGCCTCGTCGGGTGGTGACGGGGTCGCGACGAGGAGGCCGCCCGTCCGGAGCACACCGAACGACCGCTGCTGCGTGTCACCGCCGACCGTGTCGAGCACGATGTCGACGTCCGAAACCTGATCCTCGAACGCTTGCGCCTTGTAGTCGATCACCTTGTCGGCGCCGAGCCGGCGGGCGATCTCGATGCCGTCGCCCGACGCCGTCGCGATGACGCGTGCGCCGGCGTTGCGGGCAAGCTGGATGGCGAAGCTGCCGACGCCGCCCGCGCCGCCGTGAATCAGCACGGCCTGCCCGGCCTTCAGCCCTGCAACCTCGAACAGCGCCTGCCACGCCGTAGCCGCAGCCGTAGGCAACCCCGCGGCCTGCTCGATCGGAATGGCCCGGGGTGCTTTGGCAAGGTGCCTCGCCGGGACTTGGGCGAACTCGGCCAGCGCGCCGCCGCTCGGCGGATCGGTGCGAGTAACGACGCGGTCTCCGGGCACCCAGTCCTTGATGCTCGATCCGACCGCCTCGACGGTGCCGGAGAGATCGGTACCCAGCGTGTAGGGGAACTCGACCGGGAAGAAGTCGTGCATGAACCCCATCTGCATCTTGGTATCGAGCGGGTTCAGGGCGGCGGCGGCGACGCGGACGAGGACATCGTCGGGACCGATCTCGGGTGTCGGCACAGCCTCGACGATCGGCGCGTCCTTATAGCCGTGGATGCGGGCGGCCTTCATGATGCGGTCTCCTTCCGTACGGGCCAGGCGCCGATCTGGTTGAGCCAGCCGAACCAGTCCTCGAGATGCCAGGTGTGGGTCAGGCGTCCATTCTCGATACGGTGGAACTCGTGCACGGCGATGCGAAAGGCCTTGCCCGTCGGCGCGACCCCGAACCATTCGCCCGTGTGGGTCCCCGACATCTCTGCACGAACGCCGATCCCGTCGCCTTTGACCATGATGTCGTGAACGGTGACGGCAAGGTCGGGAACGGCCGTCTTGAACGCACGGATCATGGGCTTGATGCCTTCGCGCCCAGAGCCTTGGCCTGGAGCGAGCGGGATGTCCTGCCAGTCGGGCGTGACCACCTGGTCGAGCAGGTCGGGCTCCCCGGCGAACGCGCGGTAGAAGGTCTGCACCGTCGCCCGGCTGTCGGCGGAAAGGCCGCTACCAGGATGGATTGGGTCTCGGCTCATCTGGAGTTCCTCATGCTGAAACCAGGAGGTAGGAGCGGAGAGACCATTGTTGAAATCGATTGACGATATGTGGCAGCATCCACGACGTGGATTTGCACGGGATCGATCTCAACCTGCTCGTCGCGTTCGACGCGCTGATGGCGGAGCGCAGCGTCACGCGGGCTGGCGCGCGGATTGGCCGGACGCAGCCCGCGATGAGCGCTGCGCTGGCGCGGTTGCGCGCGTTGCTCCAGGACGAGCTGTTCGTCCGGGCGCCGACCGGGCTGCAACCCACGCCCCGTGCGCTCGACCTTGCCGAGCCGTTCGGCCACGCGCTCGCCGAAATCCAGCGCACCCTCGAGTTCACCCAGGCGTTCGATCCCCGGTCGTCGACCGCCGTCTTCACCCTCGGCCTGTCCGAGCACCCGACGCATGTTCTGCTCCCGCGTCTCGTCGAGCGACTTCGCGAGGCGGCGCCTGCGATCACGCTGCGTATCCGCAGCTTCACCGCGCGCAACGATGCGGTGACATTGCTCGACGCCGGTCAGATCGATCTGGCGGTCGGCGTCCCGGCAACCACGCCGGCAGCGCGCATCCTCCTGCGTCCGCTATTCGAAGAACGGTTCGTGTGCGTGCTACGGCGCGGGCATCCGGCGGCGGCCGTTCCGCTCGACCTGTCGGCGTTCCTCGCGCTGTCGCACTTGCTGGTATCGCCCGAGAACGAGCGCTTCGGTGATGTCGACGTAGCTCTCGCGAAGCTCGGCCTCAAACGCCGCCTCGCGCTGACCCTGCCGCAAATGTACGCCGCACCGAGGCTAGTGGCCCGATCGAACATGATCGCGACGCTCATGGCCGGCGTCATCGACGCGTCAGGTCACGGAGATGAGCTCGCCATCCTTGCCCATCCGCTAGAGCTCAATCCGGTGCCGTTTGTCCTGTTCTGGCATCGTCGTAACGATGGCCATCCCGCGCAGCGCTGGCTGCGGGAGACCATCGCCTTGAACCGCCCCGGGTTTGCCGGAGGCCCCGACTCCTGAGAGGAAGGGGCCGTTATGAGCAAGACGACGAACAAGTATTCACCGGAGGTCCGCGCCCGCGCGGT